>Ga0307380_10006900_pt1 | contig 14845 bp, 19 predicted proteins | sample UN3MG_FD_202239 | JGI IMG/M metagenome (GOLD analysis project Ga0307380, IMG submission 202239) | Soil microbial communities from Risofladan, Vaasa, Finland - UN-3 | ecosystem: Environmental > Terrestrial > Soil > Coastal area > Acid sulfate soil | place: Finland: Risofladan, Vaasa | collected... | reverse complement strand
CGCCTCCGCAAAGCCTCAGTTGGACTCTCAGAAGCACCCTTTCCCTGGAGGCGATTCCTCATGGCCTTGATGCCAGCGATGTCGACATCTATATTAAAGGCCATGAGGATCACTTCCTGACTGCCCCAAGCATCTTGTATAGCTCCATGCGTTCTTGGCTTTTTTCATAGCCTCGAAGCTGGTCATACGCGATGAGTTGTGCTTGGACCCAAGGGACATTATCTTGCCAGCTTTCCTTGACCTCTGGAGGTTTTATGCCCCAACGTTCGCAGGCACGCCAGACAGTGTAGGCTGCGGTGCGATACTTGGGGAAGACCCGTTGGCGGGATCCTGCGCCTGACCAGCTAAAAAACGATTTGTTGCCTCATCGATTTTCGTCTGGTTCAGGCCACAGGCATCCGTCACACACATCTCGACTCGTGCGATCTCTCCTGGAGAGAACCCACAGCTCTGCATCTCCGACTTATACAATTCCCACGTCTCGGGGTTATCAAGCTTCACCGTATCCCACTCAAGACCCTCAGTGGCCTCAAGCGATTTGATGAGCATCCAGTAGAACTTACGAGTTGCCCACTGGTCGATAGCCTTAATATAACGTGGATCTTCGACATTCTCCTGAACCTCGCCGCCCCTAAGAAGTTTCTTAGGTGCTTGAGGCATTGGATTGAGTTTGTCACAATCCTTATAGTCCAAGACTGCTTGCGCCCTGAACACAATGTCCCCGCTTTGTCGTGGAATAACCACAACCTCGATATTGGGGCCGTCGAGTTTCTTACCTTTGATCTTCATATTTTCCTTCTTGGAGATGCTAGCATCTACTAGACGCTAGGCTGGAGTGACCTTACGATGGAGGCCGTCTTGGAGTTACACTTGCCGGTAACCGCGATGGTTCCAGCAGACAGATCATGGTCCAACGACTCATACCGGAAGTCCGGCAAAGTGATGAACTCTTGCTCCTGAGTAGCGGCACCGCTGCCGCAGACAGGAACGTTTTCGAGAACGATGTCGAGTGCGAACGGACGACAGGCATCCGGATCGCTAGAAATCCAGGTCGACGCGTTGTTGAGATTCTTCAGAGCGTCTTCGACCGTAGGCGGAACACCCGCCGAGTCAAGATTGCCAGTGATGAACTCCCACAGGAGATCAAAGCTGACGTCCATCGGAACTTCGTCACCCTCACGAACCTCATCAATACGGCCACGATCGAGAGTATACTCCACCGTGCGGGTCTCACTGTAAGTGAGGTTACCTTCACCGATCTTGATGAGAATGAAGTTCGGCGTTGGTGACGTGCCGTCTTGAAGCTTCAGCTCGACCCGCTTAAGGTCGATCTGAGCGAAAACCGGAACCCGGATGGGTGCCATCAAAAATTGCATTGGATGTCCTCTCCTTTTAAGAGGTTTGTAGAACCATTTTGTAATGACCTTCAACGGATGCTTGCATCAGCTTGGTCTGAACGTCGATCTGTCCAAAGTGGTTAATCTCCACGTAGTCACGACTTTCGCGATTCTGTAGAAGTTGTAAACAACCCACAAAGGACTGATCATCCTCTATACCATTTCCAAATTTGAATACGCTAATGGCTGGCTCGAAAGCCGCCGCTGCAATACCCACCGATTGATGGATTCTGTGATAGTTAGAGTCGCTCATAGTGGACTGGACAAGTATATTGAACTCGATATCTAATATCCAACAGTCCTTGCTTACCTCTCGCAAGTTAGGGCCATCCATGCGTAGCTCAAAGAGATCTTTCTCTAGGCGCGTTGCTCGATGTTGACCTTCAATAAACAACGGAATGCCCGCTGCTGTTGCAGCAGCAAGAAAATGCTTGCTTGCTGTTGCAAAAATCCACCTAGGCCAATTTGGATTTGAACTCATGTTATCCGACGGTGTCACTGGAAGCAATTCCCTGGACTCTTACCAGGAAACCCTTCCTTTGTTCTAGGAAGTCAATGGTCTTGACTTCATAGCGTTGGTTGTCAAACTCGATGTGGTCATCATTATTAAAGACAAAGTCTTTAGGTAGGTCTTTAGCGTCGAACAACACTACCCGTGTCTTACGGTCGAAAAAACCGCCACTCACAAAGTTGTTATTCGCTGCAATAAAGGTGAGGTCATAGACAAAGCTTCGGTCAATACTGTCTGGTAGAACAGGTGCTCTCCGAACATTGAGGACGTTATAGTTTCGTAAAATTTCTCCCGTTTCAACATTATTCGTTTGACTTACATATTGATAGATCGTCACCGGGAGGCCAAACTGCCGCTTCAACCTGTAAAGGATAACAGTGATCTGTCTTAACACATTCTGAAACGCCATTCGACCTCCTTTCTGAAGGCTCGCCGAGGGATGTTGCCATCCCTCGGCTTACCCTTCACCGTTACTACGCGAGCATCACCGCGCCAAGATTGATGTCGAGAACCTTCACGCCGCAGAGCAGATCGGCGGTCACCAGGTGACCCTGCTTGTTGCCGTCATAGGTCATGACGATGCGCATCGACAGGCCGTTATACGACGCGACGAAGCTAAGAGCACCAGTCCCGGCAGCCGGAGCAGCCAGAGGACGAGTGACCAGAGCCAACGCCTGCCGGTGGAAGGCAAAGTTGTATTGCCCAGCCGGACCAGGCGAGATAACGGCGTTGTCAGCAGCGGCTGCAGCCAACGGACGCCCGAGAAGCATCGAGATGGCCGTCGGAGTGCTAAGCACGCCCTGCGTCTCACCAGTCGAATCACCGAGGCCGATGAGACCACCAGTGTTCAGCGCACCACCACCGAAGCCGTCGATCACCAGCTCCTTAGCGTAGCCAGCCGCGTAGCCAGCCACGAAGTTCACCGCACCCTGAGTATACTCAGTGATGACGGCATTGTCGAGAACAGCACTCGCCAGGGGCGGAGTGATGGTGAGCGACGTCGGAGTGCCAGCACCAACCGCCGAAACGATACGGTGAGGAATTTCGTCACCAGCGATGGTGATGAACGTCCCAGGAACAACCGTTGCACCAGCGATGCGACCATCCACAGTCAGGACCGTAGCGCCCTTAGCGTAGCCACCCACGTTGTCAATCAAGATGTCAACGGCAGTCGCCGTGCCACCCGCCTCCACGTGCGGAGTGTTCTGGCTCATCCAGTGAAGGATGCCATACTTCAGTCCGAGCGAACCCTCACGCAGAGCCGTGCCCTCGTCGCCAACCTTATCGGCGGTAACCCAGGAGTCGATACCCAGAAGATCAGCCTCGGTCTGAGGCGTCACAATCAGGTTACGACCACCCATCGGCACCTTCAACTCATTCATCTTACGACGAATGTCGATGACGGTTGACTTCGTCGGCGTGACACCCAGCTGACCAACCGCGTTCGGAAGGAACTGGTAAGCCTGCGACAGAACAACCTCGTCGACCATCTGAGCCATAGAGAGCATGGCCGGGGCGAGCAGGTTATCCCGCAAGCTCTGGAAGCCCTTCGACTCTTCGCCATCCTTGACGAGGAACGAAACGTGAAGATGCTGGTTCAGAGGAACCGGCACATTCGTGACGATGGCATCTTGAACCGTGACGCTATCAGCATCCGTCTTACGCTTACCAACAAAGTTGGCGGGCAGACGAGTGTTGACGATATCGCCAAAGTTCGCGATCTGGTTCTCGAAGTCACGATGGACGAGGTTAGCCGCCACCATGTTGTTCTCCAGAAGCATGAGCCCTTCCTGGGCCCAAATCTCTGGAGTGAACGCGTTCTCAAGATCGTTCGCGAACACCGGCACCCGAATGAGTGCCATCAAAAGATTGAATTGCATTGTTTTCTCCATTAGAAGTTGATTTCGCCTGCCTTGCGAGCCTTACGATAGGCCACAGGGTCTGCGGCAAGGTTTTTGAGGTCCGGCTTCTTGCCCCCAGGTTGAGAGCGCAAACCCGCACCACCAGATCCCTCACCTCGAAAGAGGTTTAGGTATTCGTCTTCGTCTTTCATCCTCTTGACCGCATCCTCTGGGGAGAGATCAAGAGTAACCGGCTTCCCTTCCTTATCCTTAGCCTGATATTTCACCTTCGGGCTAAGTTGTCCAGTCGGTTGACCTTCATCATCCAAAACCTCAACGAGTTGAGTAGTCCGGCCGAGAATAGCGACAATTTGCTTGGGAGAAAACGCATTGCTCGCAGCAGCCGCGTCCGTTAAAGAACGCTCAATAGTTGATTCGGTGTAACGCTGTGACCAAGTATCTCTCTCGGCGGTCAGCGAGTCAATAGCCAGTTGATGAGCTTCCTTTTGCTTCTTAGCAGCACGCTTGGCTTGCTCATCTTTCGTTCGCATCTCATTGGAAATCATCTCAAGACGACTGTCCAATTCCTGACGCTCGGTTGCAGTCAGCTGGGCCTTGGACCGCAAAGCGTTCGCTTCGTCCACAGCCTTCTGAACCGTGCGCTGATGCTTCTTCTTCTCGGTAGCCAGGATCCGATTGATCTCTGCCTGTTGCTCGTCCGAGAACTTCTTGGTTCCGGCTGCAGGAGGTGAAGTGTCAGTGTCAGTGTCAGTGACGATGTCACCATCAACCACACCATCAGTCCCGCCGTCAGCGTCACCGTCTTCACCTTCGAAGACAGGACACCTTACCGGATTCATATAGAGCATACTGTTATAGTCACTGAATCGCATTTCAATCTCCACCCGGTATCTCACCGGTATTGTTGCATCATACATGATGCGGGTTAGGTATTGGACTCCTCGTCCAGTTTCTTCTTCAATTCAGCAGGGCTGTAAAACTCAGTCCCGGCCTTTTTCGTAATCTTGTCGACATGTGCACTGAGGAAATCCTCAGCACTCTCCTCGATGGCAGCATCCTGAATAGATTTCGACAGAGCCAGTTGGCTTTCTGGAGTCATTGTTTTCTTGTGACGCTCAATCCCTACAACAGACGCGCGGAGTGCAGCCTCCGCCTTCGTCTTGATAAGGTTCAGTTCGTGTGCACGAACCTCCGCCATATCGGCGCGGTCGAGCGCATTCTGGTTGCGCTTGTAATCCACATAGATCTTGATGGCGGAGCCGATGGCACCGATGACAGCGATCACAATTGTGTAGAGAGTAGCGTCTTCCATGTTAGTTCCGCCTTGTTTCAGGGATTGACATCGCCGGATTCATACGCCGGAACTCACTGACCCAGAGGGTTTCATCTACTATGGTCCAGGAGTTCGCTGCTTTGGTCTCGACACGTTCCATGCGGCGCTCGTAAGTAGCGAACCGTTCATCCGTTACCTTGATGCTTGCATCAATCGAGGTCTTGAGTCCAGCGAACTGGCTATTTAACCATCCCCACGCGGCTAGGAAACTGACGATAATGCTGAAGGCAATCGAGATTGGGACCAATGTTCCCTTATCGAGTTTCACAGGCACGGCGATCGGTCCCTCGGCTGATGAGTCAGACATTAACTCGTCCTATGTAGTTCAATGTTAAGGGGATCGTAAAGGTATGGCTGGAGGTAGGTCCAAGCTGTAAAGCTCGGAACCCCTGCTAAAAGGTATGCAGGCTTGACTGAGCGATCAAACGATGACCGCACACCGCCATAGCCTTGGGAGGTCATAAAAACATTCTCGAATTCAAGCTGAGGATCGACACCATCGAGTAATGCCAATGCAATTTCTGCCGTGGCATTCTGAATATCCATGGGGATGACAACATCCACTCCACGTGGGAACTGAAGTTCTTGGGTTGCAACGGCTTTACAGCCAGAGAAGTTCAGACGATCAACGACTCTCGTCGCCATAATAAGCGACTTATCTTTTGTTGTATCGTCGGTGGTGTCGTCCCACGGATCAGTGTTTAGTCGTCCGTCGAAGTATGCTTGCGCTTCAACACGATCGATGTAGCTACCGACTAGTGGCATTACTGCCCCTCCCCTCTTGTGCGATCGGTCTCGGAGAGCTGGGTTGTCGTGTCATTCGCTTCATTGCGCTCGTCCACACCTGAACTAGTATTGGCATCGAGGTCAGGAGCACCACGCGCCTGTGCGCGCTTCATATCTGCTTCCTTCATCTGAGCAGTCACAATACGTGCTGCGCGCCTAGCATGATCCTCAGCGGCACGCTCCGATTCACCCTCCGGGTAGCCACGCAATTCACTGGCAAGTTTGTCACCAACGAAACCTGACTCGTGGTCTGAGCGAATGATGAGCGGATCAGTGACGATGACGATAGCACTCTCAATCTCGGAGTGCATCTTCTGAAGCTCTTCCAGAGAGACCTTGTGGCCTTGCATGATGCTGATAATGTCTTTAGTCGTCTGCTTCTGGAAGGTTTTACTGGGGACAGTAGGGAGGATATCCCGAAGCTCAGAGGCTTCCTTCCGGCGGTCCTCATCAGTCCGCATGTCATAGTTGTCAGGATACTTGACAGTGACTTCACCGCCTTTAGCATTCTCATACCAAGACCAGATACGTCCGACGTTGCGCTCACCGAACTCACATTCGAGTCCGATGTTAGCCAACCCGCCTTCGACACTGAGGCCGGGGGCACTTTGAGACTTGGTGTTAGCCAGGTTCAAGCTGACAAGTTCACGGATGTCTTTCTTCATCTTCTCTTGAAGCTGCATACTCGCGATCAGTGGCTCAGACGAGGGGTGAATGAATTGAGGACGATCAACGCCCATTGGGTAGCGACGGCCTTGGCTGACACCAGTCTTCTGCTGGCGAGCATTAGCCGAGGTTGCCTCTTGCGCCGTTCCATCACCATTGATTACATCGGCTTGCCGAAGGTTCGGTAGCTCTGAACCAGGACTAAATTGCTCAGTGTAGAAGGGAAAGTTACTCTTCAGAGCGTAGTTCACATCGCTACTGGCTAGATTAAGCAGCGAGATCTGGTAGTCAGCGATGTCCGTCATCAACGAAGTGTCTAGCTCCATGAGCACGAACGGGATCTCCGGGATGTCAATGAGCATTGGCTCCTCGAGCATCGTCAGGGGAGAGTTCGCACTTCTGTTGACCACGAGATTAGCAGAACCAAGCCCTGGTCCACGCTGGCTAAGGCCGAAGCGACTCAGCTCCACCTGATTACGACCATCGACCTCCACAAGTCTGAGCAATCGGAAATTCTCAACCTCACCATCAATGAGTCCTGTGGTGGTATCGGTCGTGAAGTCATGATCTCTCAGGAGAACAACATCCAACATGTTGAACTCGTTATGGTGCCAGGAGAAGATGTCCTCAGCCTGGTAGTGATAGATATACGGAGTAAACTGACGAGCCTCGGAAAGACTCAGCCGGTCTGAAAGAATCTGTGGCTTGTCAACATATAGACCAACACGACCTAGCACCAACAGTTCAGGCAGCACTACCTGTCCGATGAAGCTATTCATGCTGTTGCCCTTACCGTCAACACCATGGTTCAGGCCAGCAACAGCTTGCGTATAGGAGTCAGGTCCATCCTTCCTAACGATGTCAACCATCCTCTTAAAGATAGCATTACGAATATCGAGGATCGCAGCCTTAGCATGGGCAGGCACATGCGTCATCGACGCACGATCGTTGAAATCGTCTTGCGTCTCACGGGCGCTGAACTTCTTCAGATACTTAGACTTGAAGAAGATACCACCCTCGAAGGCAAGACGGAACTTCTCCCACTCCAGGCTCATCAAGGTGTGCTGAGGATGGCGAATCTTGTGTAGACTAATAGTGGCTGGCACTAGTAAACGCCCCCGATATCTTGTGACTGAGCGAACGATGCCGCCAACTGTAGTGCGATTTCGTTATAATTTCGTGCATGGGCATAGTGGTCCTCACTGGTCTTGATATATTTGGCAGTCGGGTTGCCATCTTTATCCTTTTCAGTGATGCGGACGAGTGCCTTAAGTTGTTCTTTATACTCGATGGGAACATCCAACGGAAGCCGCATCTTTTGGTTACGAATACGTCCAAGCGAAAGGTCCAACCAGCTAGTGCGATCAACAGTCACGGTGTGCTGATCGGCTGGATGCATCGTAATGGCCTTACCATTAACACCACGACCGTAGAAGCAGAGCCTTACGTGGCCCCAATGACGCTGTGCAAACTCCAACGCCTTGCGACGTTCCGGGTTCGCGTCGATAATGCAGAAGTTGACCTTGTATTGACGCATCTTGGCATCAAGCTCTTCAAAGTGCTCAACTTTCCCGGCCTTGAGTAGCTTACCCTCAGCACTCAACGAAACATCGGTGCCCCATGCGCTGAGACCGTATTGCGTAATCTCATAGTGGAGCCACTTACCAACGTCGATCCCCATCGTCACAAGAGCGTGCGGCGGAGAATCTTTGGTCATGGTATATTGACTGATGCAATTCTGGATGTCTGCATCTGAGATACGTGCACCCTCTGGCTCGTGGGGCATTCCCATCTTCGAGTTCCAGAACTCTTGCTCGTCAGCCGGGTTTTCTTTCCCCTTGAGGAAGCTGGAAGCAATCTGGTAGGGCTTCACAGTAGGTGAATACATCTGATTTACGTGGAAACCACGCATGATTCGATTAGTGTAGCCACCAACCCAATGGCCTGTCTTTGCCAGGTAGCTAGGTTTGTCCTCATGAGAGAGCTTGTGCTGACACTCTTTGCACTTGAGGAAACTCCCGGAGATTCCAGGATCGCTATAGTGCTCAGCAGTAATCTCAAGGCATTCTGGGAAAGTAAACTCTGTTAGTCGGCTACAATGTGGGCAAGTAAAGAAGAAATGATCCTGCGATGATTGCTGATAATACGAATTGATCCCAAAGTGCTCGATAGTCGGCGTAGAAAGTAGGAAACTCTGCTGAGTGAGCTGCCCTGACATTCGCTCAAAGATGAGTGGAATGTTTGTTTGGACCATCTCGTCAACTTCGTCAACAGCGGCGAAGGAGACGGGAATACTCTTAAGCTGGTTCCGTGAGCGCGAGCCACGAAGGAACAGGCTAGCAGAGCCAGCACGCTTATGACCGATGTTCTTGACATCTGAGAAGAGGTTCTGGAGATGTGGTGACAACTCAAGAGCAGGATCGAACCGGGATGTAGAGAAGTTACTAGCATCCGGGGTGCTTGTGGGCAGCACATAGAGAACAGAGTTACCGTGAACATCAATCTGGTAGCAGCTCTTATTCAAAGCTACCTCAGTGAAACAGAGCTGGGCACCCTTCTGGCCGATCATCATCTCGGCATCGCAATCGTGCATCTCGCGTGCCCAAGGGTGATGCTTAAAGCTCCATGGTCCTGGGTATGGTTGGCCCATAACTCGGTATGCTTCGGCCCATTTTGAGCACGAAGTGATCGTCTTCCGCTTTAATCCAGCGGTAATACGTTGCGCGAGTAATTGTTTGAGTGCGTGGGTCAGGAACACACCGGCTGTTCAACTACTAAGTTCTTAGAATTACCACGGAAGATGCGGCCATCAAGGAAAGCAACCTTACCACTCACAAGCCAAGATCCAGCAACGTCCAGATCCGTAGCGAGAACAGTGGTATATGAAGCACTACCGTCTGTGCCGTCACCGAGTCCGCATGTCGAAAAGGTAGCAACAAATTCTTTCGTCGTCGATTGATCCGGCTTACGCAGGCAGATCATGATAACTGCTCCAGCGTCACTGATATCGAAGGGGATAACCTTACCAGCACAGTCACATGTCTCGAAATCTACCACGATTTCGAGGCCAATATCACCAACCTGTGGATTGAAACTAGCCACTAGTCTTCTTCCTTACAGTCGTTGCGATAGCAAGTTTGCTACGCCGCTTAGTGGCGAGACCCACGATTTGTTGTTTGATGGTTGTCATCCCAATAGCTGAAGTTATGACTGTTGCGAGTTCAATCGGGCTACGATTTACTGTTGCCATGCCGATCGCGAGACGAAACTTTTTAACAATGAGAACAATTTTACGTGGAAAAAGCTCATCTTCATCGAAAAGATGATAGAAATCTACGATTGGCCTACGCATCACGACCCACTTGCTGATACCACTCACGGGTCTGACTATCAATAGTTGCTGTTACCTTCGTATAGTAGCTTGCACCATTGAGGATGCGGTTAGTTGGTTCGTCACGTTTGTAGATGCCGAGTGCACCGACTTGTGTCAGAGCGGTTACTGGTATTAGGTCCGTGCCGTCGCTAGCTCTAATCACTTGGATCGTCGGAACGGTGATACCAGTGGTAACTGGCTCACTATTCTTGTAGAAGACGACCGTATAACGGTCAGCGACACCGATGTTATCATCGAAGAAGCCCACTTTGGCCTGGTAAGTTGACTCTCGGAGCAGCAGTTCCTCAGCAACAGCACCTGATCTTGCACCAGAGATGTTATATTCGAGCAGGAGCTTACTGGGTGGGTTGATCATCGTGGAAACATTCACACCGCCACTTAGACTGTAGCGCCCACCACCGACATCTGTGACACTTAGGCTCTTAGTCGTCCACCCAAACGTCTTGAAGACTCCATCATTAAAATCTAGGTAACTGTTCTGTGTCGTGGCATCGAGAATCTCTAATCCGACCGTAAGACCAGCCACACCACCGCCACTGTCATTGACAGTTAGCTTGGCAGGGACATTCGTGTCTGTTGGTTCGGCTTCGATCATTCAATATTAGGTTTGCGGAAGACAAAGTTAGTTGCAAAGTGTCTGGTGGCTCCACCACCGGCAGTCTTGATGCCAACATACAGAAGTAGGCCAGCAGTAAGCTGGTCCGTTTGTTCGTTTGGTGCCCCGAGGGCGATCAAGCCAGCGCCGAGGAGGCGGAAGCCACCGCTGAGGCCCATCGTTCCCCTGACAGGATGGAAATTCTGGTAGCGGGCCTTGATCTTACTGGCTGCTGAACTGATCGGCACGGCGGTAAGAGTGACGATGTTACCGGATAGCGAGGCAATTGGAACTACTTCTTCCAAAACAGTCTCAGCGGCATTCCAGAACTCCATCGCCAGGGCACCGTTGTAGTAGGGTGATAACCCACCGACGTCAACATCCGCGCCAGTGATACCGACCGGAGAGCCTTGGCTCCCTGGATGGATCAGACGCAACCAGCCGAGGTCACCATCCTCAAAGTCTTTCCAGATAAGGATGATCTCATCGAGGTGTAGGTTCTCTGGAACAGTGTAAGCCTTGTGACTCTCACTACTAGCGTTGACCGTAAGTGAGATGCCATCGATAACGGTCGCTTGCTTACCGTATCTTGGCTCGATAACAACCGTCGAGTGTGGAATGACGGGCATGGTTACTCCACTCCTGCTACGAAGATGACTGCGCTAGTTGGATTAGTAAGAGTGCCAGCGGTGACGGGCAGCACGGTGCCAGTGCCACTTTCACGACGCACGGGAAGGAAGCCAGCCTGCATATTAGCAGTGGTGACGAAACTAATAGCTGAGGAGTTTTGTATCGTAGCCAACCAGTAGTAGCCTGTGGCACCCACTAGGTATGGAGATTCAAGGGCCAGGTTGAAGAATGTTCCGTTAGCGCCTAGCGTTGTCGTCGATAGTGTCTGCGCCACGCGCGTCACGGGCACGCCAGCTTCACTCAGAGGATCAGTCTGGTTGTAGATGCCATGGCGAACACTTCGTGCATTGTTACCGCCTCCGGAGATGTAGGTTTCCATACTAGCCAAAACGGTGCCAGAAATCAGCCAGATCCTTGTGTATTGGATCTCGCCATTTGTATTGCCGCCTGTGCCACTATACAGCAACAGGCTTGAACCAAGGAAGTGAAGGTCTGGAGCCTCGCGGCTTAGTGACTCACTACCACTCGTGTTATCGACACGACGCCAAACGGCTGTGTTCGTTGTGGCATCGAAACAGGTCCAGGTCCTTCTGGTTGTTGTGTTCAACCAGAAGGACCCAATGCCGTAGCCTGCGATGTTATCATCCGTCTGAATTGGGTCACGTGCTGCGTTAAGCATATCCAACTCACCGGCGAGGCCGTTCAGTTGGGTTAACGGAACCTGGCCACCACCATCGAGTGTGGCGATGGTTACTCCAAGTTCAGCAGCGTGACCCAAATGCGCCACTAGCTCATCTCAACGAGGTGGTAATCGGTTAGAGCGCCAGCGTTGGCCTTCTTGAAGGCCAGGAAAGTGCTGTTTGAGCCGACGGCGGTGCCATCCTCAACCATGAAACACCAGTTGTTGATATCACCAACAACCGTGCCCAGTGCAGTCTGAAGCTCAGCAAGCGTCGGCTCCCTGTCGGGGGCCGAACCACTGGACCAGGTGCCCAGGGGACGCAGACGGTCGAGACGAGACTGAGGCTTGATCTGAAGCTCGTTCGATGCCGAGATGTTGAGGTCATCGTCGTCGGTCTGAATGGCATTGTAGCCAGCATCTGCGGCTGCTCCGAGCGCGCTGCCATCCGAGAGGGAGCGGTTAGTAAGACCACCATACTTCCGCTCGGCAACAGCCGTCGCAACGTCGGTCGTAACCTTGCCGCCGGTGACGTCGATACCGTCGCCCTCGGACGTTGACGAGCCAGTGCCGGTCTGCTGCCAGATATTGGCATCACCGTCCCAAGTGAACGTGGTATTGTCGTCAGCAATGACGTGAGTGTCGCCGACTTGGAGACTTGCAAAGATGCGACCGAAGCCGAAACGCTTGGCAGTGGGATCAGCACCGGGTAGAGCACTCTGGGTGCCACTGGTCTGACGATAGTCCTGGCTGCCAGCAGCGAACTCGACGACCTGGATGTCGGTCTGCGTGTTCAGCGTGCCGTAGAGGCGATCAGCAGCGGCACTGTAAGCCGTGCGGTAGACGACGAACTGAGGATCTTGGGCACCGGTGAAATAGTCGTCGAGGCCGGTGGTTTGACATGCTGACCAAAGCGTCGAATCGTTATTGATTGCCGCGACGAGGTTCGACAAGGTAGCCGCAGCCGTGCCACCAAGTTGGAACTGGAAAGCTGCGGGCGCACCAGCAACAGCCGTGAACGTCTCGGTCGTCGTTCCATCGCTAATGACGAAAGTATCAGCAGCCGTTAGCTCATTGACGAGGGTCGCCAAGATACCCTGCAGAATAGCACCTGAGCCACCATCCAGAAGCTGTTCGGGACAGAGCAGAAGCTCTTTCCAGGTCGTTCCAGAGACAACCGCAGCATCCACATACGCCTTGGATGTCGCCATCCCGGCAGCGGTCGGGGTCGTGGGAACGATAATCTGCCCAGCAGCGTCACGCTGAACAAGCGCACTGGCGGCGGCAGTCGTGCCGAACGCTTGTTCGACAACGGCTCCTGTAACAGTCGCTGGAACAGTGTTGTTCGTTCCTGGGTTATGGTCTAGCGTTGAAGCTAGACCGTGGTCTTTACGATGGGCAACCATTGTCTCTCCTAGAGCGGATTCGCTTCGACAGCATAGAGGACGTTGCCTCTGTTACGGACAAGAAAAAGTTTTAAGTTGATTGTATCCCACCACCAGCCCCACTTGTCGAGTGTAATGTCGCCAGTGGTGATGGAGGCTTGGGAAAAGTTACCTGCGAAAGTTGTTACATCCGGGATGCTTGTATTAACTGCCACGAATCATGCCGTAGTTGAAGTGCTTCTTACCGAAGATACGAACGATTGTGTAGAAAACCCACGCATTTATTTTAGCAAGAGGCCGCCTGAACCATATCAGACGATGAGTGTCTTTAATCATTGCCTGATAGAAACCCCAGTCGGCCCACCGTCTGTCTGCTTCAGTGCCACCGACCGCATAGTTGTAGTCGTGCATGTAGCAATCAGCGCGGAACAACCAGTTAGGGCCTTTTCCCTTCCAGGATTGTGGCCCACACCCATTCAGGATGCCTGCATCGACCAACTCTTTACGTTGGTCATCAGTGAGATCCTCGTATTTAATCTTCCAGTTGACCAATGCGACCTACCGTGCTGAGGATCTCATCAGCGATTATGTTGATTTGCTCATTATCCGTGACTGTAGATGACACGATTCCGATAACGACCTGCGCGAATTGCAGGATAGCCTGCTTATCTAGCAGTTGGCCCATAGCTCCTTCGAGCTTGTGACAAGACTGAACGACCGTATTGATCTTCATCACCATGTCACTGATTGGGCCGGACTGCATGATGAGATCCATAGCATCATTGCATCGGTTAAGACGCTCTTCGAGACAGATCCTTAGGATAGCAATCTCGTCCCTAAGGGACTTGAGGCCATCGGCATCCGCCTTAATGTCTAGCTGACTTTTCCACCTTGCAACGGTGAGCTGGTAGTTACGGAGAGAATTCTTTTTCTGAGCTGCCTGTGCATTATTCCCACCATGGGCCAGGCAGAACTTGCCGTAGATGCCGTCATCAAGCTTAATACCCAGATTGATACATTGCCCCCTTACATTTATAGACTGGCACCGTGACGGATGCTCCGGGTATGGTGATTTCTCAAACATTAAAATCCGCCGGGTATTATTGATGTATGCATCGGGACCAATCTCCTAGACGCTTTTTTCCAATTTTCTCGAACCAGATTTTTGATTTTAATTTTCGCCGACATCCCGCCCCACAGCCCGGATGCTACCATCCGGTGCTTGTTTTGATTCGGTGCTCGGTGCTCGTTCTTGGTTCTTGGTTCTTGGTTCTTGGTTCTTGGTTCTTGGTTCTTGGTTCTTGGTTCTTGGTTCTTGATTTTTGATTTTTGATTTTTGATTTTTGATTTTTGATTTTGGTAAAATTTGGTGTCGCGAATGTCGATGGGGCAAACAGTGTAAGTGCCTCCTGCATATAGACTTGTGCCGGATTTGACCCTCCCTCCCTCGCCCCGGCCCCCGGCCCCCGGCCCGGCCCTGGAATGAACACCCGTTCACCGCTGGCTGAACGATCGTTCAAAGCCAGCAACCGGGCGGCTTCCGCACCGCGTCACGGCTGGAAGCCAGCAACCAGGCGGGTTCCAGGGGGATGGCTGCCATCACGTCG
>Ga0307380_10006899_pt1 | contig 14847 bp, 6 predicted proteins | sample UN3MG_FD_202239 | JGI IMG/M metagenome (GOLD analysis project Ga0307380, IMG submission 202239) | Soil microbial communities from Risofladan, Vaasa, Finland - UN-3 | ecosystem: Environmental > Terrestrial > Soil > Coastal area > Acid sulfate soil | place: Finland: Risofladan, Vaasa | collected... | reverse complement strand
ATCCGGTTCTGGAGTTTAAGTTGTCAGCGGGAACACACACTCTGGAGATTGCCCGACGTGAGCGTAATGTGCGTATTGACGCTTTTTGGATTACAGATAACCTGGCCCTTGACGGAGCGACATTACCGGATCAGCTTCCCCCTGTCCCTGGACCAAAGGCCACTCAGCCAAACCCTGCTGCAGATGCCACAGATGTGCCGCGAGATGTGGTCATTAGCTGGACGCCGGGAGATTTTGCCAACACACATGATGTCTACCTGGGCACGGTTTTCGACGATGTCAGCGACGCTGACATAAGCGATCAGCGGGGCGTGCTGGTCAGTCAAGGTCAAATCGCTGCAACTTATGATCCCGGCCGTCTCGATTTCGGCCAAACTTATTTCTGGCGTGTTGATGAGGTCAATGCTCCGCCCACCAGCCAAGTGGTGTTTAGAGGCGATGTATGGAGCTTTACGGTCGAGCCGTTTGCTTATCCCATTGAGAACGTAACTGCCACAGCTTCCAGCGCGAACAGGACCGATGAGGGACCGGAAAATACCGTCAACGGTTCCGGGCTGGATGACAGCGGTTTATTGCACGGCAACATAGGTATCGATAATATGTGGCTCAGTAATTTCGTTGATCCTGATAGGGCCTGGATCCAATATGAGTTCGACAGGATCCATAAATTGTATCAGATGTGGGTATGGAACTACAATGGCTCTGTTGAGCCAATTATCGGCTTCGGCATCAAGGAAGCTACAATTGAGTATTCGGTCGATGGCACCAACTGGGCCATATTGGGCACTACTCACGAGTTTGCCCGGGGTTCCGGTTCGGCTGGTTATGCCCCCAATACCACCGTTGATCTCAGCGGTGTGTCAGCAAAATATGTCAAGATCACTGCCAACAGCAACTGGGGAGGCATGGTGAACCAATACGGTCTGAGTGAGGTTCGCTTCTTCTACATACCCGTCTTGGCAAGAGAGCCCAACCCAGATTCCGGAGCTACGGATGTGCCTCTGGATGTGAGCCTTAGCTTTAGAGCCGGTAGAGAGGCAGCCCACCACGATCTGTACCTTAGCACCGACGAACAGGCGGTGATAGCCGGCACGGCAGATGTCACTGCTGTGACCGAGACCAGCTACGGTCCCCTGTCTCTCGATTTAGACAAAACCTATTACTGGCGGGTCGATGAGGTCAATGAGGCCGAGGTTCCCACAACCTGGCAAGGCGAAATCTGGGACTTTGTGACACAAGAGTATCTCATCGTGGAAGATTTTGAGGACTACGATGACTACGAACCCAACAGGGTATTCGACACGTGGACAGACGGATGGGGCGTGGCAACAAATGGCTCCACAATGGGCTACCCCGACCCGATTTTTGTCCTAGGCGAACATTTTGTTGAGACGACAATAGTACACGGTGGCTCTCAGTCCGCACCATTGTTCTACGACAACACCGCCGGTGCAACATATTCAGAGGTCACACGCACCGTCGATGCCCCGCGGGATTGGACCATGGCCGGCATTCAGGCATTGGTGCTGTACTTCCACGGCAGTCCGGGCAACACCGGGCAGTTGTATGTAAAGATCAACGGCTTCAAGGTGGTCTATCCCGGTGATGCGGCTGACATGACGCGACTGCGGTGGAAGCAGTGGGGCATCGACTTGGCATCGTTGGGCACAGATTTGCAGAATGTCACGACACTGAGTATTGGGATTGACGGCAACGGCGCCAGCGGTACATTGTACTTTGACGACATTGGGCTGTATCCGTCGGTTCCAGAGGCTTCTGCTCTGGAAATATGGTTTGAAGCGGAGGCTGCGGACAGCATAACAGAACCGATGAAGATTTATCCTGCTGCGGGAGTCGATCCCGTCGCGGATGCCGGTGGAAAAGGAGCGCCCTCTGGCGGATCGTATATCGGGACAACCTCGGATGTACCCGGCAACACAAACTCTCCAGGCACCCAGGACATCGCCACATACACCTTTACGGTCCCTGCTGCGGGTACTTATGCGATCTGGGGTCGTGTAAGTAACATTTTCGATGATTCGTTCTGGGTGAATATCCCGGATGGTCAATATGATGTGCCCGTCTACAGCAGCGGCTGGATACAGTGGAATGGTATAGAGCCTGAGACCGCTGACTGGCACTGGGTGCGGGTTTTCAGCCAGAATGCGGCTAATGCTGTTGTTAATGTCACATTGACGGCCGGAGAGCACACGATACTTTGGGCCCATCGTGAAAGTCAAAACTTCCTGGATGCTTTCGTGATTTCAAAAATTGACTAAACATCGTTGCCGGATTGATAATCAGCCTTTATACGAGGCTTATTGAATTCCCGCTTGTTTGGGACAATATAAGGATTTGTAACAGTTCGGGGTCTATGCCGATTGATTCGGCATGGGCCCCTTTTGATTATTAGGAGTTGGGACAGCATTGACATGCTTCTTTTATTGAGATATAGCTAACAGTGTAAACGTTATGCAAAATATAGTTTGGTCCTCCTTTACCGGGATTATGATAATGCTGATTATGTACATCATTAAAATGAATAAACATTGCAAATTTGAGGAGCATTAAATTATGGAAAAAGCGAATAGAGTTGGCCGCAGGGACTTTCTCAAGGTAGCCGGTGCCGCAGTCATCAGCACACACTCTGATTCAATTGCTGCTGAGAGAATTTCGGCCATCAGCAAACGCCAGGCTATCATTCCATATAATCCGGATGTGTTGGTAGTGGGTGGCGGTCCGGCGGGCATAGGCGCAGCATTAGGGGCTGGGCGAACAGGTGCCGAGACTCTTCTTATTGAAAACCATGGTTTCTTTGGCGGTGTCGCTTCATGGTGCCTGGGCATGCCTATCAACCAGATGCGGCCCGGCAGTCAACCACGATCAAAGGTACACGAACTGATTATTGAAAAGCTCATGGCCTATGGTGAACAGGCAGTGAAGATTGGTCAACACCAGTTGTGGTGCAATGTGGACTATCTCAAAGTAGCCGTGCTCGATGCGTTGGACGAAGTTGGCTGTAAATACCTGGTTCATACCCGGGCTGTGGATGCCGTGGTGGAAGGCAACCGCATTACCGGCGTCGTCGTGGCAACGAAGGAGGGATTGACTACGATTAGCCCGAAGGCCATTGTCGACTGCACAGGTGATGCCGATGTGGCGTACTTTGCCGGGGCGGAAACGATGAAAGAAATCGGCTCTCTTTCTCCAATCACGCTATGCTTGAACCTGACGAATGTCACCAGAGAGCAGGTAAGCAAGGTCAACATAGGACAGCTCGCTCGCAAAGCACGTAAAAAATTCCCATTGATTCCAAATGGATGGGGTCTGGGAAGGGTTTCAAACAGCAACAGTTTCTATATCAACCACGCAGGGACAAGAGACCTTGGGCAATTCGATGCAACCGATCCGGTTGAACGTACAAAAGCCGAGTGTCTCAGCCGAAGGCAGGTTCTGCAGATGGTCCAGGCAATGCGTGAGTTTGGAGGGGAACAATTCAAGGACATAGAGCTAATTGGCACTGGCACTCAAATCGGAGTTCGAGAGACTCGCAGGATCAAAGGACCTTACATTTTGACCGAAGAAGATGCGTTGAGCGGACAAAAATTCGACGATGTGATAGCCTGGCGAAGTGGTTTTCTTGACATCGGTTTTGTTCGACTTTCCCAGATGAAGATTCACGATGTTCCCTATCGGGCGATCCTGCCGGAGAAACTGGATGGACTTTTAATCGCCGGCAGGTGTATATCAGCAACACACGTAGCAGCATCAGCAGGCAAGAGCATGGGCAATTGCGTGGCCACCGGACACGCGGCGGGATTAGCAGCAGCGCTTTCCGCTCAAAGGGATTGCCTTCCCCGGGATTTGAAAGTAGAAGTACTGCAAGAGGCACTGCGTGCCGACGGAGTCGATCTATCCCGCGGAGGCGAATCTCAGGAGAAGCTAAAGAACAAAGGATAAATACGAGGTCTTAATTGATGTTTGATTATTTTAATAATCTTTGAATTTTTTCATCCAGTCAGGCCATACAGGTGTGCCTTTCTGGGCAGCATCTTCAATCCACTGGCGATGCCATTTGAGATTCCATAACTCCTTTATTCCTGTTTTTCTGACTGTAAAATCTAAAAAAAGGCAACCTACAAAACCATCGTGCCGGTTCATGCAGAAGCGTCTCATGTTGTCGCCCTCGCCTGTGTTGAATTCGCCGTCGAAGCTTGGCGGCTCGTCCCACGCCTCGGGCCAGCCATCAAGTCGATTCGCATCTGAAAACAAAGGTATATAAGCTGCCCCTCCAACGTTCTTGGTCTTCCAGTGTTTGTGCTCACCCTGCCTAATATTAGTTTCCACAAAGCCGTTTGTTCCATAGCTGCCGTGATCGAGATCCTCTTCACCTCCACTATTAAAGACCCAGGCGGTATTGTTGCCCCATCGGCCGACCTCGTCAATATGTTTGGTGGCTGACGGGCAATAGAATATCTTCTTATCATCATCATAATACGGTTTCATCTTTATGGTCCAGTGATACCCGCGTTCTAAACCTTTATTAAAGATGCCATTGTTATCGTCGGTATACATTGAAAAGATGAGACCCCATTGCTTGAGATTCGATAAGCAGGCCACTGTCCTTGCCTGTTTTCTTACCCGCTGTAATGCCGGCATTAATATCGACATTAAAAGCGCAATAATTGCGATTACTACTAAAAGTTCTATTAATGTAAATCCTTTTCTTCGCATAGAAAAACAAATCCTTTTTGTTTCCGGGCGTTTCTGTCGTCTTGGCAAGGCCAATAGTCAAACCGGGGCCTATAATGAGCGAATCGCTACAGGCCCCGGTATATTACAAAATCTGCTTATAAACTCAACAATATCTCCAATTGTTGTAAACCTGATTATTCAAACCATAACTAAATTACCTGGCCGATCTATAGCCTTAGGAACACCGCCCGACAACGTCGCTCAGTCTATCTTGTCCGTAATCACGAAAGCGTCAAGGAAGTTTTCATTTTCACGATGGGCCCACAGTATAGTGTGCTCTCCGGCCGTCAACGTCACATTAACGACAGCATTATCCGGAGCACCGTCGCTGAAAACCCGCACCCAGTGCCAGTCAGCGGTCTCAGGCTCTATACCATTCCACTGTATCCAGCCGCTGCTGTGGACGGGCACATCATATTGACCATCCGGGATATTCACCCAGAGCGAATCGTCGGCTACGTTACTTACACGACCCCAGATCGCATAAGTACCCGCAGGGACGGTAAAGGTGTATGTGGCGATGTCCTGGGTACCCGGGGCGTTGTTGTTACCGGGTACATCCGCGGATGTACCGATATAGAATCCGCCCGAGGGTTCTCCCGCCCCGTTGGCAGTCTTAACCGGATCGACACTTCCAGCGGGATAAACCTTCATCGGCTCTGTTATGCTGTCCGCGGCTTCGGCTTCGAAGAATAGTTCCACAGGGGCCTGCGGAGCCGCACGATACAGCCGGATGTCGTCAATTAACACAGTACCTGAGCCGCCGGATGCACCTGTCCTTTCAAAACCGATACTAAGCTGCGTGACATTGCCGGGATCGACGCCCAAGGTGTCAAGCTCGATATTCCACTGTTTCCACCTTGGTCTGCCAATATCTGCCGCATCACCGTTATAGAGCACCTTGGAACTGTTGACCTTAACATACATCTGCTCTGTGACGGCATTGGCCGGATCACCATGGAACCACAGCACCAGCGTCTTAGCTCCGCCTTTGGTCCAGTTCCGGCCAATCGCAAGGGCATCAGGATTCACCGCAACCTCTGAAAAGCTTGCAACGCTGTTGTCGTACATAATCGGCACCGACTGTTTGCCGCCGTGAACGTTTATAGTCTCTTGGGGATTGCCAAGCACATAACCTATCGTCGAGCCGTTTGTTGTGTCCTGGTATCCATCCGTCCACGTATTATATACCGTGAAGGGCTCGAACTCGTTGTAGTCCTCGAAATCGTCCACGACAAGAAACTCCTTCGTCGAGAAGTCCCAGATCCCGCCTTGCCAGGTTGCGGGGGTCTCGGCGTCATTGACCTCATCGACCCGCCAGTAGTAAGTCTGAGCTAAATCGAGCGACAAGGGACCATAGCTGGTTTCGGTCACGGTAGTGACAGGGGCGTTACCGTCTACCACAGCCTGCTCGTCAGAGCTGACATATATATCATGCTTATCCGCCTCTCTTCCCGCTACCCAACTAAGGACCACATCCAAATCCACATCTGTCGTCCCTGAAGCCGGGCTGGGCTCTTTTGCATTCACAGGTATTGAGAAGAATCGCACCTCACTCAGGCCGAATTGGGGAAAGAAACCTGCCCAGTTGCTGTTAGCCGTCAGCCTGACGTACTTTACTGCCGCACCACCAAAATCGACAGTAGTATTATGTGCATAGTCGGGCGTTCCGGGCGCCTGGGCGAACTCATGTGTAGTTCCCAATGTCGCATAGTCGATACCGTTGACTGAATACTCAATAGTAACATCTTTGAATCCTACACCGATCATCGTCTCCAGGCTCTCATTGGAGTTCCATACCCACATCTCATGGAGCTTGTGAACCTTGTCGAACTCTAATTCGATCCATGTCGGCTGTGGCCCTGTCATATTGCTCAGCCACATAGTATCGTCACCATCTTTGCCGTGCAATAGACCGGTTGCGTCCAGTCCAGAGCCGTTGACGGTATTCTCAGGCCCTTTAAGGGGTGAACTGCTGGAAGCTGTGGCGGTCACGTTCTCAATAACATATGCCAATGGCTCGGTCGTAAACCGCCAGATATTGCCTTTGTGTACTGTAAGGTCGGGCGGGCCGTCGACCTCGTCAACTCGCCAGTAATAAGTCGTGCTGAAATCCAGCCGTTGGGGCACAGCATAAACACTGGCACTCTGGGTGATAGCGCCAATGCCATCGTTGACATCGTTGAAGCTCTCACTAAAGTAAACTTTATGACCGTTTGTCTGGGCTGCCAACTCTCCCGGGGTCCAGCTAAGAACTACATCTCGCGGCACATCTGTTGCCTCATTAGCGGGGTTTGGGTTAGAAGCCAAGGCAGGAGAAGGGATTGGACTTAACATGACCTGTTTGATCTCTTCCTGCGTTAGTGCCCGGTTATAAAGCCGAACATCGTCAATAATACCCTTGAAGTTGTTACTGGAGGTTTGGTTGAGACGACCGCCAATGGTAAGCGATAGATCATTCTGCCGGAGTTTGCCTGAGGCGTCAACCCGGGCGACTTCCTCCCCATCCTTGTAAAGAATGAGGGCATTGCCGTCATAGGTGAAACACAGATGAGCCCATTGCCCCGGGAAATTGGCCAACCTCGGCTTAGTATTGAACTGAGCCGAGTTGCTACTGACGTTCGCATATATCGTCTGAGAGTTGCCGTCGTATTGGAGGCAGTAGGGATAATACCCTGACTTCTGCTTGATGAAGAATTTGGCGTCCTCCACTTGCACCGCCTCGGGATTCGCCCATAAGGCCACCGAAACAGCGTCTTCCAGATGGAAATCGGCATGGTCGGGGATTTCCACCTTGTTTACGCCGTCGAATTTGAGGGCTTTGCCATACATGCCATCTACCCATTCAGGAGTACCTTCGACAAACAATCCGTTATGCCTTCTACCCGACGCATCGGCCACGGTAGTGCCCGCACCTTCGTCAAGCTTCCACCAGCCGATAAGGCTTGGATCAGCAGCATTAGTCCCGCTTGTCAGAAACAGCCCCAGCACCAAAATAAAAGAAAATAGATGCGTTAATTTTTTAGACATAATAAACCTTCTTAAAAAAGTTAATAATGCGCTTTGGCGACATATCAAAAGCCCTATTGATTAGCAGTTAACGCCACCTTCTTTCTTGCTGCAAAAGGCCGGCGTTAGGGGTTAATCAAGGTTTTAAAAACCGAGATAAGAGGTATAAATTTGCCTCCTCAAAGACTGAATGCCCACAGATGCTTACAGTTATATTTATACCAGATTAGCCATCTTTACGTCAAGAAAAATCACCGTATCACTTACTGGCAAACGCAGCCATCATATCGACGCCATGTCAAAACGGCTTGTCAAACGGTTGAGTCCGGCCGGCAGATCCCGCAATCTCCTCTGGCGACAACGCCCGCTCATAGATGCGAACATCGTCAATCTGACCCAGGAAGAATCTATCGTTGCTTGCAGGACGCCTGCCAATACTGACATCCTCCCCTGCGGTGAGGTTGAATGCATCGGGGTCTGTAGTCGGCATGGTGTCGTCCGTACCATCGAGATAGAGTATCACCTCCGGATATGAGATTGTGGCGTTCTCTTGTATCGTCACCGCAACGTGGTGCCAACTACCGTCGTTCACTAAGGTGTCTCCCTGGACACCGCCGCCATGATGTTCTATTCGCAGCCTGCCAAGGTCGAGACGGAAGCCGAATCTCTGACCTGCAACGTTGGGACCCCAGCCTACGATTGCGCCGGTGTCCGTGCTGATCGTCTTAACCCAGGCCGTTACAGTGACTGCACTCGAACCGAGAATGCCCTTGTAACCGGTTATCTCCACATAGTCGTTCAGTCCACGAAGGTTAATGGCCTGTCCGACCTTGCCGGCTACAAAGACAGGATTGCCCATGGCAGTGCCGTTGCGTGCGTTGCCGGAACTGTCATTGGTATTGCCTTCGAATTCGTAGTATGCCTGCAGACCAGTTGTGCCAGGGTCTGCCGGCTTGATCAACTGACGGTCATAAGAATACAGCCTGATACCGTCGAGTAAAACCATTCCCTTGCCGCCAACCGCTCCAATACGCTCAAAGCCAATGCTTAGCTCAGTGACATTGCCGAGGTTAACGCCGATCGAGGCCAGGTCAATATACCACATCTGCCAGCCCGTCAGCCTTGTGTCCTCGGCGCTGCCATCGTATGTTACCCTGGAGCCGTTGATCTTCACATACATCTGCTGTAAAATATTGTTTGGATCGCCCGAGAACCGCAGCGTCAGGGCCTTGATGCCATGCTTTGTCCAATCCCGGCCGACGTCTAAATCGGCGACATTCGCTGTGACCTCGGAATAGGTGGCCGCGGTATTGTCGTAGAAAAGGGGCACCGATTGTTGGCCGTCATAAACAAGCGAGGTCTCGATTGTGGGTTGGAACGGTTTATTATAACCTATGGTCGATCCGTTTGCCGGATTCTCAAACCCGTCTGCCCATGTACTATATATTAAGTTGCTGCCCTCTTGCCCGGCGGGAATGTCATTGTAGGACTCGAAATCGTCCACAACAAGATATTCCTGTGTCGAGAGGTTCCAGATGTCACCTTGCCAGGTTGTCGGAATCTCGGCATCGTTCATCTCATCAATCCGCCAGTAGTAAGTGCCGGCTAAATCAAGGGATGAAGCATAGCTGGGCTCGGTCACGGTGGTAACAGGGACATTGCCGTTGATAACGGCCTGCTCGTCGGTGCTAAGGTACACATCGTGCTTAGCAGCCTCTCTTCCCGCTCTGAAGCTGAGGATCGCATCCACACCCACGTCTGTCGCCCCGGAATCAGGGCTGGGCTCTGTGGCCCAGACAGGTATGTAGAGAAAGCGAACCTCGCTGAGACCGTACTGCCGCAGCATGCCTCCCCAGTTGCTGTTGGCAGTAATCCTGATATATTTCGCCGCCAAACCACCAAGGTCAACAGTGGTATTGGGGGCATAACTTACTTCACCGGGCCCCCTGGCAAACTCGTGAGTTGTGCCTAATACGGCCCAGCTGGTTCCATCGACCGAATACTCAATGGTGGCTTCCTTGACGCCGAAGCCGACAGCAGGCTCAACAGAACTGTTATAGTTCCATACCCACATCTCGTGTAGTTTATAGACTCTGTCGAACTCATATTCGATCCAGCTTGGCTGATCTCCGGTGAGGCTGCTGAGCCACATATCCGTCGATTCTACCGAGTGTAGGTCGTCGTCATCCAGCCCGGAACCGTTGATGGTGTTTTCGGGCCCCTCACTGGCCCTGTTCGTGCTGGAAGCTGTGACAGTTATATTCTCGATGGGATAGGCGAACGGCTCGACCGTGAAACTCCAGACATCGCCTTTGAATACCGTATAGTCGGGGGCAGCATTGACCTCATCAATACGCCAATAATAGGTCTGCCCAAAATCCAACGTTTCATCAACAGCATAGCTGTCAACACCCTGGCGGGCTCTATACACCTTGTCCGGCCCCATGGGGTCCAGGTTGGTGGCAGCATTTACGGCGTCATAACTGGTGCCGAAGTACACATCATGTTGGTCGGCAGACTCTCCCGGCGACCAGCTAAGGACCACTTCCCGGGGTACATCTGCTTCCTCATTGGCCGGCGAAGGATTGCCAGCCAGATCTGCTTTTGGAGAGGCAAGAACATCGCTATAGCTGTTGCCAATGCGTATTTCATCCACGCCGTTGGACATTGTTGAGCCGTGGGAACCATAAAGCGCCACAACGTCAAAAGTAACCGGACCGGTTAATGTTATTGTTGCAGAACCGGTGAAAGTATTCACGTTGCTGAGGTCAAAACCTTCTTCTTCGCCCGTGGCTACATAGGCCGTGGCCTGAGTGTCGATCCCTTGCCATGCCAGCTTTAGGGCTAAGAACTTTACTCCCACAGTTCGAGTTCCGGCAACATCAATAAAGGACGCCCCGCCAGTCAGTGTAGGACCAACCCCAAAATGCTTGTTGATGCCTTTACCTATACCCAGGATTTTGGTGTCGCCGTTAAACAATTCAACACCGATCCCACGACCAGCATTGACATCACCACTACCGGTGCCGATTTCCACCAGGGCGCTTACCCAGACCTCAGGGTTGGAAGCATCCACCGTAATCGATGAAGGCAGTGGACGGGTGTACTTGCCAGTATAAGCACCGTTGGCTATGAACACGGCCTTGAGTCCAGCAGTATCGAGACTGGCAAACGTCATTCCCGGCTCGGTAAATACAAACTCATTGGCACTCGCCATATCATCGGTCCAAACACTGCCGGCAGCCCAGCCGCTCCCGCCGGAACTACCGTCCACATCCGCACCGGCTGTACCATCAAAGCCTTCATAAGCAATCAGTGCCGCCCTGGCCGACGTTACCACACCAAAGGCCAATATCAGAAATAAACAGATTAGTCTTCTACACATAATGGTCCTCCTTCACAAAAGAGAGTTGATAAAACGACCTATAAAACATGTGATATTTACTATATTCTTATTTATCCAAGAGAGTTTTACGACTTGAGACCGTCTCCTTCCTTCTATAGCTCCATATGAGCCGTCAGTTTCCAGTGTAAGGGACCTTAACAGTAAAACCGGCACATTCGGGAAAAATACTATCCATCTTAATTTATACAACATTACCCACCTTCACGTCAAGGAAAATCTGCGGATTATCCACCGGCACACCTTTCAAACAGCACAATTGTCTTGACCTGGTTGGCGGGAATGGCGATAATAGACTTTGTTAATATTTCGCAACAGCCCCTGCTCTTCAAACACAAATTCCTCCTTCCAGCAGGGCTTTCTAAGCAACAACATATTGAATTTACGCTTTTCTAATAACGATATTGCAATTTACTTTTTACGCCTGCGATCCCAGGGATCGCGATATGGACGGCGAGCTATTTCCTCTTGTAAGGCAATGTATTCTCGCTTCTCTATTACAGCAAAGGCCAACGCCTCTATCCAAGAAAAACGACAATGGTTATTGAGCCTCCAGTACCTGCTCTTTAAGTTTTCTTCGAGCTCTTCGACCGTCATTCATTTACCTCTACCTTTCGCTGTTTGCGCATCTCCATTTTTGCACTGCGCAACGGTCTGAGTGCTGCTGTGTATACGCAATGGACAGATGTGGAAAATGAGATGAACCGCATTTATACGTATGATAGAAAGATTATCAAATTACATAAAGACCGTGTCACTTTGGCGAATATATCAACGTACGAAGATGGTAAGGATTTGACAGACTGAATAGAACAAATATGGTCGAGCACGGCGTGGACAGGAAGTGTTGCTACACCGCCCTGCCGGATTCGCAAGTTTTGTTGTGATCTAACCTGCACGCCTTCAACAGTCCAGATATTCCAGAAACGTTATTTCTGCACGATTTCAATGGGGATGGCCGGTAAAATACCCATCGAATAACGGCGATTTTGATTTGCGGGTTTGCCGTTTTTCTGCGTGGGCGTAAACTTTCTGAATGCCTCGACAATCAGATTATCTGCGAAACCAATCTGTATCGAACTCTCATCGGCCTTAAGGGTAAATTCCAGGCCTTCAGGCACAACTTTCTGACCTTGAAGGGTCAATCCGTCAGGCGGTTCATTGAGTTCCAGTTGCATTTGATTCAAGACTTGGCTTTTTCGTGTTTTGAGGAGCACCTTGGCCATGCCGCCCAGGGGGATTCGGACGGGACTGTCACCGGCAAGCTCAACGGGTGGCGCACCCCATTTGACATTCTGGACAACGACCAGCAGTTCCTGAGCAGGCACGAGGTGACGGTATAGGTATGCCTGCATCATGTCCTCTGCGGGAATAACCGGGTGGCTGACAGTTTGTCCACCGATCCGGGCTCGGCCTTCCATCTGTAAGGCGACCGGTCGATCGGGTGCTTTAAGGGGTGCCTTCAGGGTCATACGGACGCTGTCACGTCCGGCAGGAATCCGCCCGCCGATCAGCTCGAAACCGGTGGAGGCATCTCTCAACAGCACTTCGATTTCGCCGTCGTATCTATCTTTCCTCAAAGCGTGTACCCGGATCGGAACGATTCCGCCGGCACGAACGCTGAAGCTGGAAGGCGTCGTGCATATCGCAAAATCGCCCTGGGCTTTAGCAATGCGCAGGCGATAGCCGTATGCCTGGCCTCCATGTCGCTGCGAATCGGCCAGATGCACATAGTAAGTGCCATTCTCTGGCAACTCGGCCAGTAGATACGAATCAGCATGATGCGTGACCAGCCCCATTATATCCTTATACAGGTAACTATCCTTAAGTTCATAATCATCATTCCATTGAAGTGTGTTGCCCGATGCATCTGTCAATCGCAGGAGCGAGTCCAGCGGGGAATTTAACCGGCGACCAAAGACTTCGGCCGCTACTTTATCGCCTGTGCCGCCGTTAAACCGGAATATGTCAATGTCACCGGGTTTGTCGATGCGGCCGTTGACAATCTTCGGCAGGTCGATCTCTTGCGCGTTTTCTATGGCGTCGTTGGATTCGGTATCGTTGCACTCGGGCAGTGTGTCCACGGCATAAGGAACGGAATTAGACAGCCCTTTTTCATCATAATAGGCCGTCTGCCGAATGTATACGCCGTCTGGGGGTGTATCCAAAGGCAAATTGTTTCCGGGGAGATTCCAGCCGGCGACTGAGGCGACGGTTTTAATACCGGCTTTACCGCCCAGAGGGAACATCTGTGTTATAAAAGGTGTTTCGCCCACGGCGATCCGGTAGACAAAATCCTCCCGTCCTCGGTAGATGGAATCGCGGATTTCCAGCTCGTATTCGCCGCCTTCGGAAATCCGGTAAAAAAGAACCGGGTCAGGATTGAAAAGGTAATCGTCCGCGAAGGCTACTTCCTTGCCTCTTTCATCGTAGAGGGCCAGTGTAGCCTGAAACCACCCGGGAACCGCATCAGCCAGATACGGAACAAGACTCCTGGCCTGCGCCTCGATTACGAGTTGCTGTCCCTGCTTTGCAGTGAAGCGGAAACGATCGATGTCGCCAGGCAATATCTGTCCGTTCAAAAGCACGGGCAAGTCAAGTGGTTTATCCTTCGGAATGTTTGTTGCCTTCGGGATGCCGGGCAAAGCGGGATAAGCTTCTTTGTCGTTGGGTTCGAGTTCGCATATTTCGGGCAGCAATCCCACCTGGAAGACAACGGGGTTGGTCAGGGCGGTCTTGGTTCCGAGCCTCAGCTCACGGTTGCCCGGCGGCGCATCAGGATCGATTGTTACTTCAATCAGCACCATCTCAGCAAGCTGCCGGTTGGTTTGCTGCTTGTTCCTGGGGAAGAACAGAATATTCGATATATGGGCCAGCTCTCGAAGACTTTTATCATCGAGATCATATAATAAAGGATGGTCCGGCAGTTTCACTTCTTGCGTTTTTTCAGCGTCTTGCTTCTCCGATGCTGTTTGGGGCTTTGCGGAGGCAGCCGTAGTTGCCTTTGGTCTGGCCGCAGTTTTTTTTGCTGACGCTTTTTTTGAGGACACCGAGCGACCGCGGTCTTTTGGAGACAATTCGGCCAGCCGTTTCTCGCGCACCTCTTTCATACGTTGTTGGAGTAACTTTCGCTGTTCCTGTTGTATATTTCTCAGGGGTCTGATGTATTTAACGACCGAGGCATGCACCCCTTCACCGGAGACGTACACGTCGGTCGCGCCGTTAAGGAACTGGCCCCCTGCAATTATCTTAACGACACAGCCCTGCTGCCCGCCGGCGGGATACAGAAAGCCGATATGCGGCTGATTCGTACTCGTCTGGCCCCAGGTGGTCGCAACACACAGGGCAAGCGTCACAAACATCATTCTTCGGGTCGATGCCATGATTCTACTCCTCATACAGTAAGCCCCGGATTCCTTGAATCCGGCAGACATACATTTGAAATCCATGCTTTGCCACCCTTTCTATAGAGATGCCCCTATATAATCTAATCTATTATACCCAATCGGCGCCCCGTTGCAAAGATTTTTGTCCGAAAAAGAACGGCCTCAGGTGTCTGATGCCTCCAGATATGAATAAGTAGCAATCCCCGCCTTCGTGTTAGAAGAGCTTCTGTTTTCGTGGAAAAAATATTGTTTTTTTACCCGATTATGTGTATTATAATACCAAAGGCGTAACAT
>Ga0307380_10006897_pt1 | contig 14849 bp, 15 predicted proteins | sample UN3MG_FD_202239 | JGI IMG/M metagenome (GOLD analysis project Ga0307380, IMG submission 202239) | Soil microbial communities from Risofladan, Vaasa, Finland - UN-3 | ecosystem: Environmental > Terrestrial > Soil > Coastal area > Acid sulfate soil | place: Finland: Risofladan, Vaasa | collected... | reverse complement strand
GAGGAGGGTGGGGGGGTCATCTTTTTATACAAGATTGTGCCCGGCGGGGTTGATAAGAGCTATGGTATTCATGTGGCTAAGCTGGCCGGGCTGCCTAAATCGGTGGTACGCCGGGCTCAGGAGGTGTTGGAGGAGCTTGAGGAGGACAGCAGCCGAACCAGGGGGGTGGCAAAAGGGCGACGTAAAAAAGAGCCGGCACCGCAGCTATCATTCTTTGGGCAAAAACCACCTCTCTTAGAGGAACTGGAGAAGCTTGAGATTGATTCCCTCACCCCGCTGGAAGCCCTCACCAAACTCTACGAACTGCAAAAGAAGGCACGGGAGGGGTGAGGGGGTTAAGAGAATGTCTGTCAAACCAATACATTGAAAAGGATAATAATCTGGCTAAACGTAAAGTAAAAGTCGTTAAAACGAGGCAGATAAATACATATGCAGAAATGTGGCGTGTATCTTATTGGGCGATGCGTCAAGCAGAGAAAGAGGTCAAGGGATCATTCTTTCAAATAATGGCAAGTCTCATTTTCACAGCCTTTACGTTGGAGGCATATCTAAATCATATAGGTAGACATATATTTGAATGCTGGGATGATTTAGAGAGACTATCGCCATCTGCGAAGATAAATGTTATAGCAGAAAAATTGAAGGTAGAAAAGGATAATAGTATACGTCCATTTCAGACAGCTAAGAAATTATTTGATTTCAGGAATGATGTTGCACACGGTAAAACTATTTTACTGAAAAATGAGGAGCAGATTTCGATTGCTAGTGAAGATATTAGTAATTATATGCATAAGTTCCTCGAAACGGATTGGGAGGAATATAGCACCTTGGATAATGCTAAACGAGCCAGAGAAGATGTGGAAAAAATAATTACGATATTCCATAATTCAGCTGGCATAACTGATGATATCTTGTTTTTTGGAGGTATGGAGTCTGGTTCTGCAACATTAGTACAATAATATAAAAATAGAGCTAATCAATCTATATTCAATAGGAGCAGACAGATCATAAGAAACAGGAGAGCAATTTCAGCTCTCCTTTATTTTTTAATAAGTAATTTGTGATTTTTGACTATGTTATTATCCGTGTTTCCTTTGAATGAGGGTAGATTGAGAGGGTGGAATCCCCCCCGAAACAAATCCCCCTCTCATTATTCTCCATTTGGCGAAAGAAACAGGCGTAATTAGCTGATATTTTGCCCTGGGTATTGACAACAGGCAATTTCAGTGCTATGATATGGACTCCTGTCATTATTTGAGAGGAGGGAAGAGAAAAATGTTCCCCAGCGAAATGGCAATCTTGATGGCTATTGCCGTAACCAGAGGCGCCGGTGAAAAGTTGCTAACTCGTCCGATGGATGTTGTCGGCAAATACATTGGCTACCTATACGATTCGCTGGTTACCCGTGGCTATCTGAAGAGGGATGGTTCAACAGGACACCAGCTTACCCCGAAGGGCAGGGAGGCCCTTTTTGAGTTTCTGTATGCAAATAAAACTAGAGTCAAAGACACGATAACAGCATTACAACGACTAGGCATTGAAGTTAATCTGGAGGAGAACAGTCTGGAAAAGGCAGCAATCAGGGTCAAGAGAAAAGCAAGACGCTCGCTATTCCCTTCATTTACAGAATAACTATACACAGTAAGATAGTGGACAAAATCTCTCCCCTTTCCGCTGGGAGCTATGCGCTCTACATTCGGGTGCATAGCTCCCTTTTTATAGTCTGGGAAGAGAGAACTACATCTTGGTGCTATTAAGCTATAAAGGGCTCTGCTCAGCCTAAAAACAAAAAGCCCCCTCTCTTTTGTGGGGAGAGGGGGCAAATCGAAGGAGTAAGGTTTTCCAACCTCACTACAAACTGATTCATCTAAGTTGTTAAGGCTAGACGCTGTTCTTGGCTACATAATTTCTCAGTGTGCCTATTGGCTCTATCTTTATCTCTACCGTATCACCGGGATACATCGGGCCAATGCCGCTGGGGGTGCCGGTGGCGATAATATCACCCGGCAACAGGGTCATTACATGGGATATAAAGTTTATCAGTTCTGGAATGGGGTAGATAAGGTCGTTGGTATTGGTGTGCTGTTTGAGCTTTCCGTTTAAGTATGTTTCCAGGACAACGTTTCCCGGGTCAACTTCGGTCTCAATACAGGGTCCAATGGCGGCGAAGGTATCGAAACCCTTAGATCGAGTCCACTGCATGTCCGAGCTTTGCAGGTCGCGCGCTGTAATATCGTTAAAGCAGGTGTAGCCCAGGACATAGTCTAGTGCGTCTTCTATTGATACTCGCCATACCGGTTTCTTTATCACCACTCCCAACTCGCCTTCGTAGTCAACTCTATGTGAGGCAGAGGGATAAGTGATATTATCCTCAGGTCCTATCACTGCCGTTGATGGTTTCAGGAAAATCAAAGGAGCATTGGGCAGTGGCGTTTTGGTTTCTTCAGCGTGGGCGCGGTAGTTAAGCCCTAAAGCTACTATCTTGGAGGGCAGGCATGGGGACAGGAGTTTAACCTCGCTTAACTGATAATAGCGGTCAGAAGGCTTGATGTGGCGGTAGGGCTTGTCTTCAATACCCTGAATTGATTCGCCATCTAAAATGCCATACTTGACCTTCTTATCAACGGCAAAGCGTACAATCTTCATAAGTCGGGAGTAATTTTACCACCCCTGACAAAAAATTACAAGAGGCTGATGTGGATTTGGGCAAAGTCATTATATGCCTAGAAGTGAGGTTTGCACAAAATTTCTTTAACCTTAAGGTTGAAAAAGTCGTTAGAATTAACCGGTCTGAGCACTACCGCGGTATCAGCGCCCCTGCCGGTGCCACCGATAGCAATAATATCCTCATCGGTGCGCACTAGACCACCATCAGCCGCCATCACGGCTATCTCACAAACAACCTTCATCCCCTCCCCGAAGATGCGCAGGGTATTAGCAACTATATCTCCAATGATATAAGTATTAAATTTCTTACGCATGGCAGCACTCAGCCCGCTGAAGAGGTGGGTGGTGGTGAATATTATGCCACCCTTGCTCTCAACTGCTTTCCTATTCTCCTCGGTGAATTCTTGGGTGTTGGGTCCATGCATGCCAGTAAAGTGGCTTACTGCAATTATTTTAAACCCACTGAAAACCTCAGTAGCTTTTATTGCAGTATCACCTACTGTAGAAGCTACTACTATAGTTTTGATACCTAGCTCCTTAGCCCGCTGTTTAACGATACGCAGCACTTCCTCAGTATTTTCTCTGCCAGGATTTTCAAAATAGGTTGTCTTTAATTCCATTGCCTTTAAAACCTCCTTCTCTGGCATTTTACCACATTGCCCCAGCTAAATAAAATATGGTATAGTTCACCCATAATGGAAGCTGAAATTGAGTTTATTCCTGAGGGCACAGTTACCTCGCCTGAGGGTTTTCAGGCTGGTTCTATCTGCGCTGGGATAAAGGAAAAAGCTGGGGATAAATTAGACCTGGGTATCCTCTTTTCTGAGGTGCCGTGTGTGGCTGCCGCTGTATTTACTACCAATAAAATTAAGGCGGCACCTGTGGTTTTGTGTCAGGAGAGGTTGCAAGATGGTAGTGCTGTAGCTGTGGTGGTAAATAGTGGTTGTGCCAATGCTTGTACTGGTGAGCAGGGTCTTAGGGATGCTGTTGAGATGACCAGTTTAACCGCTGAGAAAGTTGGGGTGTCACCTGAGGATGTTCTGGTGGCTAGCACCGGTGTAATTGGCGAACAGCTACCTATGGAGCTGATAAGAGCTGGCATAGGCCAGATTGTTCTTTCTGCCGATGGTGGTCGCTCTCTGGTAAAGGCGATGATGACCACTGATACCGTGCCTAAGGAGGTAGCTGTTAGGTTTGGTGACAGCGGGTTTACCATTGGTGGAGTGGTCAAAGGCTCGGGAATGATTCACCCTGACCTGGCGACTATGCTTTGTTTCTTAACTACTGATGCTGCTGTAGAACTGGATTTTCTCAGGTTGGCACTGCGGAAGGCAGTAGATATTTCCTTTAATATGGTTTCAATTGATGGGGATACCAGTACTAATGATATGGTGCTGGTAATGGCTAACGGGCTGGCAGGAAACAAGCCCATTTCGCAAGATAGCAGGCAGGCTGGTGTATTTCAACAAGCTCTTGACCTCGTTTGTATCTATCTGGCTAAATCCATGGCTCGTGATGGCGAGGGAGCAGACAAGTTTATTGAGGTTACTGTTAACGGAGCACGCAGTATTGCTGAGGCTAGGCAGGCGGCTCGGACGATAGTAGGCTCATCATTGGTGAAGACGGCGGTATATGGTAATGACCCTAACTGGGGGCGGATTGTAGCCGCAGTAGGGCGGAGTGGTGTGGAGGTGGTGGAATCAAAGATTGACCTTTACCTTGGTGACATTTGTGTCTTGAAAGAAGGCAGGCCTCTACCCTTTGATAAGGAGAGCGCTGTAAGAGTATTAAAGGAAAGTGAAGTATCCATAGACCTGAGGCTTAACTTGGGTATAGCTACAGCCACTGCCTGGGGTTGTGACCTGACTACAGATTACGTAATTATTAACAGTGAATACACAACATAATAGATTGTTTGCCAACAGAAGTTTGGGGGGATTAAGTAACAGATTGAATAAAGCTATTGTGGTTAAGCTCGGTGGTGTTGCCTTCAGTAGTAGTGATACCACTATTGAAGATATAGTTAATCTCCAGCGGCAAGGTAAGCTATTGGTTGTAGTGCACGGGGGAGGCAAATTAATAACCGAGTGGCTTGCCAAGCAGGGTATTCCCAGCCGATTTGTTCAGGGCGAACGGGTAACTGATAGAGCCACCCTTGAAGTGGCGATTTCAGTGCTAGCCGGCTTAGTCAACAAGGAGATTGTAGCTGCTATCAACAGCCTGGGGGGGCAAGTAGTAGGTATTAGCGGTGTAGATGGAGCTCTTATTCAAAGTGAGGTTAAGAATGTAGAGCTGGGCTATGTTGGTAGGGTGGTGAAGGTAAATCTTGCCCCCTTGGAGGCTCTCTTACAATCAGGCTATATTCCAGTAGTGGCTCCGCTTGGTCTCTGCTCTGGAAGTGGGGCAGACCAGGCATCACAGATACTTAACCTTAATGCTGATGTTATAGCTGGTGAAATCGCTGTCGCTATTGGGGCTGAAAAGCTTATCTTTTTAACTGATGTGGTTGGTGTCTGTGACCAGCAGGGTAAGTTACTACCTCAGCTATCGCCCAGCGAAGCTGAGGCTTTAATGGTTTCAGGTGTGGCTTCGGGGGGGATGATTCCTAAGATTAAAGCCTGTCTGAGAGCCTTGCCTGACACTTCAACTACCTGCATTATAGATGGTAGGCAGCCACATTCCTTGTTCAAGAATATAGAGGAAGGTGGTGGCGGCACGATAATAAAAGGGGGGTTAAAGTGAGTAACTGGCAGGAGCTGGAAAGCAAGTATTTTATGCAGATTAGTCCTCGCACACCCCTCACCCTGGTCAAAGGTAAGGGGGCGCGGGTGTGGGATGACTCCGGTAAGGAGTATCTGGACTTTGTCGCCGGCTGGGCTGTCAATAGCTTGGGGCATTGTCCTCCGGTAGTGGCTGATGCGGTCGCTGAACAGGCGAATACTCTGATACAGACCTCAAATCAGTACTACACCGTGCCTCAGCTTCAGCTCGCCCAGATTCTGGTGGAAAATAGCTGTCTGGATAGAGTGTATATTGGTAACAGCGGATTGGAAGCCAATGAAGGCGCCGTTAAGCTCGCCCGACGCTATGGTAGTCTCAAGCGAAAAGGCGCTTATGAGGTTATTACTACCTTCAATTCCTTCCACGGCCGTTCGCTGGCGATGACGGCTGCCACTGGACAGGAGAGATTCCAGAAACCCTATATCCCCCTAACCCCTGGCTTCAAGAGCGTTGCCTTCAATGATGTTGAGGCAATCAGGATGGCCACTACAGATAAGACCTGTGCCGTTATGCTGGAGCCGGTTCAGGGAGAGGGCGGCGTCAATATCCCTGATGATAATTACCTGTCGGAGGTACGCAAGTGGTGTGACCAGAAGGGCATACTGCTTATCCTCGATGAAATCCAGACTGGTATTGGCCGGCTAGGAACGCTCTTTGGCTATGAACAGTACGGTGTTGAACCTGATATTATGACCCTGGCCAAGGGGCTGGGCAGCGGTGTCCCCGTTGGCGCCTTCATGGCTAAGGATAATGTCTGCGTTTTCGCCCCGGGTGAGCACGGTTCTACCTTTGGTGGTAATGCTCTGACCTCGGCGGCCGCTTACGCCACGGTCAAATACGTTATTGATAACGATATCGCCGGGAACGCCCGGAAGGTAGGTGAGTACTTCATTGCCAGGCTGGAAGAATTGAAAAATAAATACCGGTTTGTCACCGATGTGCGGGGGCGCGGCTTGCTATTAGCTATAGAATTTAACTCTGATATAGGCCAGGATTTATTGAATGCCTGCCTGGAGAGAGGCTTGCTGGTTAACCGGTTGAAGCCTAACGCCCTGCGTTTTATGCCTTCTCTTATTATTGGTAACGAGGAGGTTGACCAGGCAATAGACATTCTGGATAGAGCACTAGGCAGCGTGGTTGGTGCCTAGTTTAATGGAGGTTAAGAATGTCGGACAAGGTAGTCCTAGCTTATAGCGGTGGGCTGGATACATCGGTAGCTGTCAAGTGGCTTAAAGAGAAGTATGGCTTAGATGTCATTACTCTTACTATTGATGTCGGTAATGAGCGTGATTTTTCCGCTGTTCGTCAGAAGGCACTAAAGGTTGGTGCTGTGAAGGCACTGGTGATTGATGCTAAGGAGTTATTTGTTAAGTATTTCGTCTTCCCCGCCTTACAGGGAAACGCGCTCTACGAAGGACAATATCCGTTAGCTACAGCTCTATCGCGTCCGCTAATGGCTAAGCTGCTGGTGGATGTAGCCCTGGAGGAAGGGGCTTCAGCGGTGGCTCATGGCTGCACGGGCAAGGGCAATGACCAGGTAAGGTTTGACGTGAGTGTTAATGCCTTAGCACCAGACCTCAAGATTATTGCCCCAGCGCGGGAATGGGGCATGACTCGTGAAGAAACTATTAACTATGCTCAGAAACATGCTATACCTATCCCCATCACTGTCTCTAGCCCATATTCGATTGACGAGAACTTATGGGGTAAGAGTATTGAGTGTGGGGTTTTAGAAGACCCCTGGGTTGAGCCGCCGGATGATGTGTTTACCTGGACTAAGTCTCCAGACCAAGCTCCAGATAAACCCCAGTATATAGAAATTGGATTTGAGAAGGGTATCCCGGTCACCATTGATGGGCAGGAACTGGATGGGGTTAGTTTGATTCAACACCTAAACGAGCTAGCCGGTAAATACGGGGTCGGCAGGATTGATCATATAGAGAACCGGCTGGTGGGCATAAAGTCAAGAGAAATTTATGAAGCGCCGGCAGCAATATTATTACTGCAGGCTCACCAGGCTCTAGAAGCGATGACTCTGTCTAAAGACCAGCTGCGGTTTAAGCAAAAGGTTGCCATGGAGTATGCCGACCTTATTTACAACGGTCTCTGGTTTAGCCAGCTAAATCGAGACCTGTCTGCCTACATACTCAGTTCTCAGCGCTACGTTACCGGCACGGCGAGACTCAAGCTATTCAAGGGAAGCTCTAGCGTGGTCGGGCGCAAATCACCACGCTCACTATACAGACTCGGCCTTGCTACCTATGACAAGGGTGACCAGTTTGACCAGAGTGCCTCCGTTGGCTTTATTCACCTCTGGGGACTGCCAGTAAAGACTCAGGCTCAGGTGCAGCTCTTGGGTGATAAGGAGGGGCCGCTCAGCATCATGGAACCGAAAGAACCGGAGGAAGGCTAGGATGAGTCACATACGGGGTCGTTTTCATAAGAAGGCAGATAAATTGGTAACTGGGTATACTGCCTCTATTCACTTTGATTGGCGTCTATATCGCCACGATATTACCGGTAGTATTGCTCATGCTAAGATGCTAGCCAAGCAGGGGATAATTTCAGATAGAGAGGCTGAGATTATTACCGGCGGGCTGGCTTCTATTGCTGAGGAAATAGAGCAAGGTAAATTTCAGTTCAACCCTGAACTGGAAGATATCCATATGAATATCGAAGCTCGGTTACTTAAGAAGGTGGGTGAGGTGGGTGGTAAGCTCCACACCGCTCGCTCCAGAAATGACCAGGTGGCTCTGGATTTGCGGCTCTTTACTAAAGAGGCAATTTCCAGCACCTTAGTTAAGCTGAGAGAATTCCAGCAGGCTCTAATTAGCCTGGCTGAGGCCAATAAGGGTGTGGTTATGCCGGGGTACACTCATCTGCAGCCAGCACAGCCAGTGCTGCTGGCGCATCACATTTTAGCCTATTTTGAGATGTTCCAGCGGGATGTTGACCGGTTTAACGATTGTCTAAGACGCATGGATGTTATGCCCTTGGGCAGCGGAGCTATTGCTGGCGTAGCCTATGATATTGATAGGGACTTCTTAGCCCGCGAGCTGGGCTTCAGCCAGATAAGTCAAAATAGCGTTGATGCTGTCTCGGATAGAGACTTTGTTGTGGAGTATGAGGCGGCGGCTAGTCTCTGTATGATGCACCTTTCCCGGCTGGCCGAGGAGATTATTCTGTGGTCTTCAGCCGAGTTTAACTTTATTGAGCTTGATGAAGCCTATGCCACTGGTAGCAGCATTATGCCCCAGAAGAAGAACCCCGATGTCGCTGAGCTGGCTCGTGGTAAGACGGGACGGGTCTATGGCAGGCTTATGGCTCTGCTCACAACTATGAAGGCTCTACCCCTGGCTTACAATAGGGATGTGCAGGAGGATAAGGAGGGCTTGTTCGATACTGTGGATACACTGTCGTCTACCTTAGAGGTATTTACTGGCATGATTGGAACCTTACAGGTTAAGGCTGAAAATACTGAGCAGGCGGTTAAGCGGGGCTATATTCTGGCCACTGACTTAGCTGACTATTTAGTTAACAAGGGTGAGGCCTTCCGCGCCGCTCACGATGTAGTAGCCAGGTTGGTGAGCTACGCTATGGACAAGGGTAAATCGTTTAGTGAACTTAGCCTTACCGAGTATAATGGTTTTTCTCCCTTATTTGGAGAAGATGTTTACTCAATTACAGTAGAGTCATCTCTTACCGCCAGGGATGTTATTGGTGGTACTGCCCCGAGGCAGGTAGACCAGGCGTTAGCGAGAGCCAAAAAAATGTTTGGAAACTTGGGGCATGAAAAGTCCTAAAATCAAGCTTGCCCCGTCTATCCTGTCAGCTGATTTCAGTCGTCTTGGTGAGCAGGTGGCTGAAGCTACTGAAGCCGGTGCTGACTATATTCATATAGATGTTATGGATGGGCATTTTGTGCCTCAAATAACCGTCGGCGCTCTGGTAGTAGCGGCTATTCGCCCTTGGACTAACCTCCCGCTGGATGTCCACCTTATGATTGAGGCACCAGAGCACCAGATTAATCAATTTGCTGATGCCGGGGCTGACATTATAACTGTTCATATAGAGGCCTGTCCCCATATCCATCAGGTAGTGCAAACAATTAAGGGGTTAGGGGTTAAGGCAGGGGTTTCTCTCAATCCTGATACACCTATAGACAGGCTTAAGGAGGTTCTCCCCTTACTTGATTTGGTTCTGGTAATGACGGTTAATCCCGGCTTTAGCGGGCAGACTTTTATTGAGGATACACTGGATAAGATAGCCCGTTTGCGTGTTGAGTTGGACAGCAGGAGCTTGGCTGCTGAACTGGGGGTGGATGGTGGCATCAATGCTGAAATTGCTCCCAAGGTGGTAAAGGCAGGAGCCAGGGTGCTGGTGGTGGGGTCAGCAGTGTTTCATTCAGGAGAAACGGTGAAGGAGGCTCTGGCAAAGATACGGGCTAGCCTGAGCTAACCGGCAGATTTTTGGCTATCTTGTGCTGAGTGCGTAGACATCTGGTGCACAGGTTAAGGCGTTTTGGCTGACCATCTATAATGAGAGTAACCGGGTGAATATTAGGTACCCAGCGACGGTTAGTTCGGCGTTTAGAGTGGCTCACATTATGACCAAACTGAGGCGTTTTCCCACATAAATCACATTTCATAGATGGTATATCTCCTCCTTTGACTGTCAAATAACTTTGGTATAAAATACTAACCATAATATATCATAGTCAGGCAAGTCTGGCAAGGAAGGGATAGGATGAAGCAAGTTCATACTATCGGTGGGCAAGATTTAAGGGAAATGTTTGCCGCGGCTACCACCTGGTTAGAGAAGAGTGCTTCAGACATTGATGCCCTGAATGTCTTCCCAGTGCCTGATGGTGATACCGGGACCAACATGCTGCTTACCATGCGTTCCAGCCTAGAGGAAGCCTATCGGGCTCCTGACCGGAGTGCTTCAGCAGTGATTCAAGCTATGGCTAATGGAGCGCTAATGGGGGCTCGAGGTAACAGTGGGGTAATCCTGTCGCAGATTTGGCATGGACTGGCGCAGGGTTTAGACGGGAAGGAATCATTTAACGGCAGTGAGTTAGCTGATGCGTTACAACAGGCATCAACGACGGCTTATAAAGGGATAAGCAATCCTGTGGAAGGGACTATTCTGACTGTAATTAGAGAAGCCTCATCGGCTGCCCGGGAGCAGGTCGCTGATGGCAACAATGACCTAATGTCGGTAATGGAGGCCACGATTAACGCTGCCAATGAGTCGGTGGCTAATACCCCTAGCCTTCTTCCGGTGTTGAGGGAGGCCGGCGTGGTGGATGCCGGGGGGCAGGGTCTATATACCATTCTGGAAGGTGCCCTCCGCTACCTTAGAGGTGAGGCAGAGCAAATGCAGTTCCGCAAGCCTCAGATTATTGTTAGTAACATACCCTTAACTGCCAGGTCGCCACAGATGTTAGCTGCTGACGAGGTGCCCTATGGATATTGCACTGAGTTTTTGCTTAAAGGGGAAGGGCTTAACCCGGATAAGATTAGAACCAGGCTGGAGAAGAGAGGGCAGTCTCTGATTGTAGTCGGTGATGAGTCTACAGTTAGGGTTCATATCCACACTTTAGACCCAGGTAATGTTATCCATTATGCTATTCCATTAGGCACCATGCATCAGGTAGCGATTAGGAATATGGATGAGCAGCGCCAGGATTTCCTAGAGATGCAGAAAGAGAGAATGCCAGCAGTTGACATGGCTATTATTGCGGTGGTCTCTGGAGATGGACTTACCGATGTTTTTACCAGCCTGGGGGTGACAGCTATTGTCCCCGGTGGGCAGACAATGAATCCAAGCACCAAAGATTTGCTTCAGGCTGTTGAGTCGGTAGCTTCAGATAAGGTTATTATTCTGCCTAATAACAAAAATATAGTGCTTACTGCTGAGCAGGTTCAACCCTTGACCGAGAAGAGCGTTCAGGTAGTGCCTACGAAAACAATCCCACAGGGGGTAGCGGCTCTTTTAGCCTTTGACTACGAGGCGGACTTTGAAACAAATGCTCAGATTATGAATAAGGCAAAATCAGCGGCAAAGACAATTGAAATTACTAGAGCGGTGCGCTCAACCCAGATAGATGGTCTGAAAATTAAGAAGAATCAGGCTATTGGCCTTCTGGATGGTGATTTGCTAGCGGCAGGGAATGATACTGCTGGAGTCCTTAATAAGATGCTGGCTGAGTTAAATTTAAACGAAGCCGAGGTAATTACCATTTACTATGGGGCTGATACCGAGCCGGCTGAGGCTGAGCAGGTTAGTGTTGCTATCCGTGAGCAGCATCCTCAACTTCAGGTTGAAGTAGTTCGGGGTGGTCAGCCTCACTATAATTATATTATTTCTATTGAATAATAAGGAGGACTTTAATGGTCAAAATTGTTACCGATAGCTTGTCTGATATTACCAGTGATATAGCTCAAGGGTTGGGGATTACAGTGGTGCCCCTAACGGTATTCTTTGGTAAGGAATCCTTTCTTGACCGGGTTACTATGACCACGGATGAATTTTATTATAGATTAACTCATGATGATACTTGGCCTACTACCACGCAGCCTCCTCCTGGTGTTTTTGCTGATGTCTATAGTAAGCTGGCTGAGGAAACTGATGAAATTCTAGTTATTACTCTGTCTAGTAAACTCAGCGGTACCTATGAATCAGCGCTGAATGCCAAGAGTTTGGTGGAGAAGGAGTGCCGTATTGAAGTAATTGACTCGCTAACAGTGGCGATGGGCCTGGGGCTCATAGTTATTGCTGCGGCTAAGGCAGCCCAGGCTGGAGCCAACCTGGATGAGATTGTTGACTTGGTGCACAGGGCTATGCCCCGGTCACATTTTATTGTATATTTTGACACCCTTAAATATCTGGCCAAGGGGGGCCGCATCGGTAAAGCACAGGGGCTGCTGGGGGCAATGTTATCAATAAAGCAAATACTTACTGTGAAGGATGGCGAGATGTCGCCTCTAACCAGGTTTCGGTCTCGAGCAGCGGGTATGGATTATTTATATAATTTTGTAGCTGGCTTTCCCCATATTGAGGAGTTGGCGGTGGAATATGCTACTACGCCAGATGAAGCCGATAAGCTGGTGGAGCGCCTCAACTCAGTTTTTCCCAAAGAGCGTATCTACAGGTCAACCGTTAGCCCGGTGCTGGGGACGCATGGCGGACCCGGTGCTATGGCGGTAACCGTTCTGGAGTCAGGAAAGGAATAGTTAATGACAGTTAAAATTGTTACCGATAGCGTCGCTGACTTGCCACCTCAGGTGGTTAAGGAGCTAGGGATTACTGTGATTCCACTAAGTGTTCGCTTTGGTACTGAGGTCTATCGTGATGGCGTTGACCTGACTACCGAGCAATTCTACGAGAGGTTGGTGCACAGCCAAGCCCTACCGGTTACTTCAGTGCCATCACCGGGAGCCTTTGCTGAGGTGTATGATAAACTGGCTGAAGAGACCGATGAAATTCTTGCCATCATTGTTAGTGCCAAGCTCAGTGGTACTTATGAGGTAGCGTTACAAAGTATAGGGTTAATGAAGAGGAAATGCCGGGTAGAAGTAATTGATTCACAATGGGCGGTAATGGCACAGGGATTTATAGTTATTGCTGCTGCCAGGGCAGCTCAGGCTGGGGCTAGCTTTGATGAGGTGATAGATGTAACCCGGAAGGCTATTCCTCGTGTAGATATGCGTGCCGCTTTTGATACGCTGGAATATCTCAAAAGGGGCGGGCGTATTGGCCGAGCACAAGCCTTTTTGGGCTCAATGCTTAATGTAAACCCAATTATTACTTTAAAAGGTGGCGTAGTTGAGCCTGCGGGCAGAACGCGCTCTCGGGCTAAGGCGATAGATTACTTATATAGCTTTGCTATGAGCTTCTCCCATATTGATGGAATTGCGATAGAGGATGCTGCTTGTCCTAAGGATGCTGAGCTACTAGTTGAACGGCTTAGCCCTAAATTCCATAAAGAGTGTTTCTACCTGTCAAAAACAACCCCGGTGATCGGCACGCATACCGGTCCCGGTCTCCTGTTGGTAGCGATATTAGGTGATAAAGAATAGCTATTAAGCTAAGACAAAGGGTGTTTTCTGGTGGCAGTCAGAATTACGAGAGACATAGCCAAAATAATATCAAATGTGCTTCACCCCTATGTGGTTTTATCTCTGGTGGTGGCCATAATCGCCTATCAGCAGAATCCCAGCCTGTGGGTCTGGGCTAAGTGTACGGCGGTTGCTTTGTGTTCCGCTTATCTTATCCCGCTAATATATATGCGGGCGAGAGTTGCCATCATTGTTCGTACTACCGAGGCTCAGGTGAACTTACGCTCCTTTTTCCGTGAACAGCCTACTGAGATGGCGATTTTAGCCTGTATCTTTGGCATACCCAGTGCCACCATACTGTATTTCCTGGACTACCCGCCTGATATTATGGCTACCTTACTCGGAGTAGCGGCAGCAGCACTCCTCATCGCTCTGGTCAACAGGGTCTATCGAGCGAGCTTCCACCTGGCCCTTTTTACCAGCGCGGTGGTTCCTCTTGTTATCATCTTTGGTCTTCCCTCGCTGGTGGTGGTGCCCTTTGTCCTGCTGCTGGGGACATCTAGGTATTATCTCGGTGAGCATACTCCCCTGCAATTGACTACTGGCTTTCTGCTTGGTCTTATAGTTAGTGTCGCTGTTTTTCAAGGGTTTGGTATCCTCGGATGAGCTTGGCTACGGAGGCAAGGGCTTGGCAATAAATGTTGAATCTCTGCACAAGATTCTTAAGCTTGAGCATCAGAAGGGTTATACGGATTCAGCGGTATTTGGTGGTTTAGATAGGTTCCTTAAACACTGGGCAAGCCAGGCAATGGAGTCGATAACCGACCCTCAACTTCTAAACCGCTTTCACAGGCTTCACCTGGTTGACCCCAAGTATGCCTCATTGACTAAACAGCAGCGTAAAAAATGGGTAGAGGCTGTGCTTGACTTTTTAGCTGATGATAAACTCAGGGAAGCAAGAGAGAATAAAGTTGAACTGACGCCGGTAGCTAACAAACCATCTTCAAGACCAAGAGTGCAGAAGACGGTGGCTAGCGGGTCCATTGATTCTTCCATTACTGTTATTAGAGGTATTAGCTCAAGTCTGGCGACTAAGTTTGGTAAGCTGGGAGTGAAAACGGTGCGGGACCTGCTTTATTTCTTTCCACACCGTCACCTTGACTACAGCCAGAGGAAATCTATCTCACAGCTTACTGAGGGGGAGGAGGAGACTATTATTGCTAATGTATGGCAGGCTCATGAGACGAGACTGGGCGGCCGGCGGAGCACGGAAGCTATTGTAGGCGATGAAACAGGTAATGTCAGGGTGGTTTGGTTTAATAACCCCTACCTGGCTAA
>Ga0307380_10006896_pt1 | contig 14850 bp, 10 predicted proteins | sample UN3MG_FD_202239 | JGI IMG/M metagenome (GOLD analysis project Ga0307380, IMG submission 202239) | Soil microbial communities from Risofladan, Vaasa, Finland - UN-3 | ecosystem: Environmental > Terrestrial > Soil > Coastal area > Acid sulfate soil | place: Finland: Risofladan, Vaasa | collected... | reverse complement strand
AACAATCCATCCGCGACAGGATTACCGCTATCGTCAAGAGCTTCAATACTGCCTTTGATCATGTCCTTTTCTTCTGAATGATCAGCTTTTCTGAACTCACCATAACGACGGGTATAATTACTGAGGTAGTCATTTTTCATTTTTTCATCAATGCTGATCTCATAATATGTCAGCTTATTTTTCTTACTCAGCTTGATTTCAAATGAGGGAGCAAGTCCGAGCTCAAATGAAAATGTGAAATCATCCTGTGTGTCAAAGTCAATTTTCTCCTGTTCGTTTGATTTTGGAATGGGATCACCAAGTATATCCAGTTTCTCATCAACCAGATATTTTTGAATGTTTTCAGTTACTATCTTGTTTATCTCGTCGATCTGAACAGCTTTCCCGTACATTTTTTTTACCAGTCCGATTGGAACCATCCCCGGGCGGAATCCTCTGATATTTGCCTTTTTACGATAGTCTTTCAGCACTTTTTCAACTTTTTCTTCATAATCGGCCCTTTCGATCTTCACTTTTAATACGGCATTAAGGTCGCTGATGTTTTCTCTGGTGATATTCATTTTTATCTTGTTTAATACAGATTTAAAAAACCGCCAAAACGCACAGTCAAGCATCGTTACAGGCGGTCTGTTTTTGGTGCGGATGAAGGGACTCGAACCCCCACGTCATTATGACACAAGATCCTAAGTCTTGCTCGGCTACCAATTACGACACATCCGCGAAAAATTCACCGCAAAAGTATAGAAAATTATTATTATATCAAACAGAGGGAGTTACCTGCGAAGTTCAAAGTTCTTACCGAGATAGACATTTCTTACATGTTCATCTTCAGCTAGTTGGGATGAGGTCCCTGACATCAGGATACGTCCTTCAAAAAGGAGGTATGCCCTGTCGGTAATAGAAAGAGTTTCATGAACATTATGGTCGGTAATAAGTATTCCGATGTTTTTATTCTTCAGATTGGATACTATTTCCTGGATATCTTCGACAGCAATCGGATCAACACCGGCAAATGGTTCGTCGAGCAAAATAAATTTAGGCTTCAGGGCAAGGGCTCTGGCGATCTCGGTGCGCCGTCTCTCACCTCCTGAAAGCTGTATTCCTTTGTTTTTCCGGATCTTCTGAAGACCAAATTCATTCAGCAATGTCTCAAGTCTTTCTGCCTGCTCCTCTTTTGTGAATCCTGATAATTCAAGAACTGCCCTGATATTATCCTCTACAGACAGATTCCTGAAAACAGAAGCTTCCTGGGCAAGATAACCGATACCGCGTCGTGACCGTTTATAAACAGGTAATGTGGTAATCTCTTCCTCATCGAGAAAAATTTTACCCTCTCCTGGTCTTATGAGCCCGACGATCATGTAGAAAGAAGTTGTTTTTCCTGCGCCATTGGGCCCCAGCAAGCCAACTATCTCCCCCTGCTCAACCTCGATTGACACATGATCCACAACAGTTCGGTTGCGATATTTCTTTACAAGGTTTTCAGTATATAGTTTCATTTCTGAGATATGCTTGTGATGATTTTACTCTGGACCGGAAGAACCCTCATTCATAAACTCCTCCCTTCTCTTTTCATTCTGTTTCATCACCCTTTTTGATATAATGATCCCCACTTCATAAAGGAAAAGGAGAGGGATACAAACAAGCGCTTGTGAGAAAACATCAGGAGGGGTTATTATGGCAGCCAGAATAACTATTATAAGTATCGCATGTTTCCTGTATTTCTTAAGAAATGAAGGTGTTATTATTCCAATCTTGGTCAGGAAGAATGCAAGGATAGGCAGCTCAAAAATAAGACCTGTTGCAAGGCAGATAGATGAAAGAGTTCCGATATAGGATCTGATATTAATCTGGTTTGTGACATCCGAACTGATTTCATAGGAGGTGAGAAAATGGACAGAAAGGGGAGCTAACAAGTAATATCCGAAAAGAACACCGGTAAAAAAAAGTAATGAGGCAGCCAGAACAGCACCTCTGGCATGTTGCTTTTCATTTTCAAGGAGGGCAGGCTTGAAAAACTTCCAGAATTCCCATATAATCACCGGAAATGCAAGAATTAATCCAGCAACCATCGATACGGCAATATGGGTGGTAAGCTGTCCGGCCATTTTAATGTTTATGAGATTGAAGGGTTTGGAATTAATACATAAAATGGACGTATTTAATATTTCGCTCAGCCGACAAAGAATCCTGTTGGTAAAAAAATCAGGTTCTTTTGGAGCGAGGATAATTTTGTCAAAAATGAAATTTTTAAAAACAAAAGCCCCGATCATTAAAATTAAAATAGCCAGTACTGAACGGATTATATGCCACCTTAGCTCTTCAAGATGTTCAAGAAAAGACATCTCACCCTCTCCCTTTTTGCCTTTTTTCCAATTAAATGCCATCAGCGCAAAAGATTAATTAGTCAGAAATTTAGCCTGTAAAGATGATAAATCTTCTCTTGCAAAACAATATCTCATATTTTCATATTAAAAATTTCCCATAAGACATGTGAAAAACATTTTTGTTAATAATAAATAAAATCTATTATTTGATTAATATATTTTTTAACTTTATATAAAACTGAAACGATAAAAAATTTATTCAGGTTTAAATAACCCTATGGGCGAAGAAAATGGAAAGTGTTTCGTCAATTCATGATTATCTGAAGAAGTATTTTGGTTTTGACAATTTCAAAGGCAATCAGGAATCTATTATAAAGAATGTTCTGGAAGGAAGAGATACCTTTGTACTTATGCCAACAGGCGGAGGTAAATCTCTCTGCTATCAGTTACCGGCCGTGATGAAAAACGGGATAGCAATTATTATTTCTCCTCTTATTGCATTGATGAAAAACCAGGTGGATGCGATGCGTAACTTCAGCACCGATGACGATGTTGCCCATTTTCTTAATTCATCACTTACCAAGACAGAAATATCAAGGGTTAAGAAAGATGTGCTGTCAGGGAAAGCCAAGTTGCTTTATGTTGCTCCCGAGTCACTTACAAAAGAGGAGAATATTGATTTTCTTAAAAATATTGAGATTTCATTTTATGCAATTGATGAAGCACATTGTATTTCGGAATGGGGACATGACTTCAGACCTGAATACAGACGTATCAGACCGATAATTGATATCATCGGCCGCTCACCTATTATTGCACTTACCGCAACTGCAACCCCCAAGGTGCAGCACGATATCCAGAAGAACCTGGGGATTATTGAGGCGGATGTTTTCAAGTCGTCGTTTAACAGACCAAATCTTTATTATGAGGTAAAGTCGAAACAGGACGTTACAAAAGAGATAATTAGGTATATAAAGAATAACCCCGGGAAATCAGGAATAATCTATTGTCTCAGCCGCAAGAAAGTTGAAGAGATGGCTGAGGCGCTGAAGGTGAACGGAATTAAAGCTTTACCATATCATGCCGGTATGGATTCTGCCACCCGCACTGCAAATCAGGATAAATTCCTGATGGAAGAGGCAGATATTATTGTGGCAACCATTGCATTCGGAATGGGAATTGATAAACCTGATGTACGGTTTGTGATCCATTATGATATTCCAAAGAGCCTTGAAGGGTACTATCAGGAGACCGGCCGTGCCGGCCGTGACGGAGGGGAAGGAAACTGTATAGCATATTACAGTTATAATGACATCCTTAAGCTCGAGAAATTCATGCAGGGAAAACCCATTGCGGAACAGGAAATCGGAAAACAGCTTCTTCTCGAAACAGTATCGTATGCTGAATCATCAGCGTGCCGCAGGAAACTATTGCTTCATTACTTCGGGGAAGAGTACCCGAAAGAAAATTGCGAGGCATGTGATAACTGCCTGCATCCCAAATCGCAGTTTGAGGGGAGTGAAGCGGTGGTTAATGTGCTCGAGGCTATCCTTGCAGTTAAGGAGAAGTTTAAGGCAGATCATATCGCAAATATTCTCTCGGGAAAGGTTACATCAGCAATAAAATCATATAAGCATCATAAGCTTGAGTTTTTCGGAATAGGTGAAGAAAAGGATGAAAAATTCTGGAATATGGTCATAAGACAGGCTCTTATTGCCAAGCTGCTCACAAAAGATATCGAAAATTATGGTCTGCTTAAGATTACTCATAATGGAATGGAGTTTCTTGAGAAGCCTGAATCGTTTATGCTGGCTGAAGATCATGATTATGCTGATACAACCGACGAGGAAAACGCGTTTGGTGCCAGGACGGCAGCTGTTGATGAGGAACTTTTCAGCATCCTTAAAGACCTGAGAAAGAAAATATCCAAGCAGAAAGAGGTACCTCCTTTTGTAATCTTCCAGGATCCATCTCTGGAAGATATGGCGATCCAGTACCCGATTACTATTGATGAACTTCAGAATATTTCAGGTGTCGGAGCAGGTAAGGCACAACGCTATGGCTCTGAATTCGTTGAGATTATCAAAAAATATGTGGAGGAGAAAGAGATTATCAGACCACTCGACATGGTGGTCAAATCAGTCGTTAATAAATCGGGGATAAAGGTCTATATTATCCAGAGCATCGATATGAAAAGACCCTTGGAGGATATCGCTGAGGCAAAAGGTCTTGAAATGAATGAACTGATGTCTGAAATTGAAGCAATAGTAAATTCAGGGACCCGGATAAACCTCGATTACTATATTAATATGGTAATTGATCATGAGAGACAGCATGATATCTTCTCTTATTTCAGGGAAGAGGCTGAATCTGATTCCCTGGAAGTGGCTGTTAAAGAACTGGGTAACGAATTTGAAGACGAGGAAATAAGATTGATGAGAATTAAGTTTCTCTCTGAAATGGGGAACTGACAGGATTATCTCTTCCGGGATAACACCGGGACTAAAATCACAGCAAGAACATAAAAGGGATAAACCAGCTGAGATGGCAGAAACCATTTCATCAGTTCTTTTTTCCCATACCTGGCAGTTGTGTTATTTAAGATCATAAAATCGGGTACAGATTTTATTCCCAATACAATAAGAAAAGTCAATAAAAATTCCGGAACAAAAAACCCTGCAACCAGGAAAAAGGCCTGTGCAAAAATTGTAACAAATGTTACAATTGCCAGTATGATTGTGGTTTTGTCTTTATATGCCTTACCTTTTGATATCCACCTGTTTCTCTGGTTCAGAAATGGCAATATTGTTATGGCCGGAGATGCAGTTACCATTGAATCAACAGATTCCAGCCACATTATTTTTACCCCTTTTTCTTTTTTAAGGTTGTGTAGCAGGAATATATCATCGCCGGAAGAGATATCGTAACGAAGTCTGTCGGCGTGTTGCAGATATGCCTCTTTTGTGAATGCAAGGTTTGCTCCGTTGCACATAGTGCTCATTCCGGCCAGTGCTGAACCTGCTGTTACCCCCTGGAGACTGAGGAATTCAAGCTCCTGGAACCTTCCGAAAAACCCAGGAATGCTCCCGACCATTACCTGACCGATAATCATATCAGGTCTGTTATCTTCAAAAAATGCAACTATGGTGCTCATCCATCGCGGACCCATCGCACAATCACCATCTGTGGTAATAATAAGAGTACCTGATGCAATCGCGATTCCATTCCTGATCGCTCTTTTCTTGCCCTGACCCTCATTTTTTATTACTCTCAGACTATTTATCCCTTTAAAATCCAGGACTCTCTCGAAGGTTCCATCGGAAGAATTGTCATCAATAACAATGACCTCAAATGAATCACCCGGATATTCCTGTTGCGATATCTTATGCAGAAGTCTGTAAATATGTTCAGCTTCGTTGCGACATGAAATGACTACGGTAACAAAGAGATTTCTGACAGTTACAGGACAGAAAGGCCTGATGCTGCGAAGTCTCCACCATATCATCATAAGAAGGAAAAAATAGGGGAGGTTTAGCAGAATTGCAAGCCAGTTCATTTACTATCTCTCATCCATTTATTTATACTCATCCCAGCTCTTAATTGCGAGGTCCTCAATATTCATCCTGCAAAAAGCAAGAATGAAGGCACTCGCGAGCCGTGCATTGGTGATCAGAGGCACATTGTAATCAACAGCGCTTCTTCGTATTGAATAGTCGTTATCAAGTTCAGAGGCGCTCAGGTCTTTCGGGATATTTACAACAAGGTCAACTTCACGGGTTTGTATCAGATCAATTGAATTTGGTGATTTATCTTCATCGGGCCAGTATGCTACATGTGCTTCAACACCTGCATTTTTAAGGAATTGCTGGGTACCCCTGGTAGCATAAAGCTTATGCCCTTTTTCACGAAGAGCCCTGGCACTGTTTAACAGTTCCACCTTTGAGCGTGCAGGACCGGTTGACAAAAGGATACTTTTTTTGGGAACTCTGTAGCCGACTGAGAACATAGCTTTGAGTATAGCCTCATAAAATCCTTCACCTATGCATCCTACTTCACCGGTTGAAGACATATCAACTCCAAGCACCGGATCGGCCTTTGCCAGACGGGAAAAGCTGAACTGTGGAGCTTTAACGCCAACATAATCAAGCTCAAAGACTGATTTGTGGGGCTTTTCAACGGTTATTCCCAGCATTACTCTGGTGGCAAGTTCTATAAGATTGGTTTTAAGTACTTTTGAAACAAATGGCATACTGCGGCTTGCCCTCAGATTACACTCTATTACTTTTATGTCGTTGTCCTTTGCAAGGAACTGGATATTAAATGGCCCGGTGATATTAAGCTCTCTGGCAATCTGCCGTGAAATACGTTTTATCCGCCTCGCGGTTTCGAAATAGATTTTCTGAGCAGGAAAGACCATCGTGGCATCTCCCGAATGGACTCCTGCAAACTCAACATGTTCGCTGATGGCATAGGCTACTATTTCACCCTCTTTTGCAACTGCATCTATTTCAATCTCCTTGGCATTCTCAATGAATTCAGAGACGACAACCGGGTATTGTTTTGAAACCTGAACAGCCAGCTCGAGGTAATGTGATAACTCATTCTTGTTTGACACAACATTCATGGCCGCACCTGAAAGAACATACGATGGCCTTATAAGGACAGGAAAGCCGATTCGGTCAACAAATTCAAAGACATCTTTAATTGATGACAGTTCTTTCCATCGCGGCTGGTCAATAAGAAGAACATCACACATATTTGAGAACTTATGCCTGTTCTCGGCTCTGTCGATCGAAACAGGAGATGTTCCAAGAACAGGAACATTCTCGTTGAAAAGCCTCATGGCCAGATTATTCGGGATCTGACCCCCAACCGAAACTATCACACCTCCGGGATTTTCAAGTTCAACTATATCCAGCACCCTTTCAAATGTGAGCTCATCAAAATAGAGTCTGTCGCAAACATCATAATCAGTGCTTACAGTTTCAGGATTATAATTTATCATCACCGATCTTAATCCCTCTTTTTTGATGGTATCGATGGCATTTACCGAGCACCAGTCAAATTCAACACTTGAGCCTATCCTGTATGCCCCTGAACCGAGCACTATGATCGATCTTTTGTCATTATCAAAGGAAATATCATGTTCTGAACCGCTATAGGTAAGATAAAGATAATTAGTTACAGCAGGATATTCAGCAGCCAGGGTATCAATCTGCTTGACAAAAGGTACAATTCCGAGTGATTTACGATGGTTTCTGACTTCCATCAGGCTTTCATCCATATTGCCCGAACGCGATTTAAGTATATGTCTGGCAATCTGAAAATCGCTGAAACCATTTATTTTGGAATGTAACAATAATCCCTCGGGTAACGAATCAAGTGAATTGTACCTGCATAGTTCATTTTTAATGGTTATAATATTCTTTAGTTTGAACAGAAACCATTTGTCGATTTTGGTAAGTTCATAAATTCTATCAACTGTCAGTCCCTTCTCAAGAGCTTCGGCAATAGAGAATATTCTCATATCTGTCGGCTCGGCAAGCTCCTTTTCAATATCTTCAAAGTTAAGGTTCCTGTTTCCAGTGAAGCCGTGCATGCCCTGTCCTATCATTCTGAGTCCTTTCTGGATAACCTCTTCAAAGGTTCTCCCGATAGCCATCACCTCACCGACACTTTTCATGCTGCTTCCGATCTGATGTGATACTCCTGCGAATTTATTCAGATCCCATCGGGGTATTTTACAGACAATATAATCAAGTGCAGGTTCGAAGAATGCCGTTGTCTCTTTTGTGACAGAGTTTTTCAGTTCGTGGAGCCCATATCCGATAGCAAGTTTTGCTGCGATAAATGCAAGAGGATATCCGGTTGCTTTTGAGGCAAGTGCGCTTGACCGCGACAATCTTGCATTTACCTCTATCACCCTGTAATCCTCAGAGTCGGGAGACAGGGCATACTGTACATTACATTCACCAACAATTCCAATATGCCTGATAATCCTGATCGACAGTTCCCTGAGTTTGTGGTACTCGCTGTTGGTAAGCGTCTGGGAAGGTGCAACAACAATGCTCTCGCCCGTATGAATGCCAAGGGGATCAAAGTTCTCCATGTTGCAAACAGTGATGCAGTTATCATATTTGTCCCTCACCACCTCATATTCGACCTCTTTCCACCCTTTAAGCGACTCTTCAACAAGTATCTGGGTAGTATAGGAAAAAGCCTTTGATGCAAGCACCCGGAGTTCATCAGCATCGGAGGCAAAGCCGCTTCCCTGACCGCCAAGCGTATAAGCAGCCCTTATGATTACCGGGAACCCCAGTTTTTCGGCTGCAGCTATAGACTCTTCTGCTCCTGAAACAGCAATGCTGTGTGGTGTTCTGACGTCAATCTCGTCCAGTTTCCTGACAAAAAGCTCGCGGTCTTCAGTATCCATTATTGCAGCAACAGGAGTACCAAGGACTTTTACATTATATTCTTCAAATGTTCCCGACTTGAATAATTCTGTTCCGCAGTTAAGGGCTGTCTGACCTCCGAATGATAACAGAATACCTTCAGGAAGCTCTTTTGCGATTATTTTTTCAACAAAATATGGTGTAACAGGTAAAAAATAGATCTTGTCGGCCAGCTCTTCCGAAGTCTGAACAGTTGCAATGTTTGGATTGATAAGGATAGTATATATTCCTTCCTCCTTTAATGCTTTAAGAGCTTGCGATCCCGAATAATCAAATTCACCTGCCTCTCCGATTTTCAGAGCTCCCGAACCAAGGATTATCACTCTTTTAACATCTTCTTTCATCTTCCGGTTTTAAACATCAAAAATAAAATAATTTTCAATTAAGCTTTGGATTAAATATAAAGTGCATATATTTGCAAAGAAAATGAATAAATATGCAAAAAACAAGAAGACTTCTTGCGATTGAAAAAATAATTGCAGGGGATAGCATTTCATCACAGGAAGTAATAATCAAAAAATTGAAAGGGAAAGGGATGGTTTGTACTCAGGCTACACTGTCCCGCGATTTAAGGCAGCTTGGGGTAAGCAGGGTGCCCGATGGTAAAGGTGGTTATAAGTATGCTTTGACTGAAATCCCAAATCAATCAACACCTAAGGAATTAAACCTTAACATCCTTCCGGTTATCAGTGATATGGTTGAGGCAAAAGGGCTTATGATCATCAAAACAATACCAGGTAATGCAAATGCAACAGCATATTATATTGACAATGCCGGCAGATATGAGATTGCCGGCACAATCGCAGGAGATGATACAATACTTATAATACCAAGGATAGGGACAACAATGAAACAGATTCATACATGCCTTGAGATGATTCTTCCGGGGCTCCATGATAAGGTTAAGAAGTAATATAATCTCTGAATGGTATCAGATAAGCTGCATCCTGCAATAAAACATGAATAAGTGAAAAAATGCTTTTATAGAATTGATAATTGTTCCATAAAATATTAAAAATGAAAGAAAAAGTTGTTCTGGCGTACAGCGGTGGATTGGATACATCGGTGATACTGAAATGGTTGATAGAGAAAGATTATGATGTAATTGCTTTTGTCGCTGACGTTGGTCAGGCAGATGATTTTGAAGAGTGCCGGAAGAAGGCTTTGCTGCTGGGAGCGAGCAAAGTGATAATATCGGATCTTAAAAAAGAGTTCATCGATAATTATGTACTCAAAGCTATAATGGCAAATGCAATATATGAAGACAGGTACCTGTTAGGCACAGCGCTGGCAAGGCCACTTATTGCAAAAACACAAATTGAAGTCGCGGTTAAGGAGGGGGCAAATGCTGTCGCCCACGGCGCAACAGGTAAGGGCAACGATCAGGTAAGGTTTGAGCTGTGCTATTATGCCCTTAAACCCGACATTAAAGTTATTTCTCCCTGGAAGGAGAGAGAATTTCTTGAAGCTTTCAAAGGAAGGACAGATCTTTTGAAATATGCTGCAGAAAAAAAGATACCTGTAAAAGCAAGTATAGACAAACCATACAGCGAGGATGATAATCTAATGCATATCAGTCATGAAGCAGGAATTCTTGAAGATCCGATGTTTTCAGTTCAGAAAAGCATGCTTGAAAAAATGGTATTGCCCCAGGATGCCCCTGATAAGGAGACTCGAATCGTGATTCATTTTAAGAATGGAATACCGGTGAAACTTATTAATAAAGATGACGGAACAATAAAGGAGGAATCATATGAAATGTACACCTATTTAAATGAGCTTGCAGGGAAGAATGGAATAGGATTACTCGATATGGTTGAGAACCGATTTGTCGGGATCAAATCAAGAGGTGTATATGAAACACCTGCGGCAACTGTGCTGCATATTGCCCATAAGGATATTGAGGGTATAGCCATGGACAGGGAGGTCATGAGACTGGTAAATATGCTTACTCCAAAGTTTGCTGAATTGATTTATAACGGTTTCTGGTTTAGTCCTGAAATGGATTTTCTAATGGCAGCCATCGAGAAGAGCCAGGAACTGATTGACGGAACCGTTCATCTCTGCCTCTATAAGGGAAATGTTCTGATTGAGGGACGTGAATCTCCTTCTTCCCTGTATGATAAAAAGTTATCAAGTATGGATATTGAGGGAGGATTTGATCAGACCGACAGTAAGGGATTCATAAGAATTAATGCGATAAGACTTATGGCACACAGAGCAATTGTTGAAGCAAGAAAGAAAAATAAGGGATGAATTGAGATAATCATGAGAAATAAATAGACCGAATATGAAACTATGGGACAAGGGGATTACTCCAGAACCTTCAATCATTGAGTTTACATCTGGCAAAGACAGAGTTACCGACCTGCTCCTTACTCAATGGGATATCATTGGTTCTATGGCACATGTCATTATGCTTGAAAATGTGGGTCTGATCTCACCTGTTGAGAAGAAGAAGCTGCTGAAATCACTTTTTTCTCTTTTCAGTCATGACAAAGAGAGCGGCCTTAAAATTGATAAAGGTGTAGAGGATATTCATTCACAGATAGAAAAGGAACTGGTTTCTGTCCTTGGTCCCACAGGTAAAAAGGTACACACAGGAAGATCAAGAAATGATCAGGTACTGGTAGATATGCGGCTTTTTGCCAGGAATGAGATAGATAAACTGGCATTACTGATCCGGCAGCTCTATCTTAAGCTGTCGTCTTTAAGCGAGCAGTACCGGGAAATACTCCTGCCTGGCTATACCCATATGCAGCCTGCAATGATTTCATCATTTGGTCTCTGGTTTGGATCCTATGCTGAAGCTCTTGCAGATGATATTTTACTTCTTTCGTCTGCAAGGGAGATGAATAACAGGAATCCACTCGGGTCAGCAGCCGGGTATGGGACCTCACTTCCCCTTAACAGAAGGCTTACCACCGAACTCCTCGAATTCGACGATCTGATTTACAACTCTGCATATACAAGTCTGAGCAGGGGAAAAGTAGAGCTGGCAATAGCTTCAGCTCTTGCATCTCTTGCTCAGACACTGTCTCGTTTTTCAATGGATATATGTCTGTATATGACATCTGAATTCAGATTCATCGATTTCCCTGATGAGTTTGTAACTGGTTCGAGTATCATGCCCCAGAAAAGAAATCCTGATGTTTTTGAGCTTATCAGAGCCAGGATGAATATGGTTCAGACGCTTCCCGGCCAGATATCCATGCTTACTAACAATCTCCCTTCAGGTTACCACAGAGATCTTCAGCTTATTAAACAGCTGATAATAAGCGGATTTAATGAGGTAAAGGATTGTATTGAGATAATGCTTCTTATGCTCAATAACATAAAAATAGATAATGATATCACTGAAAATCCTCTTTACAATACAGTTTACAGTACCGAAGAAATAAACCGGATGGTCAGGGAGGGTATTCCTTTCAGAGATGCCTATAAAACTGTTTCCGAGACAGTCAAAGAGGGATCATTTTCAAAGACCTCCCTGTCGGATTATACTCATGAGGGGAGTATCGGGAACCTTTGCAACAGCGAAATATCAGCAATTTTCGAAAAAAGGATGAGGTGTTTTAGTAGTAAATCCGCAACCGAACTGGCAGAAAAAATGATGAAGTATCTTTAAGTCCCCTTCAGGGGATTCAGGGGTTCGGCTTTTTAATGTTTTCAATAAATATATCAAACAGATAATCCGTATCAGTGGGGCCGCCGGAAGCTTCGGGGTGGAACTGAGTTGAAAAGAAGGGTTTGGTCCGGTGTTTCATGCCCTCATTGGTATTGTCATTTATATTAATGAAAAGTGGTTCCCACTCTTTGTCAAGTGTCTTATTGTCAACAGCAAATCCGTGATTCTGGGATGTAATATAGGCTTTGTCGGTTCCGACCTCCAGAACAGGCTGGTTGTGGCTTCTGTGGCCATATTTCAGCTTATAGGTGTCAGCTCCTGAGGCAAGGGCCATAAGCTGATTCCCGAGACATATCCCGAAAACAGGTTTTATCCCATTAAAAGATTTTTTTATGTTTTCAATTGTTGCTCTGCACATTTTCGGATCACCCGGACCGTTGGTCAGAAAGAGTCCGTCAAATTCTTCTGAATGGTAATCATAATTCCAGGGAACTCTGATAATAGTTGTATCACGCTTCAGCAGATTGCGGATAATATTGTATTTAACACCGCAGTCCACCAGCATAATCCTGTATCTTCCCGAACCATAGACTTTCTTCTCATGGGTGCTCACTTCGGCAACCAGGTTTACTTTGTTGGGGTCATAAAAATCAGTTTCTTCGCCTTCGGGTTCAATTTTTCCAGGCATTGCACCTTTTTCCCTTATTCTTTTTGTCAATGCCCGTGTATCAATTCCATATATTCCGGGGATTTCATTTCTTTTCAGCCATTCATCAAGGCTTTCAGTTGCATTCCAGTGGCTGTATTCAAAGGAATAATCGGAAACGATCAGACCGGAAATATGAATTGATGAAGACTCATAAAACCTGAAGAGGTCATTTTCTTCAAGTTTACCAGGAGCACCGTAGTTTCCAACCAGGGGATAAGTAAGGCAAAGGATCTGGCCACGATAGGAGGGGTCGGTAAGACTCTCAGGATATCCTGTCATTGCTGTATTAAACACCACTTCTCCGGCTGATACTATCGCAGCTCCGAATGATCTGCCATAATAGATTGTTCCGTCTTCAAGAGTTAACCGTACCTTCACCCTGTCATTCATTAAACCTGCATTTTATTTTTATCTAATTGATGAAACAGCTTTTTCAATCTGTTCCATTGCTTTAATGACCATCGTATGTGTTGTTGCCAGATTCATTCTCATAAATCCTTCACCTCCGGGACCAAAAGTTGTTCCCTCATTCATTCCAATCCCTGCCTGAGTAATAAAAAATTTCTGTAGCTCTTTACCCTGCATGCCTAGTTTTCTGCAATCAAGCCAGATCATATAAGTTGCCTCGGGTTGAACAGGCACTATTTCAGGGATCATTCTTCTGCAATATTCAACCACAAAATCAACATTCTGATCAACATATTCAAGCAGGTCAGCCAGCCAGCTGTGTCCTTGAGAATACGCGGCAATGGATGCAACGGTTCCGAAAATATTGCCATTGCCCAGATGGAGGCTGTCAATAATTCTGTTAAATGATTTTCTTAACCCGGGATCAGGAATAATTACAGATGATGTTGACAATCCTGCAAGGTTGAATGTTTTACTGGGTGAAATAGCCGTTATTGTCCTTTCAGCAACATTTTCTGACAGGCCGGAAATGGTGGTATGCTTGAATCCTGGCAGCACCAGATCACAATGTATCTCGTCGGCAAGGATCAGGATATTCCTTTTAATACAGATTTCAGTCAGCTCATTCAGCTCTTCGGGTGACCATGCCCTTCCGACAGGATTATGAGGATTTGAAAGAATTATCATCTTTGTTCTCCCCTCGATGCTCTCTACAAGAGATTCAAGATCCATTTCCCATTTCCCATCCGATTCTTTCAGCCTGTTAAGTATCAGTTTACGGTCATGCCCCTCAACAGCAGAAAAAAATGGAAAATAGACAGGCGACTGGACAATTATACTATCACCCGGTTGTGTAAAGGCGAGTGTACAGAGATTTAGTGCCGGAACAATACCGGGACAAAAGCTGATCCACTCTTTTTCTATTTGCCAGCTATGTCTGCTGCTGAACCAGTCGATGATGGATTGAAAATATTCTGCCGGACGAAATGAATAACCATATATCTCATGATTCAGGAGCTTTTGCAGGGCTGTTACAATAAAATCCGGAGTTTTAAAGTCCATATCTGCCACCCACATTGGAATGACATCCTCTACCCCAAAAGTCTCTTTCCTGAGATCGTACTTAATACAGTCTGTTCCCTCTCTGCTGACAGGAGCATCAAAATTCCAGCTCATGAAAAATCGTTACTGTTTCAGGGGTTCAAAGATAAATAAAATTGGTGAAGGTAGGTCGGGGCCTTCAGATTGAATTCCTGATTTGATTGAACATATTGCTGAATATTTCTGTTAATCCGTATTATAAAGTCCGGTGATTATTCAAAATAA
>Ga0307380_10006894_pt1 | contig 14851 bp, 8 predicted proteins | sample UN3MG_FD_202239 | JGI IMG/M metagenome (GOLD analysis project Ga0307380, IMG submission 202239) | Soil microbial communities from Risofladan, Vaasa, Finland - UN-3 | ecosystem: Environmental > Terrestrial > Soil > Coastal area > Acid sulfate soil | place: Finland: Risofladan, Vaasa | collected... | reverse complement strand
GGTCATGCCGGGGACTCTAGCGGGACTGCCGGTGTTAAACCGGAGGAAGGCGGGGACGACGTCAAGTCATCATGGCCTTTATGCCCAGGGCCTCACACGTGCTACAATGGCGATCACAAAGCGACGCGAGACCGCGAGGTGGAGCAAATCGCAAAAAGGTCGCCCCAGTTCGGATTGCAGGCTGACAACTCGCCTGCATGAAGTCGGAATCGCTAGTAATCGCGTATCAGCTACGACGCGGTGAATGTGTTCCTGAGCCTTGTACACACCGCCCGTCAAGTCACGGGAGTTGGGAGTACCCGAAGTAAGTTTGCTAACCTAATTTATTAGGAAGCGGCTTCCTACGGTAAGTCCGATGACTGGGACTAAGTCGTAACAAGGTAGCCGTAGGGGAACCTGCGGCTGGATCACCTCCTTTCTAGGGATATACTAGAACCCAGCCTGGGGCTCTCGCTTTCGCGGGAGACTATTAAACAGGTCGGTGTATGTCAGGCATTTTCGCTGCAAGCTTAACTGTTTCTTGATATTAAAGCCCTGCGTTTCGGCGCGGGGCTTTTTTTATTTGCTTTTTGTCATCTTGAGCGGAGCGAAGCGGAGTCGAAAGATCTATTCGAATTTCGGGCATTTAGGATTGTTTAGGATTTCGGGTTTAGTGCTTAGAGTTTCCGGCCGAAGGACGGTGGCGGGGCTTTCTTTATTTACGTGGCGAGGGCATCTTGCCCTTGTGTCGCGCGGGCGTCCCGCCCGCGTACCTGAACCAATCGCCCCCCCTGTCATTCCCGTGAAAACGGGAATCCAGTCTAAGCAAAATACGAATTCTGACACGGATTTACCCCATGAGATAACGTATTTATCTATCTCACGGGGTGAACGCTGATTGACACGGTTTTTTATTCCACACCCAATAATCAATAGTAAATAATCAATAATCAATGACAAAGGTTCCTGATATTCTGATTTTCTGATCCCCACTACCTGATGGCATGATTACCTGATCTACTGAATTTTTCCTTCATTTTTGCCTTTTTCTTGAATTTTTTTGCCATTTCACCTTGATTTTTAGCTCATTTTTTGCGTTTTTGAACTTTTTTCATAAAATTGGATTTTTCCCAAAATTATAGGTAATAATTTGCTTTGACAAACGCTGTATGAAATAGAGAGTCGGATTGTTTTTGTTTTATTAGTAGCAGAGGGTATAATATAAGACAACAGCATTGAGGAAGCAATAGAAGGCAGACGTAATGTCATTCCTGTGAAAACAGGAAAAAGATGCGAGTTTCTCGGGCACAACAGACGGTTTCTTCAATAAGGAGTACGGAACAAACGGTTGTTTTTGAACAGAGTAAAAAAACTTATTTTAGCATAGGAGCAGACAATGACATTAGTAGAAAAGGCAAATCAATTCCTTATAATACTGAATGAGTTTGCCACTTCTAAGGGCTATGATTCTTACGCAGATGCAAACAAGATTTGTGAAAAAATGGGCATTACTGATAGGGCGGAAGTACGTAACATTGTGAAATTGCTGCAAAACCGGGGTTTGGTGAACCCTATATGGACCATGAGGGATATAAGCGTAATCCTTACTGAAGAAGGTATCGTTTTCGTCGAATCTGGGTATAGTCTCAATAGCGCATTCCAACAAGAACCCCCTGTCAATTTGCACATCGATCAGAGTACAACTATTCATGGAAACATAGAACACAGCAATTTGGCAGTACACTCTGAAGGAACAAAACAGAATCTTTCAGATAATAGGACTTATACACAAGTCTTAGATGAAATGCTACAAGTAATTAACAATGATCAAACTCTTTCGGATGAAGAAAAAGCTGATTATATCACTGATGTCGAAAACCTTGATAGAGAATTAAGCAAAAATAAGCCAAAGAAAGTTAATATCCATACTTATATCGCAAGCCTCAGCGGATTAGCGTCGTTGAGTTCTCTTGTTCTTCAACTTATCCAGTTGTTATCATAAAATGAACTAGGGACAGCGAGCTATTAACGATTACCGGTGATTGTCCCTCTTAAAAAATATTGATGTAATGAGGCGTAAATATGGTAGACTCAACAAGGCTAAGTTTCGTTTGCAATATTCCTGATTTACTTGATGGTAAAGTCAAAATTTCCAATACATATCAAAATTACAATTCTCGTGGTAATCTAACAAGTTTTGGTGCTGATTTATATTTTCAGGAATTGCAACTGTCGAAAACGCTTAAATCAAGCGAATTTTTTGTTCTAAGAGGTAAAATTGAAGATGTATTACGTAAATGGGAGAGCATGTATCAACGACATCTTGATAAACTGCATAAAGAAAAGCAAACTAAACATGTTGATGAATTAAATCAAGAAGCAAAAGAGGCAATTGAGAACCTAAACAATATACTAATTCATACTTTGGGTGTTGACGATACGGTCGATTGGAATGCTATCAAGCGCAAGGATCCATTTCGAGTAAAACCTGGTCAACTTTTTACTGATGAGAAAGAGCCTCATTATATCAAATTCAATTCGTATGGACGGCCGATCGAATTCGAAAAAATAAATGATCCAATAGAACCAACTTATGAAAAAATAAAAAATGAATATGGCTTTTTTAGCAGACTATTCCGTACCAAGACTATAACAAAAGATTTTGAATCTAGGTTAACAAAGTGGGAACAGCAAAAAGAACAAACAAATAAAGATAATGTTGATCGAGAGTTATTCTTCAATCAAGCTGTTTCAATCTTCGAAAATAAAAAGAAGAAATTTGAAGAAGAAAAGGAAAGAGACAATGAAGCTCTTGATAATATAAGAAATCGGTATAACCAAAAAGACCATAAAGCAATTGAAGAATACTGTGACTTAGTTTTAGCCAACTCTCAATATCCAGACTACTTCCCACAGAATTGGGTTCTTGAATATAGAGAAGACAGCCGTATATCAGTAGTTGAGTATGAATTGCCTGCTCCAGATCAACTTCCTACGATAGAGTCCTACAAATATATCAAATCTCGTGATGAGCTTTCAGAGAAAGTCCTAACTCAGGCAGCTAAGAAAAAACTTTATGATAGCGTCATCTATGAAATTTGTATTCGCACAATACATGAATTATTTGAAGCTGATGTAATCAATGCTTTAGATGCAGTAGGATTTAATGGGCTTGTAACCAACACAAATCCGGCAACAGGTATTAAGGAAACAAAACTTATCATATCCGTAGTGACAAATAAAGACCAATTCATGACATTTGATTTATCCCAGGTGGATTCAAAAGCAACATTTAAGCACATGAAAGGTATATCGGCAGCGAGCCTTATCGATCTGACACCAATCCCCCCTATTATACAATTAGATAAATCAGATAAACGCTTTATCAGCGGTAGAAACGTAGTAGGCACTCTTGATGATTCCGTAAATCTTGCGGCAATGCATTGGGACGATTTTGAGCATTTGATTCGTGAGATATTCGAAAAAGAATTTGCCTCCAGTGGTGGAGAAGTAAAAGTTACTCAAGCGAGTGCTGATGGTGGTGTAGATGCGGTAGCATTTGATCCAGACCCTATTAGAGGTGGAAAGATTGTCATACAAGCGAAAAGGTATACCAATATTGTAGGTGTTGCTGCTGTTCGCGACTTATATGGAACAGTAATGAATGAGGGAGCAACAAAAGGGATTCTTGTAACAACTTCTAATTACGGTAAAGACTCTTACGAATTTGCAAAAGATAAACCCATCACATTGCTTAATGGAAACAATTTACTATCCTTACTTGAAAAGCATGGTCATAAAGCCCGTATCAATATTGCTGAGGCTAAGAAAATATTGGAAGAGGGGTACTAAAGTGTAATGGATAGAAGGAAAAACTAGTGACAGTCACCTATTAATGGCTGGGGACAGTACACAAAAATAGGTGACTGTCCCTAAATAAATATGAGGACACATAACAGATGCCAAATATACTTGAACAATATTTTGAAGAAGCCTCCAATCGAATACCAACAGACCCAATTCATGCTGATAAAGATCTACCTCGACCGGAATATCCAGAACATGAGAGCTTCAATCCAATTCACAGTAATGACGACTTTCTGTTGCCAGTTCAGGACAAATGGACGGCTATTGGTTCTGTATGGCGCCTTGGTGTACAACAAACACCGTTTCCAATTAGCAGCGATGACCGTGCTCTGCTTGATGGTGGAATTCGGAAAGTTGGCTTGGAGGCCTACGCCTTTTATAAATCACTTCGTTACGTTGCCAACCGACCTTATCCAGGGAAATGGGGTATCTTTTATCTTGATAAAGGAGTAGCGCGAGTTCAAGAATTAATAGAAGCGACCTATCCAGGTTATGGTTCGTCACTAGTTTTAGCTTACAAATTCTTACGAGAACATGAAAGATTTCACTTCAAATTTGACCTTTATGCCCTTTCGGCTGAAGCCAAACTCAGACAATCGTTATATGAGCCACTGAAACGCTCTTTTCGCAACCATCAAATTTATCAGGTGGAAGAAGCATTATCAAACCACTATGCTTGGAAATGGGCAAAGCAAAAACGTATAGGCTTGAGTGAATTTGCATATGACTTTATGAAACTTCAGCCTGGCGCATATACCCGATTCGATGAAAACAAAACAGAGCTTGCAGGAGAACTAGCAGCAAATCTTCTCGATTTGAATCTTTCGCGCATGGCTCGTCGCGAAGACCAAGCGTTTTGGGTTGGACATGTTCCAGAAGAACTTCTTCGGAGTTCGTTATGCCCAGAATACTTCGTGCAACCAGCTAAAAATGATTTAACTACTTGGATTTCCCCTACGTGGAAATTACCCGAGGTTCGTAATGTCATTGAGTCACAGAAATTTAGTAAAATGCTGGACCCCTCTTGGAAAAAAGGCTGGGAAAATACGAAAAGAAAGCTTGTTGAGAATCCAGCAATGCAGGGTCTTAACTTTAAACCGTGGCCTCGAATCCCAGGTTATTGGTCAGTGCGCATCAATGATAACTTTCGAGCTCACCTACACCCAGTCACGCAAGCTCCTGGAACATGGGAGGCAGATGAGTTGGGGACACATGATGATATGAAACATTGATGACTTCTGTCTATGCAAATCTGGGGACACCATATAATGGCACTAAGTTAAGCATATTTGATAATCTCAGAGGCTGAGCCAGATGCCGTTTGATTGGAAATTTAGCGGATTTGGCTGGCAAACAAGCTGCTCTCTTGACCATGATTTCCCTTAACTTAGTGCCATTAGGGACACCATACTTATTTCTTGGGGAATTCCGGGGACATCATACTCAATTCGCATTAACCCCGTGAGATACGATGTCTTTATAGATTTGAACTATCTCATGGGGTGAAATCCATGTCCAAATATTTGACAGGATAACAGGACTTTACAATTGACTATTGATTATTTTCTATTGATTATTGACTATTCTTTATTTCTCTGAGTCCTCAGTGGCAAATCCAAATCCGTGTCCGTTCGTGTTAATTCGTGGTTAAATTTTGTTTTTTCTTCGTGGTTCTCAGTGCCATTCGTGGCCATTTCAATTTACGATTTTCTATACCTATGGCACAAGTGGCATAAATTTACTATTGGATTTTTTATTTGAGTCTTCTATTGGTTTTATCTGGAAAATTAGGTTTTGCAAACTCTCCGTAGTATTTTTTAGCAGCGGCATCGTAAGCCTTCGCGGCGGCGATTTTGTCGGTGAAATATCCGAGGTGTATTCTGCTGCCGTGACAGACGATTGCGGCCCGCCACAGGCCTTTGTCGCCGGCAAACCACACGCCTTTATAGCCGGAGCGGGGATTTCGCTTCTTCGAGTTCCAGGCGTTCTGTGCGACGGTCGCCAGGCGAAGGTTGGCCCGGCGGTTGTCGAGGCCGAAGCCGTTTATATGGTCGATGACGAGACCATCGCTTTGATAGCGATGGTAGTTTTGAGTTCTACGTTTTGAGTTTTGAGTTGATGAAGCTAAGAGCAGGTTTTCCATGATCTGGCGGTGCATGAGGATTCGCGAGTATTTCCCGCCGGGCAGGCAGATGGAGCGTTCGGCGTAGAGGACGTTTTTGCCCTTTGTCCGGCAGAGACGCCATTTGTATCTGCTCAGGCTCTGATAGTCCTGCGGATCGACTATGGCGAAATGGCCCTGGGTCAGCGGGATTCTGCGGAAGACGTAGCCGTAGCGCAGCCGCCGCCAGAGCAGCAGAAGTACGAGAAACGGCCGGACGAGCCATGATGGAAGCTCGAATGTAATAGTGAACTTTGTCATCACCCCATGCAGGAATTCAGAATTTAGAATATTGAATATGGAATTGAGCTTTTAATTCTCAATTTTCAATTGCCGTCTTTCGGGCCGGGGCAAAAAAAGCAGCCCCCCATAATTGGACGGGGATGCGCATTTGATGCGAAAATCTACAAAATTGTAGACGTGTTTTTTGATGTAACTTGTTGCCGGATAAGGAATAAAAAAAAAATTAAAATTTCCGATTTTTGTTCGGCGCTACCATCGCTTTTGGTCGAAAAATTGACAGAATAACAGGATAAAGGGGTCTTAAATATCCAATATCGAATGCAAATAAACCGCGTTAATCTGCGTTAATCTGCGGTTATGATTCATATGTCGTGGTTAAATAAAAAGAAAATAAGAAAAGAGTTCTTGACAAGGGCCAATAATGTGGTATATTTGATATATTACATGAAGATTAGAAATCTTTAGGCCCCAGACGAAGACAACTAACCTTTAAGACTTTTCCGTATAACGATTTACCTGCTAAGGAGTAACGATGGCAAAAAAACTAAAAACCTCGGCTGACGGCAGGAAATGCGCGGCTCCGCAATGCAATCATCTCTTGAGTATCTACAACCATGAGCCTTACTGCCATATACATCGCGAAAAAAAGGCATCTCTGAAAGAACTGGTTAAGATTCCATATCACCATCTTGCATAAAAACTTAGCCGCTGCAATTTTCTTCTTACTTCTCAATTCTCTGTTCATTACACGCCGTACGCTATACGCAATACGACATACGCATCACGAGTTAGTACCTATAGTCGCGCCTTGGCATGGGGGCCGGAGCGGGATGGCCATGCGGGCGGCGCGGGGGTGTCGGCGGCATGGGCGGATGCCGCGGGGGGCTGGTTACAACTACTACCCGGCGGCTCTGCCAGGGATGGTGGCTCCGATAGGCGACGCAGCCGGTAAGGTTGATTATCAGGATTCCGAGTATTATTGTCAAAATTAGCCGTTTCATTTTAATGCTCCTTTCATCAAACCGGCTAAAAAGCCGGATTTCCAAATTAAAAATCAAAATTAAAAATGCAAAATTGTGGAATCCCGACTTTGTCGGGATGATGATTTTTAATCTCTCATATTGACTTTCTACATATATAAGGCAACAAAAGCTACGAAAGTAACGAAGGCCTTCTGATTTACGATTTGCGATTGTCTATTGACTATTTTTTAAAGGCTTTGGTGGAGCAAGCCGCCACCCTACAAATTCATATTTATCCGCGTAATCTGCGTTCATCTGCGGTTAATTCTAATAGATTCCTACGGGAAGTTCGGCCGGGCGAATTCTTTGTAGTACTTCTTCGCGGCGTCGTCAGTCGTATGCCCTGGCGGCGTCGATTTTGTCGGTGAAATAGCCGAGGTGTATTCTCCTGCCGTGACAGACGATTGCGGCACGCCACAGCCCTTTGTCGCCGGCGAATAGAGGGGTCACATCTTTTTTTACAACTTATTTTTTATTGTTTACATTCTTGTAATTTACTATGTCTAAGCCATAAGTTTACGATAGCTAAGCTATAAATTTACTATTGCTTTATTTCTCTGCGTCCATCAGCGATCAACACGTATAGCCTGGTCCTGCATATACATCGATCCTGCACACCGGGTGTACGAACAGGTTTTGATCGAACCAATTTTTTCGATCTGCCGACTGATATCTTTTTCGAGATCCCGGCTTCGCCTGAAGCCAATCATTTTCTACACAGGTGTTAATCGGTGCCGCCGGCGGCTTGAGCGGCTTTGCGTGCACGTTCTTTGGTCTTGCGCGGGGCATTGGCGTTACGCGTTTTTTTTTGTTTTGCCCGTCTTTTATCGAGTCTGTCTCTGCGTCTTCCCATAAAAATATCCTTTTACTACTTTTTGCCCAATCTGTTCGGTTATGTCAGGTTTCAGAACATTTCAAGCATTTTCTGTATTATTAAGCTTGTCTATTAAATAAATAGCCATGTATTTTATGCGCAAAGCACGGGAAATGCAATCATCTTTTGCGAAAAATATGCCCTTGACTTGACCTGACTTGCGCAAATCCTGGAACAGCTTATAATGGCACTAAGTTAAGCATAATTTACCAATCGGGACATCATACCTATCTCCGGTGGGTGAAAACCGCCGTGAATTCTTGCATAAATATGTTGCTTTTCATGTGTTTTTTGCGACATGGGATGCTGGGCCTGCGGGAATATTGTTGAAATTGAGATGAAATTACGTTAGTATCGAATCTTAAAGTTTGCAGGAGTGTTTGAGTGAAGTTTATTTGGGAAATCCCGGCAGGAATGTTCGGAGTGTTTTGGTGTGACGGTCTCCGGGGCCTTTTTATCAGCGTGTTTTAAGTCTCTGAAAAAGAAGATCGATAATGGAAGCGTGAAAGTGACAACTATTGCTCTTAGACCTGATAAACAAAATACTGGTAAATGGAAGAAAATCGCAGAATTGCCGGCGGTTATTTCTATAATGTATTTTTACGATGTTCTGAATCAAGTTTAGACTGCAAGAAGAGCTTGTCTGTGGTGTTGGCCGGTTGGTTCTACCGCTTCTCCGCAGAAGAACTTTATTTCGAAACTTAGTTTTGAGGAGGTCGTACAATAAAGATTAATGTGATAGTGACGTGTGTGGTTGTTTTGTCGGTAAGCGCAATGTCGGGGCCGGCTTATGGACTTGAGCGCGTAAGCATTACCGAGACCTGACAGACGGCTAATCCTGATGGTGAGACCATCTTTGATAAGAGTGACGGCGAGATTACGGCTGTCTCGGACCTGGGAACCGGCTTTCGATGGGGCGGCTGGATGGAGCCCAACACCAAAGGAAAATACCCCGAGACAAACATCGACTGGGATGCCAAATCAGGCAGAGATGGAATCCTGAGCGATTTCACTGACGGCATGTTCGACGCGGACGGATATGAGGGAGGTACACATATCTATACCATCTTCTCGTCCACAGGTACGAATGTTCCGGACATGAACGTACCCAACCTGGAGACAGTCACTGTCATAAACACCAAGAACAATGACTGGACGGCAAAGCTGACGATCCGTGACGCCAACGGGGATTGGTATTTGTCCAGTCTTATCGAACTGCCCGGGCAAGACGAGCAAACGATAAATGTAGCCGCTTTGACGTGGCAGAAAATCATAGGCGAGACGGCGACTGATATGAACGAGCTGGACGCCGGCGGGCCCCACGCCGAACAACTGGGCGGTTCCGGCGACGGTGACGGCCCTGGTCCACTGACAGCCGATGTCACCGACCCGAATTCGACCTCGCCCGATCTAATCGCCATCACGGGCGCCGGATTCGTACATGCCGGCCCGGCCCCGGGCCCCAAGATATGGTTCGGGCCCGTCACATGGCAAGGTTTCAAGACTCCGTTGACGGCCTATCACGCATTCCCGGTCGACGTCGTTCTGGATTCACCCTGGGCAAGCCTGCGATGGAAAACAGGTGCGGGCGTAACAGGTGAGACGGTCTATTTCGGAGAAGATCCCAATAATCTCACCGACGTAACGGCAGACGTCGCGGACAATACCTATGCCCTGGGCAGTCTCGAACTGGGCAAGACCTACTACTGGCGCGTGGACTCGCAGCAGGCCGACGGCACGGTGTTGCCGCCCGATGAGGGGACGTGGAGTTTCTCGGTCGCCGATTATGCCGTGATTGAAAGCTTCGAAGATTTCTCGGACAAGTACGGGAACGCCATATTCGAGCATTGGCTTGACGGGTGGGGCTTTATCGAGCCGGCGCCCGGGTCTCCCGGTAACGGCACTGGTTCGACCGTTGGTTATCTCACGAAGCCTTATGCCGAGCAGGAAATCGTTCACGGCGGCGGCGTCTCCATGCCGTTCGGATACGACAATTCGGGCCTGGACGATAAAAAGCTCTATTCGGAAACCGAACGGACGTTCGACGCCTCGCAAGACTGGATAGGAACCGGCGGCAAGGCGCTGACGCTATATGTTCACGGAGACAGCACGGCTACTGCCGTAGCTACGGATAAGGTCTATGCCGTGCTCGAAGACAGTGCCGGAAAGGCCGGAGCGGTCCAGAGTGACGTTGACGTGACGCTGGAGGAATGGCAGCAGATCAATATCGATCTGCAGGACTACATTGCCGCCGGTGTGGATCTGACGAGCATTGCCAAGATATATCTGGGCATCGGGGACCGTGCCAATCCGCAGACAGGCGGTACGGGCAAGCTGTACTTCGATGACGTCCGCGTGTACGTCTCGCGGTGCATCCCGGAAAAGTGTGACCTCGTGGCTGACCTTAATAACGACTGCACCGTGGATCAGAGCGATATGGACCTGCTAATGGCAGATTACGGATTGAGCCAGGGCGATTCGATACAGCTGGTGACCGGAACATTGGTAACCGGAGAGGTTGACGATCAGAACAACGTTGTATTTGCCGCCGGCTGGGATGGACATAGCGATCAAGATGGACGTTACGCCCCTTTCTATTCGATCGCCGACGATGGGGACCAGCCCGTCCTGGAACTGTCCCACTTTGAGGGTGGATACTACAAGTTCCCGAGAGTGAAAACTGCCGAGAAGAACGATTTTCCCGGCACTACAACGGTGACGATTGAGTGGAAAGCCAAGGAAAATACCGCGCTCGCCCTGTTCGGCGTGGCGAATAACGGGCAGGATCCTGAGTACATATTTGAGTTCATGCTGTACGATGACGGCTGGCAACAGAACCTGGGATGGGTCCCCAACAACGACGTCGACGCGGACCCGAGTGACGACTATCCGTTTTTTGATCCCGGCCCAACATACATTCTAAACTGTTACGGGTACGAAAACCTCGTAACCGGAATGACCTTCGACGTTTATGTCACTCTCGATTTGGTCGTGGTTGTCGACGACGCAGGCATCTGCACAGTGGATTATATCGTGACTCAGAGCGGCGAGACCGTCGGGTCGGGCACGCTCAACCCGTCGCCGCTTACCGGTGCGACAAACAAAAAGGATTGGCATATAGGTAATGTTTACGGCCAGGACGAGGGCCAGTATATCGTAGGCGGCTTCATCAAATCCTGCGATATAACCTACCAGAAGGCCCTGAGCGTCGATCTCAATGCCGACGGCACGATTGACGACCTTGACGTTGCGATAGTCGAACAGGAGATGGGCCGGCAGAGCTTTTGGCCGTAATCGAGGAGGCATTTGCTGTAATACGGGATGCTCTCGTCCCGCACATAGAATAATTCCCGGGCCCATGCCGCAAAAACATGGGCCCGGAATTTGCTGTCCTACTGACCTGCTTACAACGGTTTACAATATTTCTCTAAAACATGGTCACTTTGGACGTATTCGAAAAATATTTTCGCCGGAAGCGCGCAGCATTTAACCAGGCAACCATCACGGCGAACATAAAATAACTGGTTTCTCAGTCTGAAAACTGCAATCGTTCAGGATGACGGTTGCATGTCAAGTAAATTTATGTTGACTCTGTGAATATCCGATATTATTATAATGTTATCAGTTCGTTTGTACCCTGTCAGGTATTTGAGGAGCGGTTGTATTGTCCTTGTGACTCATAAATATGCCTTTGACTTAATAGACAATTTTACAGCAGATGCTTCTGAAAGGAGAGAAAGGATGAGCGAGAATAACCCAGGCCGAAACCGGATGATCGCAAGAGCAGGCGTGGTGGCTATGGCAACGACCATGATTATGGTTGCTGGAATATCGACAGCAAAACAGTCTTCCCGGCAGGAGAATGCCGCCGAGCCTGCCGGTAAGGATTTGAAGCAGCAGATTGATATAAAGCCAACATACATGCCCGGCCAGGTCATTGTCAGGCTCAGGGACAGGCAAGCCAATGGCATCAGCTTATTCTCGCAGTCGGGACTCGGTTCAGACCAGGCGATCCTGCTTCGATTGCAGGCCGAGTATGGGCTCTCTAACGAAGGCCACGTGTTCGAGGGCGCCCGGCGGCGGCTGGAATATCAGAGCATTGCCGATAGTCAAGCGCAAGGTCAAGTGCGTATCGCATCTAAGGCCGGGCCGACGAACGCCGATTTGTCGCGTTTCTATTTGCTCAAGACCGACCGAAACGTTCCGGGCATGTGTGCCGAGCTTGGCGCCGACCTTGATGTGGAATATGCACAGCCGAACTATATCTACGAGTCCTGCGCCCAACCCAACGACCCTGAGTTTCCCGACCAGTATGCTCATCAACTGATCCAGATGTCCGACGCATGGGACATCTCAACCGGCAGTCACGATATCGTGGTGGCGGTTCTGGACACAGGCGTTGACGTGAATCACCCCGACTTGAAGGACAATATCTGGGTCAATAAAGGCGAAATTCCCAATAACGAAATAGACGACGACAATAATGGATATATCGACGACGTTTCCGGCTGGAACTTCGAGGAAGACAATAATGACGTCATACCTGAATCTGACTGGTATGGTATCGAGGGACACGGCACGCAGGTTTCCGGGGTTATCGCCGGAGTGGGTAACAACGGCTTAGGTGTCTGCGGCATCAACTGGCAAAGCAGCATAATGGCTTTGCGATTGAGCGTCTACGTGACCTCCGCCGAGGTTGCTTCGGCCCTGGATTACGCCGCGGCAAATGGCGCGCATGTAGCGAACATGAGTTTTGGCGCAGACGAATTCGGTCCGGAGGGAGACCCGATCGTCAAGACCGCGATTGACAATGCATTCGCTCAGGGCGTTCTGCTCGTAGCCAGCGCCGGCAACGACGACTCGGCCAGGCCGAACTATCCGGCGGCGTACTACAACGTAATGGCGGTCGCTTCCACAAACGGCGAAGACATCAAGACCGGCCACAGTAGCTTCGGATCGTGGGTCGATATCACCGCTCCCGGCACCGACATCGTCACAACTGATCTCTACAACGAATATATCGCCACGGCGGGGACGTCCTTTTCCGGTCCGTATGTGGTAGCAGTCGGGGCCCTGGTGCTTGCGCATAAGCCGGAGCTGACAAACGTGGAGGTCAGAGCCATCCTGGAAAACACCACCGACCCTGTATACTACGGAGATATGGATCCCGTGCAGGGATACATCGGCACCGGGCGGGTAAACGCCTACGGGGCCCTGATGGCGGCGGACCAAAGGCATCCTTTGGGAGAAATCGCCGAGCCGATGCAGCAGCAGACCTTCGCGCCTGACGGCAATGATATACCGCTGACCCTGTTCGTGCACGGCGATTCCTATCAATTGGAATACAGCGGCTACGGCAGTGATAATTGGATCACGCTAAGTGACGGCAGTTCCCCTATAGATCCAAACGGTTTGGTTCATCTGGTATTTCCAAATCCCGGAGCCGGAGTATTCGAGTTGCGTCTTACCGTGATCACGGACCGGGCAATCCACACCGATCGCAAGATATTTGGTATTGAACTCGGCGCCGAAAAGGCCCCATGGCCGATGCCGGAGATACCGGATGATCCTGAAGAATCGCCCGACATGTTATACCTGGGCAGTCCGCTGTGTCTTGACGTGGATGGTGACGGACGAAACGAGATAGTCGAGGCGTCGGTCACAATGGACGACTACTACTGGCCCGAAGGCAGCATAAGTATCTGGAAAGACGATGGAACTGCTCTCGACGGCTGGCCTGCTGTACTGGGGGAAAGCTATATGGACTCACTGGTAGCCTCGGGTCTGGCGGTCGGAGACATCGACGGCGACGGCGACTACGAGATCGTTGTAGTGGACGATTATAGTGTCATGGCCACAGCCCTGCACGTTGAGAGCGGCCAGACGGTTGAGGGTTGGCCTGTGGATGTCGGTGACTACTGGTATGCCTATATCATCGGCAGTCCCGTACTTGCAGACCTGGACGGCGACGGAGACAGCGAGGTTATTGTTGCCCTTGACGAAGAATCCAGAGACAGCGACGGTCTGTTTGCCTTCCAGGGCGACGGAACCTACCTCTGGCAGCGACGATATACCACAGAGGGCCCCATAAGCGTTGCGGATTTTGACGGCGACGGCGATGTGGAAATTGCCCTTTGCGGATACGGCCCCGGCATAACACGCGTATACACATTTATTCTCGACCATAACGGTCAGCAGATAAAGAGGTGGCAAGGCGGAAGCAAAAAAGGAACGGCCATCGCCGACCTTGACGCCGACGGCCAACCGGAACTGGTCTTCTGCACCGAGAACAGTGTAATGGCGGTCCATATCGACGGAAGCACGCTCTGGGAGACAATTGTTCGTGACCTGTTCGGAGAAACCGGAGCATTGAGCGTCGGGGACGTCGACGGCGACGGCTTAAGTGAAGTTTATGTCAACAGTTTCGTAGAAGCCGACGGCTTCGAGTATAGTATTGTGCACGCCTTCGACCATCAGGGCATGGAGTTGACCGACGCCGGATATCCCAAAACGATTATGGGCGACCCGTCGTACAGTCCCCCTTTAATCGTCGATATCAACGGTGACGGGCAGAAAGAACTCGTGGTTGCCTCGGCCGGTGCACCGATTACGGCATGGGAGTCCGACGGCTCGACTGCGCCGGGTTTTCCAATGTTTAATCTGTCTGCCGATTATTACAGTTGTCCTGCGATCGAGGACCTCGAC
>Ga0307380_10006892_pt1 | contig 14854 bp, 15 predicted proteins | sample UN3MG_FD_202239 | JGI IMG/M metagenome (GOLD analysis project Ga0307380, IMG submission 202239) | Soil microbial communities from Risofladan, Vaasa, Finland - UN-3 | ecosystem: Environmental > Terrestrial > Soil > Coastal area > Acid sulfate soil | place: Finland: Risofladan, Vaasa | collected... | reverse complement strand
GCCCTTGGCATTAAAGCCTTTCTTGATGATGTTACCCGTGTTCCTCTTTCGGTAGTCCAGACAATCCAGATTCAAACATATCTGCCCTTTTGAATTTGCTCCGGCCATGGAATAAGTTATTAGATCGAGTGTTTATAAAAGTCACGGTTTGTGGGACATTACCCACAATTAATTGATTCTCTTCTCATCTCGCAATTGTTCTTGTCAAAAGGGCGGCTAAGAGAGCGATTTCAAAACTTTTTATGCTCTTGATACAACTATTAATTACCGGGAGGAAAAGGGAGGGGCCGAATTTTTTCACCTCCGAACGAAATGATTTATTCCCCTTTCTTTTTCCCCTCTCGGTACAAAACAAGTTTTCCGGATATTAAAAAGCTTTCGGTTTTTGGTGCCGTCTGCAAAGAATTATACAAAAAGCGAAAGGTTTATATGCGTTCTCGTTTAGGTAAAGATTATCGTGAAGACAAATTCCGTTGATCTATAGATACCACTATAGGGACACTGTTCACACCTTTCATTGACTTCTGTGCTGGTCTCGTGTTAACGGGAATGATGGTCAGAATGATGGTCATGCTACGAAGCTCGTTTCATAACATAATGGAAATGGGGAGGACGCTGTCGCATGAGTGAGATAAACCCAGCGGCATTCATGAGTTATGCCCGATCAGATGATGTACGTGACCGTTTGACACAGTTTCGCGAAAATCTGAGTGCCGAAGTACGTGTACACACAGGAGAAGAATTTTTGATCTTCCAGGACCGCAAAGATATCCACTGGGGAGAGCAATGGAAGAAACGTATCGAGGAGTCGCTCGATGAGGCTACATTCCTCGTCCCCATTGTCACTCCGAGCTTCTTTAAGAGCACGGCATGCCGTAAAGAATTGCAACAGTTTCTCCTGTGGGAGCGAAAAGTGGAACGAGATGATCTTATCCTCCCTGTTTACTATGTTGATTGTCCACTATTGAATGACAAAGAGAAGTGCGCACGTGACGAGTTAGCACAAGTAATTGCCGCTTGCCATTATGCTGATTGGCGTGATCTACGATTTGAGCCGTTCACTTCTCCGCACGTTTGGAGGAGCTTGGCAGACATAGCAGTTCAAATTCGCGCTGCTCTCGAACGTATGCAGAGTTCAGGGAAAACAGGCGTTCAAAGACCCGATCTTGGGGTGACGCATCGCACGGCTCAAGAGTCCTCTCTTCTGCAGGAACGGGATGTTGAAACTATAAGCCAGGGTGCCGAAACTACACGGCGACCTTCAGCCAAAACTGAACCTCCTACACGCGTGGTGGACCCGTGGCACCGCGGTGATCATCCCACAATCACGGAAGCGATTAAAGCCGCAAATCCCGGAGATCGGATTATCGTCCGCCCAGGACTTTATGAAGAGGGGCTCATCATAAACAAGCCGCTGGAGATCATAGGCGAAGGTGAACTCGATGCAATTGTGGTACAGGTCAAGGGAAAAGATGCTGTGCTGTTCCAAACAACGATGGGCCGCATGGTGAACCTGACCCTGCGACAGATGGGTGGTGGAGAATGGTTTGGCGTTGACATCGCACAGGGGCGTCTGGAATTAGAGGGCTGCGATATTTCCAGCCAGAGTTTGGCTTGTGTTGCTATCCATAACGGCGCTGATCCACGCCTGCGCCGGAATCAAATTCACGATGGCAAACAGAGCGGCATATATGTCTACGAGGACGGCCAGGGGACGCTGGAGGACAATGACATTTTCGGTAATGCCAATGCCGGAGTGGCGATCAAAACAGGCGGTAACCCGACGGTGCGCCGCAATCGCATTCACGATGGTAAACAGAGCGGCATAGTTGTCTACGAGGACGGTCAGGGAACGCTGGAGGGTAATGACATTTTCGGTAATGCCAATACCGGAGTGACGATCACGACAGGTGGTAACCCGACAATGCGCCGGAATCGCATTCATGATGGCAAATCGAGCGGCATATATGTCTATGAGAACGGACAGGGGACGCTGGAGGATAATGACATCTTCGGTAATGCCAATGCCGGAGTGACGATCAAAACAGGTGGTAACCCGACGGTGCGCCGGAATCGCATCACCAAAAATGGGTATGAAGCTGTGTGGGTCTATGAAGCTGGTGGCGGAACAATCGAAGACAACGACTTACGTGATAATGCTGAAGGTGCTTGGGACGTATCGGAAGATAGTATGCAGAATCTTAAACGCGCTCGCAACAAGGAGTGATAGGTCAATCACTATCGAGTGCCACTCACGTGGATAGGGCGGGTGTGCGGTTAATTACACCGTATAACAAATCGCGGTGAATACTCAGAGAAGCTATCAACGCTTTTAAGGGATTATATATGCCTCAATTGAGCAGGTTTCTGCTTACTTTCCTCTTTTTAGGACGAAATAGGAGGGGGGGGGGTCTTATATCTTTACCACTAATAATCTCCACAAGTCGCAAGCGCTCACCTTCTTCCTCCCAGCCTTCTGAAGACGCGCAGAGCGGTTCGCGGGCACGCCGCCAACGTGTAGCTGTATCTTGGCAGTTGTATCGAGTTCCATCAAATCCAGAACCTCAGCATGGTACAGCAGTTCTTTGACACTTCGTTCAAAAACCTCGGTGTTCACCGAATTAATGAGCGTAAATTGGTCAGGATGCAGGGATATTCGTATCCCGTGTCTCGTAATAAACGCTCCGAGTCCCTCAAACTTATGCTTGAAATGCCCCTGCCAGTCAAACTGATTGATAGGATGCGAGGCAAACGGCACGAGATCTGACGTTATCCGAAAGAACAGGAGTGTGTGGTCAATATTAAATGCTAATATCTCCTGCAGGCAGTTCAGGTTGTTCTCTACCGTTTCGATCAACCGTTCTTCGGAATAGGACTTTAATCGAAAGGTTCGATCGCCTTTACAGCTGATGGTCCAATTGATACAGGGATAGCCAATTCTCATCGCACTTCACGATTATTGTTAGATTTTCCAGTTACGTGCTCGTTAATTCAGAATCACGATCGCACCATTTAAAGCCGCTGCAATGCTCACCCAGAAAATATACGGTATCAGCAGCAGTCCCGCGGTCTTTGAGATCGTGAAGAACTTCAGGATCGTCGCCACAATCGCGATCCAGAGCATGATAATGACAATGAGCCCGCTGAGCGGCGATTGTAGTCCGAAGAACGCTCCTGACCACACGGCGTTGAGGATCAACTGGACGCCAAAAACGCGCACAGCACGTTTTACCTGAGAGTTGTGAAACCCGTTCTGCCAGACAAGAAACGCAGCAACGCCCATCAAGGTATATAACGTGAGCCAAACAGGAGCGAACAACCAGTTGGGCGGTGTGAAAAACGGCTTGTTGAGCGTTACGTACCAGGTCGCGATCGAAGTACTTGTGAAAACCGATCCCATCAGGCCCGCTGATTGGCAGATGAGTATGCTTAACACCAGTTTGAGTGGTTCCGGTACTTTAATCGAATTCATAGTATTCATACCTCCTCCGGCTGAGTTTTAGGTTTAGGGTACTTTTTCACCTCCACAGCAATGAGACCAACGGAATAGCGCCGAACAACATGATGTTAAAAATTGCCAATTGAAAGATCCCTTCTATATTTCGTTCATAATCGCCCGTTTGGAGCAGTTTGAGTACTCCCTTGCTCAGGATCAAGGAATACGGGATAATCACAAATATCGAGATACTGCCAGGGCCGGTAAGTATCCTGAAATACCAGAGCAAGACCCCTGATAACGCCGTGAGAGCGATGAGGCAAAGTGACATAATCGCGGTCAGCTGAGGTCCGAAAATGACTGCGAATCGCTTCCGTGATATCTGCATGTCCGCGTGGGAATCCGGGAGACTCCCTATTGCCCCTGCAGTAAGCGTTGCCAGAAATAGCGGTATGCTCATTAACCACGGCAAAGGATCCGTCCACCTACCCGTCTGAATAAGGTAACCCAGCAGGACCGGATAGGGGCCCGTCATAACGCTCATTGCAATCTCGCCCAGACCCCGGTAACTGAATTTGAGCGGCGGAGCACTGTATCCCAGGAGTAAGAAAATGCCAAGTAAACCAAAAACCAAAATCAAAGACGTGAATACATCTTTCGCCACCTGTATAAGGAGCACGCCAAAAACAAGAATCAAACCGAGTATGACGATAATACCCACTTTCACCTCGTTAAACCCCAGCGTACCTTCGACGAGCACGCCGGAACCCGCGTTAAAGACACCTCTTTTCGTATTCAGACGATCTGAGGGATAATCATAATAGTCGTTGGTGACCGCCGCGCATATCACGCCGAGCGATATGAGGATCAATCCGAGCACATAGACGCTTACGTTAAATACCTGATGAGTAGTGTATGCGGCAGCAGCCCCTACACTGTAATTGATAACGTACATAGGCTGGAATTGAAGCCGTGCGAGTCGTAACCACGCACTTACTTTTTCTTCTCTGCTCATCGTCAGGGGTTTCAAAAAAGGTGAGAAGCTAAGTCCGTATTTTACAGACTACCCCTTTTAGCACCACTATTATATATAATCAAAAATAAAACTTTCTATTATATGTTTATTTGTTATTTGGATAAGGTTAAATATATTCATATCATCAGTAACTATGGAGAGGTGAGTTTGATGGACGAGGCGCACTATGACGTTGTCGTGGTAGGTGCGGGACCTGCAGGCAGTCTAACCGCGAAAACCGCTGCGGAAAACGGTTTGGATGTGCTTCTACTCGAACGGAATCCCGAAATCGGCGTGCCGGTGAAGTGTGCTGAGGGGGTAAGTAAAGAAATTGAGCAGTTCGTTGAGATAGAGCCGCGGTGGATATGCGCCGTTTTAAAAGGAATAAACCTGCATGATCCTGACGGCACGAAAGTTGTCATATCCGTTGCGGGCACCGAAGAAATGGGTTATGTGGTTGATCGGGGGCTCTTTGACAAGTATCTGGCACAGAAAGCAGCACGTGCTGGTGCAGATGTGCGCGTGAAAACACAGGTCTATGGTCTCATCAAAGACGAGGGCTATGTAAAAGGCGTGTATGCACATGCTGCAGGCGAACCGGTGCGCATTAACGCGGATGTCGTTGTTGGTGCAGATGGTGTAGAGTCGCAGGTAGGCAGATGGGGCGGCATTAACACACTGCTGCCCTTGGCTGACGTTGGCATCTGCGCACAGTTCTTTATGTGCGACATCGACGTGAACAAGGACTATTACGAAACGTTCTTTGGCGGTGACATCACATCTAAGTGGTATGCGTAGATTTTTCCCAAAAGGTGAAGATTGCGCAAATGTAGGTCTTGGAATTAGTGGTGCTGTTTCCGGCGAGCACCACCGCGCACTCGATTATCTGAATGCATTTGTGGCCGATAAGTGCCCGAAAGGCGAGATACTCGCGTATATGTATGGCGCGGTGCCATTGAGTGGCCCGGTGTATGAAACGGTAGCAAATGGACTGGTTTTGGTCGGCGATGCGGCACGACATGTCAATCCTGTCAACGGCGGCGGGATATTACAGGCACTGAAAGGCGGCGTCATAGCGGGAGATGTCATTGCGAAAGCGATAGAGGAAAAGGACGTTTCAAAGCGGAGGTTGATGGAATACGAGAAGCGATGGAGACGCGATTTCGGGCAAGTTTTGGCTGCAGGCCTGAAAATGAAGAAAATCGTGGAACGCCTCAGCAGCCATGACCTCGCCAAATTTTTCCGGTCATTAACCGGAGAAATCACCGTCACGGAGTACAGCGAACGAGCATGCATGAAGGAACTCATAAAGAAGAATCCAGGAGTGCTCTTCAGCATGTTACGAATGACGTTTTGACTCGGGAACTCTTCTTTGCTTTCTCGTTCTCGTGTTCGTAGCGAGAAATCGTATTACGCGTCCTCTGTTCGGACTCATTTAAGGGTGGTCATAATGGTAACCACGGCTGCCAGAACGAGAGCGGCGATAGGCACATACAGCATGAACCGTATGGGCACCGTAAACGCGCCAACTGATGAGCAGAGCGGAAAAAGCAGTCCGATGCCGGCGATGAGGGCAGCGATAATGTATGGTGCATTGGAATGCAGGTGTCGTTCCGTTGGCTCTGGTTCGCATTGCGGGCCCTCTACAACATAGCGGTCCACGATGTCCGGAAGGCTACGGACAAGCTTTACCGAAGCTTCCGTGAGCCGTTTAAATCCGCGTTTGAGTTCTGCCTTCGCAAGCTCCTCTACACTAAACTGCTCCGCTATTGCTTCTCGTATATCGTAATAGCGGTACAGATCATCACACACACCTTCAACGAGCAGCACCGCCCGTTCAAGTACCACAAATGCACGAGGCGCAGGAAGCCCGTACTTGAGGGAGAGTCGCGCAAGATTGTCACCCTGACCTTTCTCAGTGCTTCCTGCTTGAAACTTCTCTATCAATTCATCGAGATCAGCGTAAAATGCATCAATATCGATCTCTTTCTCTGTTACACCAATGAGCCTCATGAAACCTTTCAGCGCTTTATTCACGTCTCCTTGATAAAAGGCATAGAAGACTTCGAGCGCATCGAGCTTCACCTCCTCTCTGAGTCGCCCAACGGCACCAAAGTCGAGTAACGCTATCTTGCCCTCATCAAGGAGGACTATGTTACCACTGTGTGGGTCAGCATGATAAAATCCGTCGAGGTACACCATCTTCAAAAACGCCTTCGTAATCAGATTTGCGTAATATTTCGCCTGCTCGTCATCGAGCGGGGGGCGTGAGGACACCGTCGGGCCTTTGATAAAATCCATCACAATGACCCGGTTGTTGGTATACTCCCAGTAGACACGTGGGATCACGACCTCCTCCCAATCCTTGAAGTTTCGTAAAAAGCGCTCGATGTGCAGCGCTTCAAGTCGCATATCCAGTTCGTTTTTTAGCATGGTTGAGAGCTCATCGACGATGAGATGCGCATCGAAACCCGTGACTCGGAGGAGCTTTGCACCGAGGGGCAGCAACAACTCGAGCAGTTTGAGATCAGCGTCAATCACACGCTCGATCTCGGGCTTCAACACCTTCACGGCAACCTCGGTTCCGTTCAGCTTCGCATGATAAATCTGTGCTATAGAGCCACTTGCAATCGGTTCCTTCTCAATCTCCTCGAATACGTCCTCCAACCGTCTGCACGTAGAATACTTCTCTCCTGTCTCTTCTGAGACGCACTCGCAGGGGAAGGTCACCGAACCACTAATCTCCTCGAAGGGCAGAGGTGCAACCCCTGCTTGGAGCGTTTGCAGTTCTGCGATGATCGGAGGGGGCACGATGTCAGGCCGCTGGCTCAGCAGCTGACCAAGCTTAATGAACGTGGGTCCGAGTTCTGTCAGTGCCAGCCGTAAGCGCTCACCTTCTACCTCCCATCCTTCTGAAGGCGCGCAGAGCGGTTCAACGGACATGCCACCCTTGGCAAAACTGCGGTAAAACCCAAGAAGCGATGAGATAAGGTGATACTTCAGGACTACACGGATGATTTTGATAACCCGTCGGGTACGTTCAAACATGTCTTTTTCCCTCTACCTCATTCGGTCGTCCCACTGAGTATGATGCATGCATGCATGCATGCCATCAACTGCACTCGTACTGCGTGCGGGAGTTTCAACCCTCGACGTGTTCAATTGCTGCGGCGCCCTCGTGCACTACTCACTCACTCCACCTTGACTGTTTCCTTCTGCTCCCTCTCTTTTGCTTCAAGTTCCCCCTTATACTGCTCCAACAGGGTTATTTCTTTCTCTATAGCATTCGTTACTGTTTTCAGCGTGCTTATCCGCATGGCGATGATAGCCGAGACGAGTTCTGAGGGTCGTGGGATAGCGGTCTCAAGACTTTTACCTATGTCACCAGCCACATCAGCAGCCACCTTCAAGGGGATCAACGTCACACCGGCAAGCGTCTTTAGCGCTTTCCCTAAATCCTCTTCCCAACCGCCGATAATGCAGTAATAGCCTCCGAAGAGCTGATATTCTTTTGAAATGGGACATCGTGGACAGATACAACCCTGTCGCTTCAGATCGCATTCTGTCTTCCCGCGAGCACAGTAGAGCCCTTCCATTCCCTGCTTCATGCAGTCGTTATAGCTGGGGCAGTTTGCGCAGATGCACTTCTCTACATTATCCTTCGTGTCTGGAACTTTCATTTTTTGCACCTATAATATTGCACATAGTTTATTATACGTTGTCAACTGTGATAATATAAACGTATGCAACGGCGTGAAGCAATGGCCACCGACTAAATAGAATGCACAACTTTATTGCGATTTCTGCTTGCTTCATAAAAACAATTCGCGCAACTTCGTCACGGTTTGTCTCCCTTTGAAGGTGCGCGTGCGGATCTTTACTTTTCTTGTTTGCTCATCGATCTTAAATCGCTCTTTATCGTGACTCTGCAACAAATAGAGCAGTTCTGCGTGCGCACCGGAAACGATAACGTCCGGGTTATTATGCAATCCTCGACATACCGAGACGGAGCCGCCTTTCTGGAATATAAAGTGATACCGTTCCCGTTCTGTTTCGAAATTCAGTACCAACGGCGTTATAAGATTATAGAATAGTATTTTTATCGGCCCTGACGATCCAGAAAGCTCCGCCTTTACTTTGCGCTCCTCTTCTGTTCCTATTTCTTTGAGCGCGTTATACAAAGCGTCCATTTCACATCTTCCGCCTGGCTCTTAGCAGCACTAGCAAAGGTGTTGGAAAGGGGGGAGAGAGAGGGGGCGTTAAAAAAGTATGTAAACGCCCAGGTCGGGATTTGAACCCGAGTCCAAGCCTCGACAGGGCTCGATGATAGGCCGCTACACTACCCGGGCTTTTATTCTTTATAGTTATACATTATATTTAAACTTAAACCTTCACGAACGGGAGAGGTTTTAAGAGTAAAACTTTCTAACTAACAAGAAAGAACGAGAAAGAAGCAAAAGGAGATAAGAGAATAATGGCAACAAGAGGTAAGAAAGCCGCGGAAAAGGCAAAATTATTGATGGACAAGACCGCGCAAATACGAAACATCGGCATCATCGCGCATATCGATCACGGAAAGACCACGTTGACCGATAACCTCCTTGCAGGCGCAGGGATCATATCGAAAGAATTGGCGGGCGAGCAGCTCTTTACGGATTTCTATTATCTGGAACAGGAGAGGGGAATAACGATATTTTCCGCGAATGCATCCATGGTTTATGATTATAAAGACTCAACGTATCTCATTAACCTGATTGATACGCCAGGGCACGTGGATTTCGGCGGTGACGTGACGCGAGCATTGCGAGCCGTTGATGGCGCTGTAGTGGTCGTTGACGCTGTAGAAGGCGCGATGCCGCAGACCGAGACCGTGCTGAGACAGGCGATGAAGGAGAACGTGAAACCCGTGCTCTTCATCAACAAAGTCGATCGTATGATCAACGAGTTAAAAGTGGATGCAAATGAAATGCAAGTCCGGCTTGGCAAGATCATCGATAAGGTGAATAAGCTGATTAAGGGCATGAACAAGGAGAAATACGAGGAATGGAAGCTTGACGCTGCGGGGGGTACCGTTGCGTTCGGCTCCGCATTGTACAACTGGGCGGTCAGCGTTCAGACCATGCAGAAGACCGGAATCCGCTTCAAGGAGGTCTACGAGTACTGCAAGGAGGAGGACATGAAGACACTGGCAGAAAAGTGCCCGGCTTATATCGCCCTTCTTGATATGGTAATAGAGCATCTCCCCAATCCCTTGGAGGCGCAGAAGTATCGTGTTCCCGTGATCTGGCATGGAGACGAATCGAGCACGATCGGGGAGAGCATGACGCACTGCAATAGAAGCGGAAACGTTGCATTTATGGTCACTAACCTCTCGGTGGATCCCCATGCCGGCGAAGTCGCCACCGGGAGACTGTTTAGCGGTACCCTGGAGCGAGGCAACGAATTGATCGTTTCTGGCATGTACAAAACAAACCGAATCCAGCAGGTCTGTATCTTCATGGGTGAGGAGCGTGTGGAGGTCGATAAGGTGCCTGCGGGTAACATAGCTGCGCTCATTGGCATGAAAGACGCGATCGTGGGCTCTACGCTCTCTACCGTGGAGATGGCGCCATTTGAAAGTATGAAGCATTACAGTGAGCCTGTTGTTACGGTCGCCGTGGAAGCGAAGAACACGAAAGACTTGCCGCGGCTGGTTGATGTAATCAGGCGGCTGGCTAAGGAAGATCCGAATATACGAGTCGAGATAAACGAGGAAACCGGTGAACATTTAGTCTCTGGCATGGGCGAGTTGCATCTCGAGATCATCACGCATCGGATAAATATCGATGAGGAGGTTCCGATCATTGCGTCACCACCCATTGTCGTCTTCCGTGAAACGGTAGAAGGCACAGCAGGTCCGGTGGAAGGGAAATCACCAAACCGGCACAACAAGTTCTATATTGTAGTCGAACCTCTAGAACCTGCAGTCGTGGATAAGATACAAACAGAGGGCCTCGTGGTGGGCAAAGACAAGGTCTTTTTGCGTGACCAGTTGATGGAAGCGGGAATGGACAAACTGGAGGCAAAGAGCGTTGTGAACATCCTCGAGGGCAACATGTTAGTTGATATGACAAAGGGAGTTCAATATCTGCGTGAGGTAATGGAGTTAATCCAGGAAGGATTTGAGGAAGTGATGCTCAAGGGGCCGTTGGCGAAGGAGAAGTGCAGGGGCCTGAAAGTGAAGTTGATGGACGTGAAGCTGCACGAAGATTCGATACATCGCGGCCCTGCGCAGGTCATTCCGGCAGTTCGCAGCGCTATATTTGATGCTATTCTGCTTGCAAAGGCCACCTTCCTTGAGCCGGTGCAGAATGTCTTCATCAGCATACCGCAGAATCTGCTGGGGAACGTGACGCGAGAGATTCAGGGTAGAAGAGGTCAGATACTGGACATAAAAACCGAAGGCGACATGGTCACGTTGAAGGCAGAAACGCCGGTGGCCGAGATGTTCGGCTTTGCCGGTGACATACGATCCGCAACGGAAGGACGAGCACTGTGGAGCACCGAATTCGCGGGCTTCAAGCCGATACCACCGAATCTCTTCGGTGAGAAGGTGATGGACGTGCGAAAGCGGAAAGGTATGAAGGCGGAGATGCCACGGCCGTCTGATTTCGTCTCTTCGTAACCTCCAGTCGCTATTAGGGGAGATCGAGCGCACAGTTTTGTTACTCGTCTCTCTCGCCGGTAACATCAGGGTAGAGGGGCTACACCCCTCTAATTTTTTACACGTTAGGGTTAGTAAACCATTGCCGCTCTCCTTGGCTACTGTACAATTGATTGATTGCAACGCTTATAGCATCTATTGACACCCACTACAAAGAGTTGATTATCAATAGCCCGTGCTTTTGGTCTCGCATTCCAAAAATAATTTGGCTCTTCTCGTACGCTTGCGGGCACAAATATAACGGTGGTGCCGTTAAGTGCGATTATCCGTGTAAGTTCAGTCACTGATTTCCTCAGCTTCCAGCGGATAAACGCCGTTCTCGTCATGGACTTCCGTTCCGTTGAGGGGTGGATTGAAGACGCAGGCCAACTTCATTTGCGTCTTGGCCCGCAGTAAGTGCCTGTCATGGTTGTCCAGAATGTAGATGGTGCCAGGCTGAATCGGGTAAATCTTACCCTCAAGTACCGTTTCTACTTCACCTTCACCTTCCATGCAATACACTGATTCCAGGTGGTTTTGATACCAGATAGGTGTTTCTGTACCGGCATAGATCGTAGTGATGTGGAAGGAAAAGTCCATATTGTCGCCTCTCAGCAGCAAACGGACACTCTCCCAATTCTTAGAAACGACGCACCTGGCAGTTTTTTCCGCCTCATCCAGCGTTCTTACAATCATGTCACCACTCCTATTTCAAGTTCACTTGTGCTCGAAGCCCTGCTGGAACTAGTTCCCATGACCTCGATTACGCTCTCTTCAAGAATCGCAAGGCCTCGGTTCAGTTGCTCGTCGGTAATAGTTAGCGGCATGATGCACTTAACGACCTGACCATTTGAACCCGAGGTTTCCAGTATTAAACCCTTTTCAAATGCCGTGGCGGTGATCTTGCTTGCTAATTCACCAGTCTGGCAGTCCAGAGCGTGTATCATGCCTCTTCCGCGTGCGGACAAAATACCTTTTGGATCCATACTCACCAGCTTCTCCAAACGATCGCGGAGTAGCTGACCTTTGCGCTTTACTGCTCGGGAAAACGCATCGTCACGCCAGTAGTGCTCAAGTGTTGCTGTGGCAGTGACAAAGGCAAGGTTGTTGCCCCGGAAGGTGCCGTTGTGCTCACCAGGCTTCCACTGGTCCAGTTCTGGCTTCATCAGAACGAGTGAAAAAGGCAGCCCGTAACCGCTCAAGGATTTCGAAAGCGTGATAATGTCCGGGGATATGCAGGCTTCCTCAAAACTGAAGAACGTGCCTGTACGGCCGCAGCCCATCTGGATATCATCAACGATCAGTAGAAGATCATGCTTGTGACAGATCTTTTCCAGAGAGCGCAGCCATGCAAAGCTGGCCACATTGATGCCGCCTTCACCTTGAACCGTCTCCACGATCACAGCCGCTGGACGATCCAAACCACTGCTTGCGTCGGTTAGCATCTTGTCCAAATATGCTGTGGTGTCAACATCCCCACCCATGTAACCGTCGTATGGCATAAAAACGGTGCCCTGAGGCTGTATGCCACAACCATCGCGGAAGTGACTGTTAGCTGTCGCTGCAACCGAGCCAAGAGTCACGCCATGGAAGCCATTGGTGAAAGATACAATGATCTGACGCCCGGTCACCTTGCGCGCGATTTTAAGGGCCGCCTCTACTGCGTTGGTACCCGTTGGTCCGGTAAACTGCAGCTTGTATTGCATATTTCGAGGATGTAGTATGAGCGCCTCAAACGTTTCCATAAAGGTCTTCTTCGCTTCGGTTGCCATGTCAAGACTATGTACAATACCGTCTGACTCGATGTAGTCCTGCAATTTTTTCTTCAATATCGGGTTATTATGCCCGTAATTCAAAGTTCCAGCGCCTGCAAGGAAGTCAAGGTACTGTTTACCCGTCTTGTCTTCCAGAACGGCTCCCCTGGCCCTTTTAAACACCACCGGGAAGTCACGACAATAACTGCGAACTCTTGATTCAAGACGTTCGAAAATATTACGTTTGTTCATTGATTATCCTCCGAATTGACGTTAAACGGACCGATATGAAGCAGATATTCCGCTTCATGAATCTCGTGACCGAAATGATCCGTGGAAAAGTATATGCTTTCATTGCAGTGAGTATCAAGATCTCTGGCAACAGAGAGAAACAGGTTCAAAGAAGCGATATTGGAAGGAGTAATGGTGGTTTCCAGAAAATGACAGCGCTGACAAACAGATCTTTGCAATACGGTACGTAACAGGCGCTTGCCGACGCCGTGGCCTCTCAGTCGCCTGTCGACCGCGACCTGCCATATAAAAAGGACTTCGGGGCTTGTGGGTAGACAATATCCCGATAGAAAAGCGAGAATCTCACCATCCTCTTCAGCGACCACACAGGTATCGGCAAAGTGCTGACAGAGCAATAAATAACAATAGATCGAGTTCAAATCCAGTGGTTTACACGCGTTTATTAATGCGTGGATTTTTGCGGCATCTTCCACGCGCGGTTTACGTAAAACAAGCTTGTTGGGCTCGATAGAGATTGGACCGCTTCTCCCGTTGCTACTGACTAACATGAATCATATCCCTTATTTCACGAGAGTACATAGTCACTGGTATCTTATACGCTCTTAAATAGCTTTTCTGAGGAAAAAGAAGCTTCTTCACGTTTTTTCTGAAGATTCGGAAGTTTTTTATAGAAGCCTCTGTTTTACTTTAATGATGGTGAGCAAAATAGATGCCAGAATCCTTGAGATACTGCAACGTGACGTTCGCACGCCGATATCTAAGATTGCAAAAGAGGTCGGGTTAAGTGAGAATGGTGTGCGATACAGACTCGAAAAATTGGAGAAAGGGGGCTATATAAAGAGCTATACTATTTTGCTTAATCCGAAGAAATTTGGTAAGAGGATTCTAGCGATATTTAATCTTGAAATAGAGCCGAAGGAGATGAGAAGCACCTTACCCAAATTAGTAACGCTGGACGAGTTTATCAAAATCTATCAGACCACCGGACAGTTTTCAATTAATGCAGTGGGTCTTTTCGATAACGAAAATAATTTGACCTCTTTTATAAACAACAAGCTTTTAATCGAGTTCTCGATTCAAAATTATACTGTTGAGATCGTAATGCGGAAAGTTAAAGATACTGATTATGAAATATAATTTCTGCTTTTACAAATAGTTACGTTCTTCTCTTTTTGCGCAGTTTCTTTTTCTATCTTACAACTCAAGATCATTTCAGTGCGACGATCCGCTTCTTGAATAACAAAGCCGTTTGGATCGACAATTATGCTATCACCTAAACTAATTTTGCCGTTCGCTGAGCCCACTGCATTAGCTTTAAGCACAAATAGACCGTTCTCAACAGCGCGTGCAATCGGTAAAGCTCTATTTTTATCGACTTTCTGTATCGCTTCCCGCGGCTCATAAAAATAAGCCGCTAAGATAACGAGAGCATCAGCACCCAATGTTTTATATTTACGAGCGAGCATCGCATCGTTCTGATCCCTGCAAATTAAAACGCCAAATGTAACGTCTTTTAATGGGAACGTTAGTGGTTTGGTACCGCTATCGAAGTAGACCGTTTCCGATGACGTGAGATTAATTTTATGATATATAGTTAGTGAGTTAAGTATTTGAACATTTTGGTTAAAATTTTTTGGTGTAGTATCCGGCGGATTTCCCGTCGGTACGTCTCTTCGTCAGGAAAGTAGGTATTGGCTGCTGCATGCTTGGTGGTT
>Ga0307380_10006891_pt1 | contig 14858 bp, 10 predicted proteins | sample UN3MG_FD_202239 | JGI IMG/M metagenome (GOLD analysis project Ga0307380, IMG submission 202239) | Soil microbial communities from Risofladan, Vaasa, Finland - UN-3 | ecosystem: Environmental > Terrestrial > Soil > Coastal area > Acid sulfate soil | place: Finland: Risofladan, Vaasa | collected... | reverse complement strand
AGGGCGAAGTAGCGCTCCGCCGGGACCATATTCTCCAGTGTCAGGTCCGACTTTCGCAGCGTGGGCAGGGTCCCCGTGAGAACGACCCGCGCTCCCAGGTCACGGGCCTGGGCGTCGACTGCTGCCAGGACGCCGTGAAGCCGGGTCTCGATCGTGGAGAGACAACCGCCGCCGAACACGAGTGGTCGGAGATTGCATTCGAGGTTGAAGCGGCCGATCTCGGTCGTGACGCGCGGGTCGTCGAGGCGTTCCAGAAGTTCCGTGGCGATCGGAGCGGGCCGCCATTGATCGTCGACCAGGAACAGCTCCTGCTCGAGACCAATTCGTCGGATGCCTCGCTCCACCAGGTCGCCCTCGAGCAGTGTCTCGAGGGCCCGTACGTCGCGAAGGAGCGCCTGCGTGAAGACGCGCAGCTCCGCTCCTTCCAGCTCGAGTCGGGATTCCTTCTCACCCAACGGCGACCTCCTCGGACGGCACCTGGCGCCGTCGCACCACGGGTATGCGCCGGCTGATCTTCAGCTTAAGGTCGCGGCGGCTCAGGGGAGAGACAAGCCTGATGCGTCGGAATCGGGTCCGTCCGCAGCACCGGGCGGAATCAGAAGTTGGATCGCGTTTGTTTCGCCGGTCGTCAGCTCTTCCACCGGAAACCTGACTCCCCATTCAGTCGGCGCCCAGGCGAGCGGGCGACCATCCACGAAGGGACGCAGGTCCGAGTCCGGTCCCAGACTCACATCGATCCAGGCTCCAGAGAGAGCTGGTGACGGGGGAGTGAGCAGACGTAGCGACAGGCTGTCAGGCGGGCCCTCTAGCTGCAGCCGGGCCTCGGATCGCGTGAGCCACCAGTCGGCGATCTCGGCGCCCGTGGCTATCCACCAGTCCGTCCGGCCGCCCGAGATGCTGTCAATCACCTCGCCCACGACACCGACCCGGTCCGGATCGCCCGCGATCTGCGAATGAACGGAAATGAGTCCGAATCCGCCCAGGGCCCCGAGCTTGTCGAGGCCTTCGAGCCAGGCTTTCAATAGCACGTTCGTGCGCCGCGCTCCGTCCTGCACGAACACGTTGTAATCGTCCTTGAGCAGGCGGGGAAGCAGGACAACCGGGCCGTCGTCCGTGGTGAACACCTCGGGGGCCGCGGATCTGGCCTCGTTGAGCGCTACGACATACGTACCGCCTACGCGGCGCCAGGCCAGGAGCGTCGCCTCGTCGAACCGCTCCTCTGGTACCCGGAGTCCGAGGATTTCGGCTCCCGACCACTGCCGCAGTTCCCGGCGGCTCCTGGCCAGCCTGACCTCCTGCTCATCGACCGGAAGCCCGGCCGGGGAGACATGATCGGCTGTCTGGCTGCCCACCTCACCGATATCGGCGATCGCGGCCGCGATCTCGGGGTGTTCGAGGGCCAGCCCCGACACCGGAAAGATACTCCCGCGAGTATCGCGAACTCGCAGCACCCGGGCGAACGCGAGGACGTTCTCGAACCCGGTCTCGACATCCTCGGAGACGAGGATCGCCGCACGCGCCCCCGCGGGCCAGGGCGCAATCTCGGCCGTGACGGTCCCGGAAGCCCAGCGAATGCCATTCCGGAACAGCCGACGAACTCGGGCCGCGTCACGGTCCGATACGGCCTGCCGGTCGCGGAATCCGAACCACACGATCCGGCCGCCCGACCGGGGCTCGTGAAGGACGATCGCAGCGTCCGGCGCCGCTGGGCTGCCTTCCGAAGCTCCGTTCAAGGCCCAGTCGGACCAGTAGGGGTGCGGTCCCGGAACCTGCAGCGCCAGGTGAGGCTCCGGGAACAGCTCGATTCGAGCGCCGGGGGGAAGACCGGGCGAAATCGGCAGGGCCGCGGGGATCGAGAGGAACTGTGCTTCGCCCGCCGGGATTTCAGCCAGGTCGAGCGCTCCCGTGAGCGCCCTGAGCGGTCCCCAACCTCTCCACCTGCAGCCCTCGTCTCTCGCTGCCGTGGCCCAGTTCAGCACGAGGCCACCGCCGCGCTCCAGATGCGCTCGGATCGCGGCTAGATCCCGCTCCGAAACGCACACGGCTTCGGGAGCGAGCAGCAGGCTCCCGGCCGGCAGATCGTCGATTCCGGCGGCGTCTCGTACTCGTACTACGGAAGCCGATTCCTCCCGGGCCAGCCGTTCCCACCCGGAGACGGCAGCCGGATAGAAGGTCGAGTCGGGGAAGTAGCCCGCGCTGGCGGCACTCTCGAACACGGCGATGCGGGCCAATATCGACGCGGCGGCGGCGGGTCCCTCGGATTCCAACCCGGGAGCGGGAGGCTCGTCGGATATCGCGGCCGCCCGGCGGGCCAGGCTCTGCACGTCCACGTTCTCCCACAATGCGGCGGCCGCCGCCACCACGCCGGCGGCCAGAAAGCCGAGCAGCAATATGCCCCCCAGCCACTGGGCGGCCGATCGCGCACGTGGGACGGGATCCTGTTTCGGGGGCATGGCTCGGACGCCTTACCCGGCCGCTTCGGCTTCGTCTGCCGGAGGCTCGTGCCGGATGAAATACCACGACTCCGAATCCGACCGGGAGTCCTCAACCGGTCGCCGCGCGCGACGGAGCTTGTAGGCGAAGTACGTCACCACACCGAGCGAAATCGTGACCAGGATCGTCACGACAATGATCATCACGAGCAGATCTACGATGTTCATGCCACGGCCTCCGGAGCTTCGTTAACCGGGATTCGCCGAACCTGGTCCCAGTCCATCCCGAAGCGGAACAGCTCCTCCGTCGCCGCGAACGACTTGGTCACGTCGAGGAAGAGAATGAAAAAGACGCGGTAAATTACGGCCAGTGGTACCAGGGAGAGTTGCTCTTCTTCCATCGATACGGTGACGAGAGCGGCAACCAGGTCGAGCAACGTGAGCAGTAACCACCAGTAGAGCAGCAGCTCGCCCATGCCGAACAGGAGCGCCACTACCGCGAAGAACAAATGAGCATAGACGTTCATGATCGGCCACACCACGGCTTCGAAACCCATTTCCAGCACCGAGAGCCACAGCGGGAAGTCGGGAACGGGCTTGATCAGCAACCACTTTCGCTTTCGGATTGCCTGAAGAATCCCGCGCGTCCACCGATATCTCTGCTGGACGAGATCGAGCCACCGCTCGGGGGCCTGGGTCCAGGCGATCGCCTGGTCCTCGTACACGATCTTCCAGCCGGACGAGATCAGCTTGAGCGTCAGGTCGGCATCCTCGGCGAATGTGTCGGTGTCGTATCCCCCCACATCGCTCAATGCCTCGCGTCTGAACACGCCGACCGGGCCCGGGACGATATTCACTGCGGCGATGAATCCTTGTGCCCGCCGCGGCATATTCAATCCTTCGATGTACTCGAGCGCCTGCAGTCGGGTGATGAGCCGGTCCCGGTTTTCTATCTTCACGTTTCCCGCTACGGCGCCGACGGTTGGATCCTCGAAGTGGGGAATCGCGCGCCTGAGCAGCTGAGGCTCGACGGTCGAGTCGGCATCCATGCACAGGATGAACGGGTGGCGGGAATTCTCAATGCCGAGGTTGAGGGCCGTCGCCTTGCCGCCGTTGGGCTTCGAGAACACGCGGATCGGAACACCTTCGTACACCCCTTCCAGCCCCGTGGCGGTCGCGAGTGTGTTGTCCGGGCTCCCATCATCGATGATCAGGACTTCGTACTCCGGGTAGTCCAGCCTCAGGAGACTCTGAATCGCCCTCTCCAGCACCGGCCCCTCGTTGTACGCCGGCACGATGACCGAAACCGGCGGCAGCTCGGTGTCGGATCTGTCTCCCTGGATGTCCCGCTCGGCGTGCTGCAGAAAGCCGAACCACAGCAAAGTGAAGAAACGGATCAGCAAGATCCCGAGGAAGATCACGAGGCTGATCAGGACGAGGCGGATGAGGAACACCCGGACCTGGTCGGGGGATTGCAGGACCCAGATGAAGAACGCCACCGACATGCCGACGACGATCAGCAACAGGAGGATCGGACCGTACCCGCGCGTGCGTCCCACCGTCAGGGCCTCACGATCATAACGAGCTCCAGGCCCCACGAGCTGTAGTCCTGCTCGCGGCCGCGCCTGTAGAAGGCGGTGAGGCCCAGGTCCTGCCGGTCACCGCGCAGCACGGCTCCCCCCTCGATGCCGAACTGGGGCACCCAGGCCGCCTCCGACAGTTCCCGCTCCTTGTCGTACGCGGCACCGGCCGTGAGTCTGCCATGCCAGCCCCAGCCCCGGTCCGGAATCGACTGCAAGGAAACAGCTGCCGTCGTGGCCCAGAACAGCTTGGGGTCCCAGTACAGGCGGCGGCCGTTCGGGGCGGGGGCGGCCTCTCCGAATCCCACGAGGCTCGTTCCGAGCTCCGCCGAGACGATGGGCGACAGAGACCGCGACAGCGTCACCCAGCCGGAATAGCGAGGATTCGTTACGCCCGCTCCGTCGAACACTCCCAGGTCGAGTGCTCCACCGAGACTCCACCGGTCTCCGAGCGAGCGGAACAGGGACACGAACAGCCGATCGGCCCGGACAGGTTCAGCCACGCTCTCGTACGTGTTCGCGAGCCTGTATGCCGGCAGCGTCTCGAGGCGCCCGGTGAGGGAGAAGCCGCCGACATTCGGAGCTCGAACGTCGATTGCCGCGGAAGGTTGGGTGCCGAAGCCATCCAGGTGCTCCACGCCGAGCTCGAGCGCGGTCCGAATCGACGCCTCTCGCCACCAGTGCGCATACGTCGCCTCGCCGAAGCCGCCATCATCCGCCGTCGTGAATCCAGTGAGGTCGTATCCCTCGACTCTCAGATAACCGGCTCGAAGGGTGAGAGCGTCGACTCCCCAGCGGAAATCCGCGTCCCCGGCGACGTCGAACCTGAGGAATTCGTCGGAGTCCGAGAACAGATTCGTGTCCGGACCGAAGCCCTCGGGCTCGCTTTGCGCCACGATTTCTTCCCGGCGAAGCCTCAGCTCCTCGAGACCGTTGCGAGCTCCGGGATTCATCGGGTCGGCGGCCAGGGCATTCCGATAGGCGTCGGACGCTCCCGTCGGGTCGTCGTTCCATCTCCTGAGATCCCCGAGCAGCACCCAGGCGTCGGCATGTCCAGGCTGCCCGGCCAGCAACGCCTCGAGGATCGCTATCGCCTCGGACTCCTGGCCCGTCCAGGCATGAAGCTCGGCGAGGCGAATCATCTCTTCCGAGGTGAGCTCGAATCGCTCCGCATACAGCAGCAGGGCGTCCCGGGCCCCGGCTTCATCTTCCAGTCGGAACTGGACGAAGTCGATCCATTCCAGCCACAATTTCCGGTCATCCGGGGTGGCATCGAGGGCCGCCTCGTACAACTCGACTGCCGCGCTCAGGTCGCCATCCGCGGCCGCCGCCCGCGCCCGTTCGACGGTCGTGAGCTCGGGCGGTTCGGGCTCCGGTGGCGGGGCAAGAACGGTCGCGAGTTCAGAATCGAGCGCACGGGCCTCGTCGGCGACCGGGGAGGTGTTCGGAATCCCGGCGAGCACTTCCCGGGCCTCCCCGGGTTGCCCGCCCCAGTAGAGTGCCCGCGCCAGGTCGAGGCGCGCCCCATCGTCGCCCGGATTCCGGTCGACGTATTGCCGCAGGCTCTCGATCGCTCGCGGGTATCGCTCGGCCCACAGCAATGTGCTGGCATACTCTCGCTGCAGGGCCGGATCGTCCGGGCGATCCTCGATCAGACCTTCGTACAGCGCGATCGCACGGTCGTATTCACCCCGGTCGCGCAGCATCCGGGCGAGCTCGAGACGATCCACGACGGATCCGGTCTCGGTGGCGAGCCGTTCCCACGCGGCCTCGGCCGGGGACAGTCGACCGGCCCGGGCAAGTGTGCGGGCGCGCTCGCGCCGCACTGACAGGTCCGCCGGTCGCTCACGCAGGTACGCGTCCATCAATCCGAGTGCCACGTCCCAGCGCTCGGCGTCGAGCACCGGCCCGAGCTCCCTCCACAGGCGTTCGGCAGGTCCCTGGACCGCCGCCGGAACCACGGGGCGAGGGGGCGGGGGCTGGACGAGCGGGGCGGACTGCGGAGCTCCGAAGCCCACTCGTGAGGACGGGAAGCTCACGCCGGACTCCCGAAGGCCTGCTTCGAGCACGAAACGCTGTGGCATCACGACGAGCACCAGGACGCCCGTAGCCAGAAGCAACGCTGCCGTGACTGCGAGGAAACGCAGCCAGTAGGGCAGAAGTCGTCGCTCAGCGTCTCGTTGTGTCATCGGAATCAGGCTCCGGACCCGTTCGAGAGCTCGTCAGTCGCCGAGCATCGCACGGATTCGCTCGGACTGTTCGGGAGCCGCGAGAATCTCGGCTGACAGCGGCATGTCGGAGCCGCTCTCCGCCAGCGAGTCACGGAGCCGTTGCAGGAACACCTCCGCCTGCTGGGCCCTGGCGTCCTGCAACAGCACGCCCCAGCCCCGGCGAACCGGACCCACGAGGTCTCCCTGGTCGGCTCGCACGCTGTCGAACAGGACGTGTCCCACCTCGGATCCTCTAGGCGCATCGACGAGCAGGAGGCTGAAGTGATCCAGCCCTTCGGAGATCAGCCGCTCGGAGACCAGGCGCGTAAACTCGGAATCGTCCAGCGGTCCGGCAGCGGCAGGCGGGCGCTCACGTTCCTTCGCCGGCTGGTGCTTGGCCGACTCGGTAGCGCGCCTGAGCCTGGAGTCCAGCTCGCGCAGATCGACGGATCCGGCCAGGACGTCGTCACACCCCGCATCCAGGGCCCGCGCCGTGTCGACCGAGCGCAGCGGCTCGTCTGACAGCAGAAGAAGCACCGCGGGACTGATCGCCCGCACCGTCCTGCAGGTTTCGACGGCGTCTTCGACTCGCTCCCGGCCACTGTACACGCAGACGGCGCCGAATGCATCGGCCTGCAGCCGCGTGATGGCGCGAAGCGGATCGTCGGCGACCTCGACGTCGAACCGGCGCCCCAGCCAGCCTTCGAGGTCCGAGGGAATCGTCTCAGTGAGTCTGAGCAGCAGCAGCCGGTTGGAGTCTGGCCGTGCTCCACCCCGTCGCCTGTCGAATCGACCGGTGGGAGCGCCGAATCCCTGACCCGGGGCCAGCTCGAGCGAGATCGGACCCGGCTCGTCCACCGGCGGGGTCATGCGCTCGACTCTGACTTCGTGCAGGCCGCGAGGATGTCGGGCGATCTGGAACACTCCCTGGGCCCGCTGGACCACCCATTCCGTCGAGGGTCCGTGTCCCTCGTCGAGTCCTTCGGGAATGGTCGCGAGGGTCGTGGCACCCATGTCGCGAATCCACTCGAGGAACAGCTGCGCCATCGCGGGTCCGGCCCTCGTGTCCCACACGAACGTCCCGGGATCGATCGCCAGGCGGGCCACCGGCCCGTCCAGCAGCCGGGACAGCTCGGCGAATGCCTCGCCCGGATCCGGCGTGTGAACCACGCGTCGCGAAAACTCGCCCTGAAAACCGATGAGAATACAACGCCCTTGTTTCCAAGGGGTTCTGAGATCGAGTCCCCAGTAATCGGCCTGCTCGAGGATCTCATCGGGGGAGGCGCCGGAGACCAGGGCGACCCGCTCACCGTCCCGAATTCCCCGGTCGAGCGCCTGCAGGAGAAACGTCAGCTTTCCGGAGCCGGGCCCCCCGGCGATCAGGTAGAGTCCTCCGTCCCGGAAGCCCCCGACCCGCTCGTCGAACGGACCGATCCCGCTGAACACGTTCACAGTGTCCCCCGTTCTGGAGTGATGAAACTTGCACGTGCACTGTTGCGTGCGAGCAACAGTCATGCCGGAAGCGCAAGAAAACGGGCCGACTCCCGTTCAGGAGCCGGCTCGTTTCCGCAAAGGAATGCCGACGGGACCGCAGCGAAGCGCCGGGAAAGCACTTCGACGGGACCCGCGGGTCAGCGGATCAGACGTGACCGCCGATCAACCGGCTGATCGGCCGGCTGAACACGAAGAAGAAGAAGCCGGCGACAATGACCGTGATCGCGACCCAAGCGAACAGACCCGGGAGCGGAAGCGTGTCGAAGTATCCGGCGACGAGACCGGCAATCAGGTTGCCGAGCGCCGCACCCATGAACCAGGTGCCCATCATCTGCCCCACGTATTTCGGCGGCGAGAGCTTCGTGATGCTGCTCAGGCCGACGGGACTGAGGCAGAGCTCACCGCAGGTGTGCAGGAAATAGGTCGCGATCAGCCAGGCGGGTGAGACGCCCATCGAGGAGCTTTCGGCCATCTCGGGCGTCGTGTAGGTCGCTCCCCAGGCGATCACGAAGAACCCGACGCCGAGCAGCACGAGACCCAGTCCGAACTTGACCGGAATCGACGGATCGCGGTGCTGCAACCAGACCCACAGCCAGGCGAATACCGGTGCCATCGTGATAATGAACAGCGGGTTGATCGACTGGAGCCAACTGGTCGGCGCCTCCAACCCGAGTATCACCCGATCCGTTCGCTGGTCGGCGAACAGGTTCAGCGACGACGCGGCCTGCTCGAACCCGGCCCAGAAAATGGAAGCCCCGATGAACAGGAGGAAGATCACTACGACCCGCTTCTTTTCGGCCGTCTCCAGGTGGCCGAACGTCAACACGGACCCGAAGAACACGACGGCGACTCCGAGAATGATCGCACCGGTGAGCCCCGCGGCGCCTTGGATCGTGATGTTCAGGGTTCCGACGTTGTTCAGCCAGTACAGGACTACCGCGAGCGCCAGCACGAGACCGATCCCGAGCCCGGCCATGCGGAACGCCTGCCCGCGGGTCGACCGCGCCTCCTCCTTCAGGTGGCCGGCATCGCGCAGGAACTTGAACCCGTACCGGTACTGGATCAGGCCGAGGACCATCCCGATCCCGGCCGCGGCGAACCCGAGGTGCCAGTCGACGTTCTCACCGAGCGTGCCGACGATGAGCGGCGCGATGAACGCACCGATGTTGATCCCCATGTAGAAGATCGAGAACCCGGCGTCCCGCCGCGCTCCGCCTTCCGGATACAGATCGCCGACGATCGTGCTGACGCTCGGCTTCAGGAGGCCTGTTCCGAGGACGATGAGCGCCAGGCCGAGGTAGAAGAAGGTCGTGCCCGGAGTGGCGAGCGAGAAGTTGCCGGCCGCGATCAGTACCCCGCCCCAGATGACCGCGTTTCGCTGACCTACGAGCCGGTCGGCGACCCAGCCGCCCGGGAGGGCGAACAGGTAGACGCAGGCCACGTAGATTCCGTAGATCGGGGCCGCGGTGGCGGCATTCATTCCGAGGCCGCCATCCGTGATCGCCGCCGTCATGAACAGGATCAGGATTGCGCGCCCGCCGTAGTAGCTGAAGCGCTCCCACATCTCCGTGAAGAACAGGGTTGAGAGTCCGCGCGGATGTCCGAAGAAGGCAGTGTCGTGGGGGTCCAGGGCTCCCGGATGTGGGGCCGTGGTCGAATGGTCGCTCATAGGCTGATTTGCCTCCTGGACGTTGGACAGCCCGGCGGTCCGGGTGTGCCACCTTCCGCCGGCAATTCCGGCCAATATCGGTCCCGGCCGGCCGGTGGAGCAACCCGCGCGCCCGGCCAGGGGACTCCGCTGAGTGTATTCCGTCCGATCAGGCAGCCGCTAAGCTTCCACCGGGAAGCAGGCGGACAGGAACCGGCTGGCGACGATCGGCCAGTCGTACGATCGCCAGCGCCGGGCCCCGGCTTCGCCCAGTTTCCGCCGCAGCCCGCTGTCCGCCAGGAGGCGCCCCAGCGCCCCCGCGAGGGCCGCATCGTCGTCAGGGTCGACCAGCAGCGACACTTCGCCGTGCGGAGCCACCTCCGGCGCGGCGCCGGCTCGCGCTGCCACGATCGGCAGTCCGGCGGCCATCGCCTCGAGAAACACGATGCCGAATCCCTCCTGCAGACTCGGGAGGCAGAACACGTCCGCCTCCGCGTATTCCCTCTGCAGCGCCTCGATTCCCTCGACCGACCCCACGAAGCGTACCGAGTCGTCGAGCCCCAGTTGAGTCGAAAGGGCGCTCAGCCGGCCGAGCTCCGGTCCTTCGCCGATGATTCTGAGACGCACGTCCGGCCGGGAGTCACGGAGCCGAACGACCGCGCGCAACAGGCTCGCGGTGTTCTTGCGCCGATACTGGCGCGCCACGCTGAGTATCGTGGCTCCGCGACCGCCGCCGGCTCGCAGAACCGCAGCCTGCCGGGAGACGGTGGACCAGGTGGAGACGTCGATTCCCTCGGGCACCACGCGGGTGCGCGCAGGCGAGATTCCGTACGCCCGGGCCGCCTGCCGGGCGCTGTATGCGCTCGTGCAGATCACCGTCTCGGCCGACCGGGCGTTTCGAGACTCGAGCGGCGTCAGGAGCCGGAAGCGACGCAGAGCGGCTCCGGTCTCGAACCGGGCCTCGTCCGCCATGACTCCTTTCAGCGCCGCCACGTATGGGGCCCGGATCGAGCCCGGATTCAGCAGGCTGCCGTCGAAGTCGAATCCGACCACGAGATCCGGGTCGTAGCCCGCCAGTCTCCGTCCAAGGCCGGCGTTGTAGAGCAGGCGAGTAAGGTCGAGGGAAGGAAACACCCGTTCAGGGCGCAGAACCGTCACTTCGTGGCCCAGGGACTCGAGTCCGGCCGCCAGGCCGGCGATCGCGACCGCCGACCCGCTACCGCTGGACCGGTCGCGAAGCCATGAGTCCAGGAACAGAATCCGCAGTCCCGCCACCTCGCTCAGAGGCGTTCGATTCGGGCCGCGAGGATGAAGTCGCTCTCCGTGAGTCCGTCGATTTTGTGGGTCCAGATCTCGATGTCGACCCTGCCCCATGTGAGGTGGAGATCAGGGTGATGGCCTTCCTGCTCGGCGAGAGCCCCGACCCGGTTCACGAAATCGAGGGCGGAAACGAAGTCCGGAAAGTCGAACCGTTTCCACAGGTGATGCCCGTCAATGACCTTCCAGTCTCGACCGACTTCCAGCACGAGCGTCTGGAGTTCCTCTCCCTCCAGCGGCGGCACGCCGCCCCGGCAGGGTACGCAGTGTTTGTCGGCCAGGCGCTCTTTCATTTTGTCGCTCCAAGTTCAGATGCGAGCACGACCTGGTCTCGTCCACGCCGCTTCGCCTTGTACAGCGCATCGTCCGCGACCCGCATGAGGGTCTTCGGATCTGCTCCATCGTCTGGGAAGAATGCAACGCCAACCGACGCGGAAAGATCCATGTCGATCTCCGGGAGCTCTTCGATCGCCAGCCCGCGGATCTGATGCCGGACCCGCTCCGCGATGTCAAGGGCGAGGGCACGGTCACAGCGCAGGAGCAGCAGCGCGAATTCCTCACCTCCGATCCGAGCCGTCTGGTCAGTTTCACGTACGGCTTCCTTCAGCGTGCCGGCCAGGAGCTGCAGGGCGCGGTCCCCGACCTGGTGCCCGAATCGATCATTCACCGTCTTGAAGAAGTCCACGTCGAGCAGCACCAGGGCCAGGCGTTCCCCGTAACGCGCGGAACGGCGGACGTTCTCGTCCAGCTGTCGCGTGAAATGGCGCCGGTTGTGCAGCCCCGTGAGTGAATCGGTGACGGCCAGCCGGCGAGTCTCTTCCAGCAGTTGAGCGCCGCGGACCACGCTCGCGACCTGCCTGGCCACGAGTTCGAGCGTCTGGACCTCCTGCTCGCCGAACGCGGCGCGCTCGACGGACTCGGCGTTGAACACCCCGATGATTCGTCCGTCCGCCAGCAGAGGCACGGCGACTTCGCTGATCGCTCCGGGGATCCCCTGGATGTAGTCGAACCTGTCGCCCTCGGCCTCGAGGTCCTCCACGACCTGGGTCTCGCCCGTCTCCACGCAGCGGCCCGTGACTCCACGTCCGACCGGGATCTCGAGATAGCGGGCGACCGCCTGGTATCCCTGGCCAGCCGCCACCCTGAGCATCGAGCGCTCCGGATTGAGAAGCAGAATCGCACACTGCGCGGGGGGAACGATCTCCTGCGCGAGCTCGAGCATCGAATTCAGTGTCGCCCCGATCGCGCCACCCTCACCGGCAAGCCGACTGATGCGGTTGACCGCCTCCATCTGCTTGATACGGGATCGGAGGTCTCGTTGAACCCAGCAGGCGACGATCGCGAGCGCGGCTTGTGCCCCAAGCACCGTGAGCAGCTTCTCGTGTTCTGCCGTGAACGCGTCGATTCGCTCAGACTCGACGTTCAGAACCCCGGCCAGTCGATTTCCGACCACGAGCGGAACGGCGAGATTCGACCTGGCTTCGGCCAGACCTTCCATGTACCGGGAGTCCTTGCGCACGTCGCCGACGCGAACGGCCTTCCTTTCCCACCCGGCCCAGCCGGACAGGCCCTCGCCCAGGGTCACGGATCTGTTCCGCAATTCCTCGGCGCGCGACCCATAGCCTCGCACACATGCGGTCACCAGGCGGTCCACCTGTTCATCGTACAGCATGAGCGCGGCGTGCTCGGCCTTGATCAGCTTCTGGGCCTGGTCGAGTACCTCCTCGAGCAGATCCTCGATGCAGTCGCGCATGCCGATCGCCCGGGAGCTTTCGTACAACTCCGCGAGCGCGTCATGCGAACTCGAATTGGATGCAGGTCCGGCCGGCACGGACTCCTCCGGTCCTTCGGAACAGCCTGGGTCGAAGCTCACCCGAGCAGGTTCTTCCCGAATGCTTTGACGGAGAGAACCGGACACGTGGCCCGACGAACGACCTTTTCGCTCACGCTTCCCAGCAGAACGTGTGCCAGCCCGGTCAAACCATGCGTGGCGATCACGACCAGGCCGACCTCGTAGTCCTGCACGAATTCGAGAATCGCCGGAACTGCGCGCCCCTCGACCACGTGCAGCGAGGTGGCTGCTTCGGGACCCGGAGTCTCCCGCGCGAACGTCTCCAGCGCCTCCCGCAAGCTTCCCTCGACCGTGTGAAAGTCTGGAGAATCGAGGGGCATGCCGCCAAGGTAGATCTCGGGGTGAATCGGTCTTTCGAACACGTGGAGCGCGTGAATGCTCGCCCCGAATGTCGATGCGATGTCACGCGCCAGTGCGAGAGCCTGCCTGGAGTGCTCGGAGAAATCCACCGGAACGAGGATCGGGGCGGTGGACGGGAAGGCCGATGGGCCCTCGCCCGATCGAACCGTCAATACCGGGCAGTTCGCGAATCGCACGATCTCCTCGGTCACACTGCCCAGCAGCACGTTCTCGAGCCCCCTGCGACCGTGCGTGCTCATGACGATCAGGTCGGGATCGATCTCCAGCGCGTGCTCGAGAATCGTCGGGGCGACCGACATTCCCCTGCGGTGGCTCTGCACCACGGGCAATCCGTCGGCGGCGCGACCGGCGATCCCGGATTCCATTCTCAGGTCAGCGGTCCGCTCGAGGCGTTCCCGGATCTCCTCGGCGTCGGGAAAGTGGTGAGTCGGATCGTTCGGGTCGTCCGTGTGGAGCACGACCGCGTGCAGCATATGAAGTTCGGCGCCGAATTCCTGCGCCAGCGCGAGCGCGCTGTCCAGCGCCCGCTCCGAGCCCTGAGAGAAATCAGTGGGGAAGAGGATACGGTTCACGGTCAGCATGAGTCCCCCGGTACATCGGTCAGTTCGGAGTTCCGGCGGGCCCCGGAGCTCCGAACTGTGCCTGATCTGTCGTCAGTCGTCGAACGTGACCTCGAGAACGACCCGTTCGTCGTTCCGCACTACCGTCACAGGCATCGTCGAGCCCGGCTCCGTTTCGGCCAGCACCATCATGTAGTCCTCGATGCTGCTGATTTCCTTGTCGCCCATCCCGACGATGATGTCGCCACGCTCCAGACCGGCCTTGCCGGCCGGTCCCTCGGGCCGCACGCCTGAAAGCAGCAGTCCGGGGGCGCCATCGGACGGACCCGCGTAGTCCGGGACGATCCCCAGCGTGACCTTGAAGGACATGCGCTGGCTCTGGCGTTCCTTGGCCTCGACGTACGTCAGGGGCGTCTCGCGGCCAGCCGTGAGAACGGTAACCTCGCTCACGAGGCCGGCGACCCTGACCCCGCCTTCGGCGTTGATCAGGTCGGCGTCGTCGGAAGGCTTGTGATACTCGCTGTGCGTCCCGGTAAAGAAATGCAGCACTGGAACGCCGGCGGCGAAGAACGAACTCTGGTCGGACGACCCGAACCCGTCGCCCGCGATCGTGCACTGCAGCATGGCAGCCTCGCACAGCGGAGTCACGAGTTCCACCCACTCCTCTGCCGAGCCGCCACCGAGCACCTGGAGCTTGTCGTCCGTCAGTCGGCCGACCATGTCCATGTTCAGCATCGCGAACACCGAGTCCATCTCGAGACCGCCGGTCGGCTCACGGGCGAAGGTGGAAGAACCGAGCAGGCCCTTCTCCTCGAGCGAGAACGCGACGAACCAGACGTCGCGGCGAAGTTCATCACGCCGCCCGACCAGCTCCCGTGCCACGGCGAGCAATGCCGCGGTACCCGAGGCATTGTCATCGGCGCCGTTGTGGATCTCTGCCACGTCCGGCTCGAGCGAGCCCTGGCCGCCCATGCCCAGGTGATCGTAGTGAGCTCCGACGACGATCGCGCCGGGCAGGGGATTGGCCGCGCCGGCCGGAATGCGTCCGACCACGTTGAATGCTTCGACCTCGCGCCGCTCCCCACCATGCGGGTTGTCGGCCTGGTCCGGGTCCGGGATCATGATCTGTGCGGTGAACGAATCTCTGTATCCGTCATCTCCTGCCGGCTCGAGACCGATCACTTCGAACTGCTTCGCCATCCAGTTGCCGGATTTCTCGAGTCCCGGGCTTTCCATCCCACGTCCCTCGCGAGCATCGTCGGCCAGCCAGGCGACATCTGCCTGGTACTGCTCCGCGGCACTCGAGACAGCGCCGGTCGAGCTCTGGGCGATCGCCTCGCCGGGGACGCCGACCAGGACGAAGATCGCGGCGAACGCAGCCGACAGGGACCAGGTCAGACCGGTC
>Ga0307380_10006890_pt1 | contig 14860 bp, 15 predicted proteins | sample UN3MG_FD_202239 | JGI IMG/M metagenome (GOLD analysis project Ga0307380, IMG submission 202239) | Soil microbial communities from Risofladan, Vaasa, Finland - UN-3 | ecosystem: Environmental > Terrestrial > Soil > Coastal area > Acid sulfate soil | place: Finland: Risofladan, Vaasa | collected... | reverse complement strand
GCCAGACAGTTGGGCGGGGTACTTCTTGCGCTGGTCCTCGAGCCCGACCAGGCTCAGAAGCTCGGTGACACGTGCAGAAATTGCGATTTTCGAACGGCCAGCGTTCTCCAATCCGAAGGCGATATTCTTCTCGATGGTCAGGTTCGGAAACAGCGCGTAAGACTGAAAAACAATGCCAAAATCGCGCTCCGCCGGTGGCAGGTTCGAAATGTCCTTACCGTCCTGTTCGATGGTGCCGAAGGTCTGCAAATCCAGCCCGGCAATGGCGCGCAGCAGGGTTGTCTTGCCGCAGCCGGAGGGACCGAGGAAGCAGACGAATTCGCCGTCGTCGATCTCCAGCGAGACATCCTTCAGCGCCTGAAAATTACCGAAGGACTTCCATAGATTGCTGATCCGCAGATAGACTTCCGGTGTGGCGGTTGCGGTCGCGGTCATCTGTGGAACCTTCCTTCGAACGGTTCGTAGCGGTGGCGGGACCCCAGCGAGGCTGGGAATCCAACAGTGGTGCTTTGGGGGGTGTCGCAAAATCGACAGGCGCCACCACCGATGGCGCCTGTCCGGGTTTTGGTTCTCAGCCGTTCAGCTCTTCGGATCGGACTTCGAGTCGTAGCGCTTCTGCCATTCCGCCAGGATGGTTTTGCGGTTGTTGGCCGCCCATTCGAAATCGTTGTCGATCATCGCGTCAATCAGGCCTTCGGGGAAATGCTCGACCGGTTTGGCGACGCCAGGAATTGCAACCACCGCATAGCCGGTGTTGTACATCTCGTTCGCGGTGCGGGTGATCGACCAGTCGATCAGGGTCTTGGCGGCTTTCAGATTCGAAGTTCCGGCGATGATCGCCGATGCCTCCATGTCCCAGCCGACGCCCTCGGACGGCACGATGATGTCGATCGGCGCACCTGCCGCCTTCGACTTGGCTCCGCGGAAGGCGAAGGAAACGCCGATCGGAATCTCGCCGGAAGCCGCGAGCTTGCAGGGTGCCGAGCCGGAATGGGTATACCGGGCGATATTCTCGTGCAGCCCGTCCATGTAGGCCCAGCCGCCATCCTCGCCAAACATTTGCAGCCAGCTCGATACATCAAGGAAACCGGTGCCGGACGAGTTCGGGTTCGGCATGATCACATGGCCCTTGTAGACCGGGTTCGTCAGATCCTTCCACGAGGTCGGCGCCGGCAGCCCCAGCTTGGCCCCCTCGACCGTATTGAAGCAGATCGCGGCGACCCAGGCGTCCATCCCGACCCAGGCCGGCGGGTTGGATTTGTCGACAAACTTCGGATCCAGCTTGTCGACGCCCTTCGGCGAATAGGCCTCGAGCATGCCCTCGGATTTCAACAGCAACAGCGAGGTTGCGGCCAGGCCCCAGACAACATCCGCCTGCGGATTGTTCTTTTCGGCCAGCAGCTTGGCGGTGATGATACCGGTCGAATCGCGGACCCAGTTGACGACGATGTCGGGGTGATCCTTGTTGAAAGTCTCGGCATAGCGCACGAGATCCTCGGCCTCGACGGCAGTGTAGACGGTCAGCTCTGCCGCCATCGCATTCGAGGCGACGAGCAAACCGGCGGCGATCGCGCCCCAAAGTTTATTTTTTAGCTTCATGGTGTTCAAACTCCCTGTGGATGAGCCTTGAGATTTTTTCATTATGGTGGGTGCCTCTGGCAAGCGCCCACTCGGTAGCCGCAGCGCCAACGAGCGCCTCATGTGGGTGTAATCCTGACTACATTGGGTTGATAGGTAAAATCTATTCTTTTTATGTGACAGATAGATTTCATTTATATGTCTACTGGAGCCTCCAAATAGCGCTGCCTTATATATCCGGTCCAAGAAATAATGGGGACCAGCGCCGTGCCAACGCCCACTGCCGCCCCGTTCGCTCCTGTGAGCGCCGAAGCCACGACCAACCGCCGAAACCATGGCTACACCCGGCAAGACAATGCTATCATCGCCGCCGAAAAGGGAGGCTCCAAAAACATGCTCAAGTTCTACTACGCACCCAATACCTGCTCGCTCGCCGCACAGATTGCTCTCGAGGAGGCCGGGGTTGAGTACGACTCAGTCCGGGTCGATTTCGGTGCCGCCGAGCAACGTCTTCCCGGCTATCTGGCGGTCAACCCAAAGGGTCTGGTTCCAGCACTGATCACCGACCGCGGCATCCTGACCGAGGTCCCTGCGATCCTGGCCTTCATTGCTCAAAGTTTCCCCGCAGCCGGGCTGGCGCCACTGGACGACCCCTTCGCCTTTGCCCAGGCGCAGGCTTTCAACAGCTACCTCTGCTCGACTGTCCACGTGGCCCATGCCCACCGCATGCGCGGCTCGCGCTGGGTCGATGATGCGGCGGCGATCGAGGCCATGCAGCGCAAGGCCCCGCAATCGATCAGCGACGCCTTCCCGCTCATCGAGGATGGTATGCTGGAAGGCCCGTGGGTGATGGGCGAGCGCTACACGATCTGCGATCCCTATATCTTCACCCTCGCCCAGTGGCTGGAAGGCGACGGCGTCGACCTTACGCGGTTGCCACGCGTCCTCGACCACAGGGCCAGGATGGCGGAGCTCCCAGCAGTACAACGCGCCATAGCGACGGAGAACGCCTGAGCGGCAGATGCTTTCCTGGCTTCCTGCCGTCCTCGCTGACGCCTATAGTCCAACCCCATGACCAAGACCCCAGCACCCAAGTTGCGCTCCGGCTGGACCACCGGCGCCTGCGCCACCGCTGCCGCCAAGGCGGCGGTTCAGGCGCTGCTGGGCGGCAGCTTCCCGAGCCGCGTCACCATCACCCTACCGAAGGGCCAGACCCCGGCCTTCGCCATTGCCGAGACCGCCACCGGCCCGGGCTGGGCCGAGGCGGCCACCGTCAAGGATGCGGGCGACGATCCCGACGTCACCCATCTGGCAATGATCCGCTCGCGCGTCGCCCACGCCCCGCCCGGCACCGGCATCCGCTTCCATGCCGGCGCCGGCGTCGGCACCGTCACCAAGCCCGGCTTGCCGATCCCGCCCGGCGAGCCCGCGATCAACCCGGTGCCGCGCGATATGATCAAAGGCGTTCTCAGGGAAGCGGCGCAAACGCATGGCATCCCAAGTGATTTCGATATCACGATCTCGGTCGATAATGGCGCGGAGATCGCCAAACACACCTGGAACCCGCGTCTTGGCATCGAAGGTGGACTCAGCATTCTCGGCACCACCGGGATCGTCCGGCCATTCTCCTGCTCGGCCTGGATCGCCTCGATCCATCGCGGCGTCGATGTCGCCCTCGCCACCGGCGTCACACATGTCGTCGGCGCCACCGGATCAACCTCCGAGGCAACCGTCCGTACCCTCTATGACCTGCCCGAGGTCGCCTACCTCGACATGGGCGACTTCGCCGGTGGCCTGCTGAAATACCTCCGCCAGCACCCGGTCCCGCGCCTGACCATCGCCGGTGGCATCGGCAAGCTGACCAAGTTGGCCCAGGGCGCGATGGATCTGCATTCCGGCCGCAGCCAGGTCGATTTCGCCCGCCTCGCCGAGATGGCCACCGGCATCGGCGCCGATGCCCCGCGCATCGCCGCCGCCAACACCGCACTGGAGGCGCTGGAGATCGCCGGGCCGCGCCTCGCCGAAGCGGTGGCGCGCGAGGCCGCCGAGGTCGCCGCCGATGTCCTGCGCGGCGCCCCCATCGCCATCGAGGTTATCGTCATCGACCGTCAGGGTGCCATCCAGGCCCGCTGCGGCTTCGCCCCATGATCAGGGTCCTGTTGCTGGCAGGCACCGCCGAGGCCCGCGCGCTCGCCGAAGCCCTTGCGGGAATATCTGGTCTCGCCGTCAACGCCTCGCTGGCTGGTGTCACCACCGACCCCGCCCCGATTGCAGTCGAGACACGGCGCGGCGGCTATGGCGGTGCGACCGGGTTGGCGCAGTACCTTGCCGACCACGGTATCGCCGCCGTGATCGACGCCACCCACCCCTTCGCCGCCCAGATGGCAACCAATGCAGTGCTCGCCTGCACCGCCACCACAACCCCCCGCCTGCGCCTGCTGCGCCCGCCCTGGCCACCCACCGGGAATTGGCGCAGCTTTCCAGATCTCACCACCGCCTCTGCTGCTCTGCCGCCGGGTGCCCATGTCCTGCTGACCAGCGGCCGCAAGGAGATTGCCCCCTTCGCCGCCCGCCCCGACCTTACCTGCCTGCTCCGGGTGATCGAGCCGGTCGCCAACCTGCCCGGCCACATCACCCAACTGATCGCCCGCCCGCCGTTCACCCTTGATGCCGAGCTTGCCCTGATGCGCAGCCACGCCATCACCCATCTGGTCTCGAAGAATGCCGGCGGCCCGGGCCGGGCCAAACTCGATGCGGCGGCGCGACTCAATCTCCCCATCCTGATGATCGAACGCCCCGCCCCGCCACCCGGCCCCACGGTCGCGACCGTCGAGGCCGCCGTCGCCTGGCTGCGCGAAACCGTCGCAATCGACGCCTGACCCGCCAAACCCGCTGCTGAGTCGCTCGAACCCCTTGACTTGGCATCGACGATGCCGGAACTGTCAGGGTGCATGGTTCCGAAGAACCCGTCTGAGCGGGTTTCGGATTAATAGGGAATGCGGATAGGGCCGACCCATATCGGGGACCCGAAACCGCAGCCGCCCCCGCGACTGTATGCGGTGAGCTTCCCCGCGAAACCACTGGCCGCAAGGCCGGGAAGGTTGGGAAAGCGCGGCCTAAGTGGGCCGGAGCCGCGAGCCAGGAGACCTGCCACGCGTGTTTGAAACCATCCCCGTCGGGTGTGACGGGTAAGGAGATATGGACCATGATCGACAAGACCGCTGCCATCACCACTGGCACCACCACTGGCACCCGCGCCGATACCAGCCTCGCGGCAATCCTGTTCGTCGCTTTCATCGGTGCGACCCTGTTGTTCGTCGCAGGCTTCGCCGACGCGCAAGTGATGCATGATGCCGCCCATGACACGCGGCATTCCATCGGCTTTCCCTGCCACTGAGCCATTGGATCTAAGATGCTGAAGTCATTGCTGGCCAGCGCGCTGTTCGCTGGCCTGATCGCCGGGCTGTTCGCCGCTGGGCTACAGCAAGCGTTCCTGGTACCCCTGATCACCGAAGCCGAGCTCTATGAGACCGGCACCATTGTTCATTTCGGTGGCGCGGAGGCAAGCGCGGCAGCTGGCCACGAAAATACCGTGACTGAGGTCGACCTCACCCGCACCCTGCTTACCGTGCTGATGACCGTTCTCACTACCTGCGGCTTCGGCCTGATCCTGGTCGCTGGCTTTGCGCTGGTCGAGCGAATGGCGCTGACGCGCATCGACTTTCGCGCCGGCTTCCTGTTCGGCCTCGCCGGGTTCGCCGCAATCCAGTTGATGCCGTCGATGGGCCTCGCGCCGGAACTTCCGGGCGCTGCGGCGGGCGAACTGGCCCACCGCCAGGTCTGGTGGCTTGCCACGGTCGCTGCCACGCTTGCCGGTATCGGTCTGATCGCTTTTGGCAACCCGGTCGCCAAGATCGCCGGAGCGCTGCTGATCGCCGTCCCGCATCTGGTCGGCGCCCCGCATCCGCACGCATTTGAAGGCGTCGTCCCGCCGGAGCTTTCGGCGTTATTCGCCGCCCGGGTGCTGGCTGTCGGTGCCCTCGGCTGGTCCACGCTCGGCGCCCTCGCGGGCTATTTCTGGTCCCGCGAGCGGGCCACCTGATCCCGGAGGGCGCGCGATGGAATTCACCCAGGCGTTCCGCGACCAGCTCGCCGCCCTTTTCGCCTGGCGCCGCGACGTCCGCCGCTTCCGCTCCGACCCGGTGGCGCCAGCGCTGATCGGGCGCCTGCTCGATCAAACCGGCCTCGCCCCCTCGGTTGGCCTCTCCGAGCCGTGGCGCTTCGTCATGATCGAGAGTCCCGCGGCCCGCACTGCCGCCCTGACCAATTTCGAGGCCGCCAATGCCGATGCCCTCGGCGGTTATTCCGATGATCGGGCCCACCTCTACGCCTCGCTGAAGCTGTCCGGCATGCGCGACGCCCCGGTCCAGATCGCCATCTTCTGTGATGAGACCACCGATCAAGGCTTCGGCCTCGGCGCCCAAACCATGCCCGAGATGCGCCGCTACTCGGTGGTCTGCGCGGTCATGCAGCTGTGGCTCGCGGCGCGGGCCGAGGGGCTGGGCGCCGGTTGGGTTTCGATCCTCGATCCGGACCGTCTCGCCGCCGATCTGGCTGTGCCCGAGGGCTGGCGGCTGATCGCCTATCTCTGCCTCGGCTGGCCCGAGGAGGAACATTCCGACGCGGAGCTTGAGCGCGCCGGCTGGGAAGACCGGCTCGGCATCGACAACCGGGTTCTCACCCGCTAGGAGCATTTTCATGACCCAAAAGATCCCCGCAACCGTCATCACCGGCTTTCTCGGCGCTGGCAAGACAACGCTGATCCGCAACCTGCTGGCCCGCAACGGCGGCAAGCGGATCGCACTGATCATCAATGAATTCGGCGACATCGGCGTCGATGCCGAGGTGCTACGCGGCTGCGGCGATGCGCTGTGTGCCGAGGACGATATCATCGAGCTTTCCAACGGCTGTATCTGCTGCACGGTCGCCGACGACTTCGTGCCGACCATGAGGCTGCTGCTCGACCGCGCATCGCCGCCCGACCACATCATCATTGAGACCTCCGGCCTCGCGTTGCCGCAGCCGCTGATCCGCGCCTTCAACTGGCCGGAGATCCGCACCCGCGTCACTGTCGACAGCGTCATCACAGTCGTTGACGGCCCGGCCACCGCCGCCGGTCGCTTCGCCCATGACGAGGCCGCCGTCGGTGCCCAGCGCGCCGCCGACGACAGCATCGACCACGAGACGCCACTGTCAGAACTGTTCGAGGACCAGCTTGCCTGCGCCGACATGGTGGTGGTCTCGAAGACCGACCAGATGGTCAATGGCGACATCGATACCGTGCTCGACGGGCTGTCCGGCCAAATCCGTAAGGGTGTCCAGTTCCTGCGCTCCGGCACTGATGGCCTGTCGGCGGAAGTGCTGCTGGGCCTCGGCCTCGCTGCCGAAGACGATGTCGAGAGCCGTCACGAGCTGCATCATCATCACCACGATGATGAGGACGACGAGGACAACCATGACCACGGCCATGACGAGTTCGAGACCTTCGCCCTGACATTGGGCGAGATTGCCGACGTCTATGGATTCGCCGAACGGCTGACCGACATCATCCGCACCCACGACATCCTCCGCCTAAAAGGGTTTGCCGCTGTCCAGGGCAAGCCGATGCGCCTGGTGATCCAGGCCGTCGGCCCGCGCATCGACACCTATTTCGACCGCCCCTTCGGTGCCGACGCGCGTGCCACCCGGCTGGTGATCATCGGCGAGGCCGGGCTGAACCGCGCCGCCATTGAAGCGGCAATCATGCCATGACCGCCGGGCTGGTGATCGAGTGCTGCGACCCGCGCACGCCCGAGGCGACGGCGCTTCTGAGGGCCAGCCACGCCCTGATGCTCGAGCTGTTCGACCCCGAAGCTAACCATTTCCTCAGCGTCGATGCCCTCACGGTGCCCGACATCGCCTTCCTCATAGCCCGTCTCGACGGTCGCGCGGTGGCGTGCGGCGCATTGGCCACCCGCGACAGCTACGGCGAGCTGAAGTCGATGTTCGTCGACCCCAACAACCGCCGCGCCGGCGTCGCCGCCGGGCTGATGGAGCGGCTTGAAGCCGAGGCGCGGGCGCAAGGCCTCGGGATGCTGAAGCTCGAGACCGGCAACCTGCTGCACGCCGCTCACGCGCTTTACCGGCGCCACGGCTTTGCGGTTTGCGGCCCGTTCGGCTCCTACCCCGAGCATCCCCAAAGTGTCTTCATGGAAAAGCGGCTCACCTGATGCACCTCCTCCTCGCCCAGCCCGGTGAGGTCACCGACGGCGCCGAGGCGGTTGATCTCGGCCAGACCCCGGCCGAGGTGATCGTCATCACCGCCGCCGACACCGAATTGGCGGCCCTGGCCGAGGCCCGCGCCTCGCTCGACGATGACGCACCCGACCTGCGCCTCGCCTCGCTGCTGCACCTGACCCATCCAATGTCGGTCGATCTGTACCTCGACAATACCGCCACCAAATCGCGCCTCGTCATCGCCCGCGTCCTCGGCGGCGAGGGCTACTGGCCCTATGGGCTGGAGCAGTTCGCCGCCCGGCTGGGCGAGGCCGGTGTCGCCTTCGCCGCCCTGCCTGGCGACGACAAACCCGACGAGGCGCTGTGGCGCATATCCACGATCGAGCGCGCCGACTGGGAGGCCCTGTGGGCCTACTTCGTCGAAGGTGGGCCGGAGAATGCGGCGAATTCCCTCCGCCTCGCCCGATTCATCGCCCGAGGCGAGGATGAACGCCCGGAACCCGCCCGCCCGCTGCTCCGGGCCGGGGTCTACTGGCCCGGCGCCGGCATCTCCGATCTCGAATCCGCCCGCGTAAACTGGCCCGACCCGCAGGCCCCGATTGTCCCCATTGTCTTCTACCGCGCGCTGGTGCAGGGCGCTGGCCTGCACCCGGTCAACCGCCTGACCCGCGCCTGCCTGGCCGAGGGCCTCAACCCACTCCCCATCTTCGTCGCCTCGCTGAAAGATCCGGTCTCGGCGGCAACGCTGGCTACCCTCTTCGCCGAGGCCCCGCCCGCCGTGGTGATCAACGCCACCAGCTTCGCGGTCTCGTCGCCGCAGTCCGCCACACACCAGCCGACGCCCCTCGACCTGCCCGACGTGCCGGTGCTGCAGGCGATCTTCGCCGGCGGCACCGAGGCTGCATGGGAGACCGGCAGCGGCGGCCTCTCGGCCCGCGATATCGCGATGAACGTCGCCCTGCCCGAGATTGACGGCCGCATCATCGCCCGCGCCGTCAGCTTCAAGGGCGAAGCCTATTTCGACGAGGCCACCCAATGCCGCATCGCCACCTATCGCGCCCGCGGCGACCGGGTTCAGTTCACCGCCCGCCTCGCCGCTGCCTGGGCCCGGCTGGGCCGCACACAGCCCGCTGATAAGCGCGTCGCCATCGTGCTGGCGAATTACCCCAACAAGGATGGACGGCTGGCCAACGGCGTCGGCCTCGACACGCCGCAAAGCGTCGTCGACATGATTTTGCACCTTAAGAAGGCCGGATACCACATTCACAACGCGCAACAATCTTCCGCCGATCTGATGGCGAAAATCCAATCTGCCCCGACCAACTGGCTAACCGACCGGGCCAGCCGCGAAGGTGGCAAAACCCTCTCCTTCGCCGACTACCAGATCTTCTACTCCGATCTCCCCTACGAGGTCCGCCGCCAGGTCGAGGAGCGTTGGGGCGCGCCCAAACAGGACCCCTTCTTCATCGCAGGCGAGGTCGATTGCGGCCGCTTCGCTCTCTCGATCCTGACCTTCGGTAACGTCGTCGTCGGCATCCAGCCGGCTCGCGGCTACAACATTGACCCGAAGCAAACCTACCACGCCCCCGACCTGGTGCCGCCGCACAACTATCTCGCCTTCTACGCCTGGCTGCGCCGCGAGTTCCGGGCCGACGCAATCATCCATTTTGGCAAGCACGGCAACCTCGAATGGCTGCCCGGCAAGTCCGTTGCCCTCAGCGAGAACTGCTTCCCCGAGGCGGTCCTCGGCCCGACGCCCCACCTTTATCCCTTCATCGTCAACGACCCCGGCGAGGGCACCCAGGCCAAGCGCCGCACTGCCGCCGTCATTCTCGACCACCTGACGCCGCCGCTGACCCGGGCCGAGACCTACGGCCCGCTGAAAGAACTCGAAGCGCTGGTCGACGAATATTACCAGGCCAGCGGCGTTGACCCGCGCCGCCTGAACCACTTGCGCAAGGAAATCCGCTTGCTGGTCTCCGCCACGCGACTCGACGAAGACGCCGGGATTACGCCGCAGATGGACGAGACCCAGGCCCTGACCCAGCTCGACACCTATCTGTGCGAGTTGAAGGAAAGCCAGATCCGCGACGGCCTGCACATCTTCGGCACTTCGCCCAACGGCGAACTCGAGCGTGACCTGGCCATCGCCCTGCTCCGTGTCCCGCGCGGCGACGGCAAGGGGGGCAACGCCTCGCTGATCCGCGCCCTGGCCCGCGACTGCGACATCGACCCGGAGCATTTCGACCCCCTCGACTGCGAAATGGGCGCCGCTTACGACGGCCCGCGCCACAAGTTCCTGTGGGCGGCGGGCAGCGTGTTTGAACCCTGGCGGACCAACGGCGACACGGTCGAGCGCCTCGAGAAACTGGCGCAACTGGCCGTCCAGTGGCCCGAGACGCCGAAGCATTTCCGCCAGACCGCCCCGGTTCTGGAAGCTCACCACGGCAAGATCCTGCCCGCGATCCGCGCCTGTGGCGAGGCCGAGCGTGGCGCCCTGCTGGCGGGTCTCAAAGGCCGCTTCATCCCGCCCGGTCCCTCCGGCGCCCCGACCCGTGGCCGCCCTGACGTGCTGCCGACCGGGCGCAACTTCTTCTCGGTCGACAGCCGCGCAATTCCGACCCCGGCCGCCTATACGCTGGGCTGGCATTCCGCCTCGCTGCTGGTCGAGCGTTACTTGCAGGACCACGGCGACTGGCCTAACGCCATGGTCATCACCGCCTGGGGTACCTCGAACATGCGCACCGGCGGCGACGATATCGCCCAGGCGCTGGCGCTGATGGGCGTCCGCCCACGCTGGGATCAGGCCAGCCGGCGGGTCACAGGCTTCGAGATCTTGCCCGTAGACCACCTCGACCGCCCCCGGGTCGATGTGACGTTGCGAATCTCCGGCTTCTTCCGCGACGCCTTCCCGGCCCAGATCGAGCTATTCGACACCGCCGCCCGCGCCGTCATGCAACTGGATGAACCGGATGACAAAAACCCGCTGGCCACCCGCTACCGCGCCGAACAGGCCCGCCTGATCGCCGAGGGATCCGACGCAAAAGACGCCGCCCGCCGCGCCGGATTCCGCATCTTCGGCTCGAAGCCGGGGGCTTATGGCGCCGGCCTGCAGGCGATGATCGACGAGCGGCTGTGGGACAACCGCGCCGATCTAGCCGACAGCTACATTGAGTGGGGCAGCTACGCCTATGGCCGCGACACCGAGGGCGCCCGAGAACGCGGGCTGTTCGAGACCCGCCTGACCCAGGTCCAGGCCGTGGTCCAGAACCAGGACAACCGCGAGCACGATCTGCTGGACTCCGACGACTACTACCAGTTCGAGGGCGGTGTCGCCGCCGCCGTCGAGCACCTCAAGGGCGCCGCCCCCACAATCTACCACAACGACCATTCCCGCCCCGAACGCCCGGTGATCCGCACGCTGGAGGAGGAAGTCAGCCGCGTAGTGCGCTCCCGCGTCGTCAACCCCAAATGGCTGGCCGGCGTCATGCGCCACGGCTACAAGGGCGCCTTCGAGATCGCCGCCACGATAGACTATCTGTTCGCCTTTGCCGCCACCACCCACGCGGTCAAAAGCCACCATTTCGATCTGGTCCACGCCGCGATCATCGAGGACGAGACCGTGCGCAATTTCATCGCGGAAGCCAACCCGGCGGCGCTCCGTGAGATCGCCCAGCGGATGGCCGAGGCGGAGGAGCGGGGGCTGTGGCAGCCGAGGAGTAACAGCGCGCGGGCGCTTCTAACATCAATTGCAGGCGGAGCCGGTCATGTCTGATGCCCTCAAAGTACTCGCGTCCGCACTCGATTTCGCCGCAGGGCTCGACGACCCGAATGCCCGCCGGATGCTGAGCTACGTCCCCTCGCCCCCATTCACGCCGCGCGCGCTCGCCCCCCGGCTCTATCCGGTGACCGAGTTCGTCCCGGCGGCACGAGCAGGCGCCGCCCCCGCAGCGACGGTGCTGATCGATGCATTGATCGCCGCCGCGCCAAAATTGCACTGGTGGCAATCCTATGTGGCGACCGATTTTAGCGATACATTCCTCACCCGCTATGGCTTTGTCGAGCTGCTGGGGACGCGCGGGCAGTTTGTCTGTGATGGTGTCGCCATTGGCATCACGATGCTGGGGTCAAACATCGAGTACCCCGCGCATCACCATGTGGCCGAGGAGCTGTATATCCCGATCTCGGGGACCGCCGATTGGATGCGCGACAACGGCCCATACACACTCCGTCTTCCGGGAGCTGTGATCCATCATCCGAGCCAAATGCACCACGCCATGCGCACCAACACCGAGCCGTTGCTTGCCCTCTATATCTGGCGTGGCGGTGACCTGGCACAGAAATCCGACATCCCGGCGCGGGTGAACGACTGACCATGGCCCCCCGCCGCATCGCCCCTGATTACCCCTACTGGCCCGCGATCCTGCGCCTGATCCTTGACGCCTTCGCCTTCATGGAGGGCCGTATCGACCCGCCCTCCTCGGCCCACCGGCTGTCCGTGGCGGATATGGCGGCGCAGGCCGCCAGCGGTGCCGTTTGGGTCATCGAGGACAATGCCATCCCCATCGCTTGCCTGTTCGCCAAGCCGAAGGGCGACGCGCTCTATGTCGGCAAGCTGGCGGTGGCGGAGACGCACCGCCGCCACGGCCTCGCCCGCCACCTCATCGCCGCCGCCGAGGCCGAAGCCCGCGCCCGCAACCTCCCCCGCCTTGAGCTGGAAACCCGGATCGAGCTGGCCGAGAACCACGCTGCCTTCGCCCGCATGGGCTTTGTCAAGACTGACGAAACCGCTCATCCCGGCTATGACCGCCCGACCAGCATCACCATGAGCCGGGCACTGACCCCGTGACCGATCACCTCCGCTATGCTGGCACAGACGCCGCCACCCAGCTTGCCGCCCTCGAGGCAATCCTGCGCGCCGATCCGCTGATCTGGCGGGCGCTGGACAAAGCCCGCGCCCTTGCCCTGCCCGATTGGCGCATCGTCGCCGGGGCGCTCTATAACACCGTCTGGAATGCGCTGACCGGGCGGCCCTCCGGCCATGGCATCAAGGACATCGACCTGTTTTACTTCGACGCCAGCGACCTCAGCTACCAGGCCGAAGACCGCGTCATCCAACGCGCCGCCGCCCATTTCCTTACTGACGGCCCGCCCGTCGAGGTCCGCAACCAGGCCCGCGTCCATCTCTGGTACGAGTCGCATTTCGGCCACCCCATCGCCCCGCTTACCTCGACCGACCACAGCATCGGCCAGTTTCAGGCCCTGACCCATTCGGTTGGCGCGAGGCTGGAGCCGAACGACCGGCTCGACATCCACGCCCCCTATGGCCTCGACCCGATCTTTGCGTTTAAGCTGATCCCGAACCGATCGGTTTCCGACCCGGACTCCCATGCTAAGAAGTCGGCTCGCCTACAAGGTATTTGGCCCGAGATCACCATCGAGCCCTGACACATCAAGGAGCCCCTATGACCGACAAGCCCGTCGTTGACCCGGATGCCCGCCACGCCAGCAAGATGGTCAAGAAGAAGGCCGCCCGCGACAAGATCATGGCTGGCAAGACCGACGAGAAGGGCCTGATCATCGTCCACACCGGCAAGGGCAAAGGCAAGTCGACCGCCGGTTTCGGCATGATCTTCCGCTGCATCGCCCATGGTATGCCCTCCGCCGTCGTGCAGTTCATCAAGGGCGGCATGTCGACCGGCGAGCGCGACCTGATCCTGCGCTCCTACACCGACATCTGCCAGTTCCACACCATGGGCGAGGGCTTTACCTGGGAAACCCAGGACCGCGCCCGCGACATCGAAATGGCCCGGGCCGCCTGGGCGAAGGCCAAGGCGCTGATCCGCGACCCGAACAATCGCATGGTCCTGCTCGATGAGATCAACATCGCCCTGCGCTACGATTACATCGACATTACCGATGTGGTGGCCTTCCTGACCACCGAAAAGCCGCCAATGACCCACGTCGTCTGCACCGGCCGCAACGCGGCGGACGAACTTATCGAGATCGCCGACCTGGTGACCGAGATGGAACTGGTCAAACACCCCTTCCGCGGCGGCATCAAGGCTCAGATCGGGGTGGAGTTCTAGCCGATGCACCAACTCATCACCGCCTTCGCGACCGAGCTGCGCACCCACGCCCTGCCCGCCGCGCAAACAGCCGCCACGCTGCTGGAGCGCCTGACCGACACCGAGTGCACCGGGCCGACCGGCAACTTCACCCCACGCTATCTCGACGAGGCCCTGGCAGCGGCGCAAACCCACCCGCTGACCGCCCAATTCGCTGCCATCGCGCCCCGGGTGTCATGGGTCGAGGTCAGCAAGCGCCCGATGCCCGCCAGCTTCGCCGGGCGCTATTCCTATTGTGAGATCGTTGGCCAGGACCCCACCAGCGTCCAGGCGCCCGACATCCGCTTCGGCGCCTATCTGCAATTCCCGGACACCTGGTATCCGCGCCACTGGCACGCGGCTGAGGAGTTGTACCTACCCCTCAGCGGCACCGCCGACTGGACCCGCGACGGTGTCACCGATCGCCCCGCACCCCCCGGCACCCTGATCCGCCATGCATCGTATGAACACCATGCCACCCGGACCGGCCCCGAACCTCTGCTGGCCCTATGGGTCTGGCTCGGCGATCTCGATTTCTACCGCTATGGGATCGAGGGCGTTTAGTTCCGGCGCTCCGGCTGCAATCTCTCACCAACAACCGTCCCCTCACCGTCCCAACAACGCCGCCAACAGCGCCACCACGAGCACCCCCCACCAGGCCCGCCAGATCAGCCGCACCGCCGCTTCGATATCCAGATGAGTCGCGGTCCGGCGACCCTCTTCATTCATATAAGAATCGTCGACCAGGACACCGTCATAGACCCGTGGCCCCGCCAGCGCGATGTCCAGCGACGCGGCAACGGCGGCCTCGGGCCACCCCGCACTTGGAGATTTGTGCATCGGTGCCTCAGTCAACATCACCATAATCGCCCGGCGCCCGCCGCCGACAAGGCAGATCA
>Ga0307380_10006888_pt1 | contig 14862 bp, 13 predicted proteins | sample UN3MG_FD_202239 | JGI IMG/M metagenome (GOLD analysis project Ga0307380, IMG submission 202239) | Soil microbial communities from Risofladan, Vaasa, Finland - UN-3 | ecosystem: Environmental > Terrestrial > Soil > Coastal area > Acid sulfate soil | place: Finland: Risofladan, Vaasa | collected... | reverse complement strand
CACGTCGCAGGTGACGTAGATGTCGGGCAGAAAGTGCATCTCGATCTTGATGACGCCGTCGCCCTGGCAGGCCTCGCAGCGCCCGCCCTTGACGTTGAATGAGAAGCGCCCGGGCTTGTAGCCGCGCGTCTTGGCCTCGGGCAGTTCGGCGAACCATTCGCGGATGGGCGTGAAGGCGCCGGTATAGGTCGCGGGGTTCGAGCGCGGCGTCCTCCCGATGGGCGACTGGTCGATGTCGATGACCTTGTCGAGATGTTCGAGCCCTTCGATCTTCTCGTGCGCGCCGGGCAGCTCGCGCGCGTTGTTGAGCTTGCGCGCCACGGCGCGGTACAGCGTCTCGACGAGGAACGTCGATTTCCCTCCGCCCGACACCCCTGTCACCGCCGTGAACAGACCCAGCGGAATGTCGACGTCGATGTCCTTGAGATTGTTTTCGGATGCGCCGAGCACTTTGATGGCGCGGCCCTTCTTGGCCTTGCGGCGCTCCTTGGGGAGCGGGATCTGCTTGAAGCCGGTGAGATATTGCCCGGTGAGGCTGTCCGGGTTGGCCATGACCTCAGCGGGCGTGCCTTCCGCGACGACGGCGCCGCCATGCACGCCGGCGCCCGGGCCCATATCCACCACATAGTCGGCCTCGAGGATGGCCTCCTCGTCATGCTCGACCACGATCACGCTGTTGCCGAGATCGCGCAGCGCTTTCAGGGTTTCCAGGAGCCGTGCGTTGTCGCGCTGATGCAGACCAATCGAGGGCTCGTCCAGCACGTAGAGCACGCCGGTCAGCCCCGAGCCGATCTGCGAGGCAAGCCGGATGCGCTGGCTCTCGCCGCCCGAGAGCGTGCCGGAGGCCCGCGACAACGTCAGATATTCGAGACCGACATCGTTCAAGAAGGTCAGCCGCTCGCGGATCTCCTTGAGGATACGCGCGGCGATCTCGTTCTGCTTAGGCGTCAGCTTCTCGGGCAGTGTGTCGAACCAGGCATGCGCCTCGCGGATCGACATGTCGGTGACCTGGCCGATATGCAAGACCGCGATCTTCACCGCCAGGGCTTGCGGTTTGAGGCGGAAGCCGGTGCAGGCCTCGCAGGGCTGGTCGGACTGGTAGCGCTCCAGCTCCTCGCGCACCCAATTGGACTCGGTCTCGCGCCAGCGCCGCTCGATATTGGTGATGACGCCTTCGAACGGCTTCTCGGTCTCGTAGCGCCGCACGCCGTCGTCATAGACGAAATTGACCTCATCGATGGAGCCGTAGAGCACGATCTCGCGGAAGTCCTCCGGGAGATCCTTCCACGGCCGGGTCATCGGCTGCTTATAGTGCTTGGCCAGCGACTCCAAGGTCTGCTGGTAATAGGGCGAGGTGGCCGACGTGCGCGCCCATGGCGCGATGGCCCCGCGATTGAGCGACAGGGTCTCGTCCGGCACCACCAATTCAGGCTCGAAGAACAGTTCGGTGCCGAGCCCGTCGCATTCGGGGCAGGCGCCATACGGGTTGTTGAACGAGAACAGGCGCGGCTCGATTTCCTCGATGGTGAAGCCGGAAACCGGGCAGGCGAACTTCGCCGAGAAGATCAGCCGCTCGGCGGCGTCTTTGCTTTTTGCGTACTTGGAATCCTTGGCCGGCGCATCCGCGAACTCGGCGATGGCGATGCCGTCCGACAGCGACAGCGCCGTCTCGAGACTGTCCGCAAGCCGCGCGCTCGAATCCGCGCGCACCACCACCCGGTCCACCACCACGTCGATGTCGTGCTTCTGCTTCTTGTCGAGGGCAGGCGCCTCGGCGATCTCGTAAAACGCGGTGTCGATCTTGACCCGCTGGAAGCCCTTCTTCTGCAGCTCGGCGAGCTCCTTGCGGTACTCGCCCTTACGGCCGCGCGCGATCGGCGCCAGCAAATAAAGCCGCGTGCCTTCTGGCAGCGCCAGCACGCGATCCACCATCTGGCTCACGGTCTGGCTCTCGATGGGCAGCCCCGTGGCGGGCGAGTAGGGGATGCCGACCCGCGCCCATAACAGGCGCATATAGTCGTAGATCTCTGTGACTGTGCCGACCGTCGAGCGCGGGTTCTTCGAGGTGGTCTTCTGCTCGATGGAGATGGCCGGCGATAGGCCCCCGATATGGTCCACGTCCGGCTTCTGCATCATGTCGAGGAACTGCCGGGCGTAAGCCGACAGGCTCTCCACATAGCGCCGCTGGCCCTCCGCATAGATCGTGTCGAAGGCGAGCGAGGATTTACCGGAGCCGGACAGCCCGGTCATCACCACGAGCGTCTCGCGCGGCAGATCGAGCGAGACGTTCTTGAGGTTGTGCTCCCGCGCGCCGCGGATGGAGATGAATTTGGAGGTCATGCTGCTCAGCAATGTCGGGGGACAAGGGCCTGATCGCAAGGCTTAAGCGCCAAAGGATCGGGCGGCAAGGGGAGGGTGCCAAGCGTCATGGTGTTGCAGCCGGTCTCCTGCATTGGCGGCGGGTTCCACCTCTCCCCTCTGGGGAGAGGTCGCGGCGCAGGCGCGGGTGAGGGGCGCGCAAGCCGGCATTTGGGAACCTCTCACCCCAGCCCTCTCCCCGCCGGGGAGAGGGAGGCGTTTGCGGTGCGTCTCAGGCTATTCCTTAGGAGATCAGCGCCAGCTTCTTAAGCCGCGACCTTATGGCGCCGGGTTTCCGGCCAAGCTCAACGGCGATGGCCCCCACGCTCTCGCCCGCCTGATGGCGGCGGCGTAGATCCCGCTCTTCGCCCTCGGTCCAGGGCGCATAGGCCTTGCCATGGCTCTCCCGCAAGGCCGCCACGTCATAACCCTTGGCTGCCGCGGCTTCCGCCTGCCGCCCGCCGCAGGCCTCCAGAAACGCCGTTTGACGCGTGGCGATCTCCTCCGGCCCAAGCCGCGCCAAAGTCTCCAGCGAGCGCTCGGAAGCGGCGCGGAACTCGGCGTCCTTCTCGATGGCTTCCGGGTGCACCTGCAAGGCCCGGTCGTTCAGCCCGAGGAGATAGAGCCCCGAGAGCTTGCGCAGGCGCGACAGCGCCACATAGCCCTGACCGTACTCAAAGGCGCGGGACAGATCGATCACGGCGGCATCCAAAGACATACCCTGGCTCTTATGCACGGTGATGGCCCAGGCAAGCCGCAACGGGACCTGCGTCACGCTTGCGTGCTCCTTGCCGTTCTCCTCGATCTTCCAGGTGACGGGTTCGGCCACGATCTGCTTGCCGCCCCTGATGCGCACGACCGGCGAGCCGGTTTCGGGATCGAAATCCTCGACAAGCCCGAGCGTGCCGTTGACATAGCGCCCGGCCGGATCGTTCTTGGTGAACATCACCACCGCCTCGTGTTTCAGCACGAGCGCGTCCGGCGACAGGCAGCCGCGCTTCAGCGCCTCCACCGAATGCTGCGGTCCCTTACCGATCATGGCGAAGTGATGGGCCTCGCCGTCAAGCTTGGCCAGCTCCTGCTGGTTGATGTCGTCCACGGCGGCGTTATGGGTAAACAGCCGCGTACGCCTGGCCGGCAATTGATCGCGATCGACCATCCGCGCGGTGAGCCGTTCGCGGTGAACGCCGGTGCAGGCATTGGCCCGAATGGCGTCGAGCACGTCGAGAAAGGGCTGGTCGTCCTGCCGGTGCTGCTCGGACAGATAACAGACCGTCGGATCGAGATCGCGCCAGGCGGACGAGGCATGGGCGAAGGCCGCGCCGAAGCCGTCGTCGCCATCGGCGAAGTCCAGCATGCCGGGCTCGGCGCGCCGGCGCATCACCGGCGGCAACTGAAAGAAATCGCCGACCAGGACGACTTGCAGCCCGCCGAAGGGCGCGGGCGTTTCGCGGATATGGCGGCACACCGTGTCAACCAGGGTCAAGCTGCGCGCCGGCAGCATCGAGATCTCGTCGATGATCAGGACGCCGGCCTTTTCGATGCGCCCGGCGAGCCGGCGGTTGGTGGCGAGCACGTCCAGGTCGCGGCGGTTGAGCGCGTCGCGCACGCCGATGCCACTCCAGGCATGGATGGTGATGCCGTGCCCGTGCGTGGCGGCGATCCCGGTCGAGGCGGTATAGGCGTAGTTGACGCCGGACCGCGCCAAGTCCCGGAGATAGCGGTTGACCGTATGGGTCTTGCCGCTGCCGGGCCGGCCGGTGAGGAAGATGCTGGCCCCGGTCTTGAGCAGCGCCAGCGCCTCGTCCTGGGTCATTGTTTCTCTCGTCCCCGCTCGTGTCCCGACCTTGATTCGAGCATAACCGATGGGGCCGCCACGAATCTCAGCCCATAGGAACGCACATGACCATGACCCGCACCCAGATTGCCACCGTCGCCGGCATCATCCTCGTGGCGGCTGTCGCCCTCTACGGGATGGGCCACCCGCTCGTCTGCAAATGCGGATATGTGAAGCTCTGGCATTTCGACGTGGTGAGTTCGGAGAACTCCCAGCACATCTTCGACTGGTACACGCCGTCGCACATCATCCACGGGTTTCTATTCTACGCGCTGTTGTGGCTGATCGCGCCGCGCGCCTCCTTCGGCCAACGGCTCATCCTGGCGGTCCTGATTGAGACGAGCTGGGAGGTCGTGGAGAACACCGACTTCGTCATCAACAAATACCGGGAGGCGACCGTCTCCCTAGACTATTACGGCGACAGCGTGCTGAACTCGGTCAGCGACATTCTCTTCATGATCGTAGGCTTCTTCCTCGCCGCCCGGCTGCCAGTGTGGCTCACGATCGTGCTGGCCGTCGCGCTCGAAGTTTTCGTCGGAGTCATGATCCGCGACGGGCTCACCCTCAACGTCATCATGCTGTTGTGGCCGCTCGATTCCGTCCTGCAATGGCAGCAGGGTAGGTGAGGCCTAGAGCGGCACGCGGACGCCGAAGATCATGATCAGCATCAGCCAAGTGAAGGCGGCCACCGTTGGATAGAAGGTGATGCCGAAGCCGAAGGCGCGCAAATACGGATTCTTGTGATAGCCCACCCAGAATAGAATGCGGCCGAGCACGAACAGCGCCGTAAGGATCGGCAGCGTGCGCGCCTCCTCGATCGGGCAGTACATCGCCAAACCGGCATTCGCGATGAAATACGCGGTGAACTGCTCGAACGTATTGAGGATGAACCGGTTGTTGATGTCGACCGGCGAATTGGCTTTGGGCACGCGGCCGACGAACATGGAGGGGTCGAGGCGCTGGGCGGCGACGATGCAGATGCCGATGATACCGGGTGTCAGGGCGACGACGGCGTCCTTGATCACCAGCGCGAGGCGGTCGGCGATGCCCCAGGCCTCCGGCGTCCACGTCCAGAAGTACTTCGCAAGTGCGAAGAAGGCGGCCGCGAATAACCAGTTGCCCACCAGCGTGGCGATGAAGGGCCACTGCATGGCGGTGAAGCCGAAATGTTTGACGCGCGGGTCGCGCCGCTTGACCTTCCGGCGTCCCGATGTTTGCCGCTGATCGACGGACCGCTGCATGATTTCCTTCGCTGTGTTTTAGAGGCGCCCAACGCGTGGAACGCCGCGCGCAGCCGTTAACTGCCCTCGGTAAATGACCTCGGGTTGGTTTTCTTAGCCATAGGGCGCGCGTTGCGAAACCACAAGAGGGGGACATGGTAGACGAGGGAGAACAAAGCAGGTACAACAGTGCATCTGTCCCCGGGGTGTAGCCTTATTGCCTCACGCCTGTGGACAGGATCCATGAGGTTTTGGAGCAGCCTGGATGCGGGGGCCGTCCGGGCGTAAGACTGGCCAAGCATTGTGACGCACACGCGCGGGAGGTCCAAACATGGCCGGATCGGTCAACAAAGTCATTCTCATCGGTAATCTCGGAGCCGATCCCGAAATCCGCCATACGCAAGACGGGCGGCCCATCGTCAATCTGCGCATCGCCACCAGCGATAGCTGGCGCGACAAGGCGACCGGCGAGCGGCGCGAGAAGACCGAGTGGCATCGCGTCGTGATCTTCAGCGAGGGCCTGGCGAAAATCGCCGAGCAATACCTGAAGAAGGGCTCGAAAGTGTATCTCGAGGGGGCGCTGCAAACCCGCAAATGGGAGGATCAGTCGGGCCAGGAGCGCTACTCCACCGAGGTCGTGCTCCAAGGCTTCAATTCCTCGCTCACCATGCTCGACGGCCGGCAACGCGAGGGAGGCGAGGGGGCATCCAGCGGGGGCGGCGACTTCGGACGCACCAAGCCTCTTAGCGGCGGTGGCGGCGGCTCCTTCAACAAGGAGCTCGACGACGAGATCCCGTTCTAGCGGCGCGACAAGGAAAGCCCGGCCCGCCGGGGAGGAGGCAGACCGGGCTTCTACGCAGCACACCGAGGCGTCCACGGTCTAGTGGATGCCGGGGTCGCTCGGAATGCTCTCGTCCTTCTGGATGTCCGTGCTGTTCTCACCGACGATCACGGTCTGCTCGTTCAAGCGCGCGTAGTCCGGCGCGGCGTCGAGCATTGCGCTGCTCAGAATCGTGGTGATCCGCGCGGGAGAATCTCGTGCGTTCCCGGTCAAGAACGGCGGGAATGGGGTCATTTTGGGGGGGCTCGAACAGGCCCGTTACGGCGCCCCTGAGCGTGCTGATAAATCATTGTTTTTATGGAGAAAAACTAAGCTGTTTTGCGCTCCAAATCGGTTGCGAAACCGCCCCTAAATCAGCTATAGAAAAGCGACTCCTTCGAACCCGTTTTGCATCGGTCGAGAGGCCTATCTCCCCTCCCGCGGAGCGGCGTTCGTCAACGGTCTGACATTCTTTTAGAAGGCTTCCTCCTTCCTTGGCTGACGAAGAAGACACTGGCGTCGAGGGCCCGTCTCCCTCTGACATAAGACCCGTATCGCTCATCGATGAGATGAAGCGGTCCTATCTCGATTACGCGATGAGCGTGATTGTGTCCCGTGCGCTGCCCGATGTGCGCGACGGGCTGAAGCCGGTGCATCGGCGCATCCTCTACTCGATGCGCGAGAACAACTACACGCCGGACCGGCCGTACAACAAATCGGCGCGCGTCACCGGCGACACCATGGGTAAGTATCACCCCCACGGCAATCAGGCGATCTACGACGCGCTGGTGCGCTTGGCGCAAAGTTTCTCCATGCGCCTGCCGCTGATCGACGGGCAGGGAAACTTCGGCTCCGTCGACGGCGATCCGCCGGCGGCCGAACGCTACACCGAGGTGCGGCTCGCTAAACCGGCCATGGCGCTGCTCGACGATCTCGAGAACGACACGGTCGATTTCCAGCCGAACTATGACGGCCGCGAGAAAGAGCCGGTCGTTCTGCCGGCGAAGTTTCCGAATCTTCTGGTCAACGGCGCTGGCGGCATCGCCGTCGGCATGGCCACCAACATCCCGCCGCACAATCTCGGCGAGGTGATCGACGCCTGCATCGCCTATTTCGACAATCCGGAGATCGATATCAGCGAACTGATCGAGATCGTGCCGGGTCCCGACTTTCCGACCGGCGGACTCATTCTCGGACGGCAGGGCATCCGCTCCGCCTATCACAAGGGCCGCGGCTCGGTGCTCATGCGCGGCCGCGTCGCCGTGGAAGAGGTCCGCAAAGACCGCGACGCGCTCGTCATCACCGAGATCCCCTACCAGGTGAACAAGGCGACGATGGTCGAGAAAATCGCCGAACTGGTGCGCGAGAAGCGGATCGAGGGCATTTCGGATATTCGCGACGAGTCGGACCGCCAGGGGATGCGCGTGGTCATCGAGCTGAAGCGCGATGCCATGGCCGACGTGGTGCTGAACCAGCTCTACCGCTACTCGCCGCTGCAGTCGACATTCGGCTGCAACATGGTGGCGCTCAACGGCGGCCGGCCAGAGATCATGAATCTCAAGGACATGATCTGCGCCTTCACCGACTTCCGCGAGGAAGTGGTCGGCCGCAGAATCAAGTTCCTCCTGCGCAAGGCCCGCGACCGCGCCCATGTGCTGGTCGGGCTGGCGATCGCCGTGGCCAATATCGACGAGGTGATCGCGCTGATCCGCAAAGCGCCCGACCCCGCCACCGCGCGCGAGCAATTGATGGCGCGCGACTGGCCGGCAAGGGACGTGGTCGCGCTCGTCGAATTGATCGCCGACCCCCGCCACAAGGTCTCCCCGGACGGGACCTATCGTCTGTCCGAGGAACAGGCCAAGGCCATTCTCGAGCTGCGGCTACAACGCCTGACCGGGCTTGGCCGCGACGAGATCGGCGATGAGCTGACGGGCCTCGGCGATCAGATCAGCGACTATCTCGACATCCTGCGCTCGCGCGGGCGCATCGTCGATATCATCAAGGGTGAGCTGAACGGGCTCAAGGAGCAGTTCGGCACGCCGCGGCGGACCGAGATTCTCGAAATGTTGGGCGAGGTCGAGGACGAGGATCTCATCCAGCGCGAGGACATGGTCGTGACCGTGTCCCATAAGGGCTACATCAAGCGCGTGCCCCTGTCGGCCTACCGCGCTCAGCGCCGCGGCGGCAAGGGACGCGCCGGCATGGCGACGCGCGACGAAGATTTCGTCACCCGCATCTTTATCGCCAGCACGCACACGCCGGTCTTGTTCTTCTCCTCGCGCGGCATGGCCTACAAGATGAAGGTCTGGCGCTTGCCGCATGCCGCCCCGCAAGCGCGCGGCAAGGCGCTGGTCAATCTGCTGCCGCTCGGCAAGGACGAGATCATCACGACCATCCTGCCGCTGCCCGAGGACGAGACGACCTGGGCGAAGCTCGATGTTATGTTCGCCACGGATTACGGTAGCGTCCGCCGCAACAAGCTCTCCGACTTCATCGAGGTGCGCCAGAACGGCAAGATCGCCATGAAGCTTGACGAAGGCGACCGCATCGTCGGCGTGGAGGTCTGCAACGAGCAACAAGACGTGCTGCTCACCTCGCGCGACGCCCAGGCGATCCGCTTCCCCGTCACCGACGTGCGCGTGTTCAAGGGCCGCGAGTCGGCCGGCGTGCGCGGCATCAAGCTGGCCAAGGGCGACGAGCTGATCTCCATCGCGATCCTGACCCATGTCGAGGCCGAGGCCGCCGAGCGCGCGACCTATGTGCGCCAGGCCAACATGGTGCGCCGCGGCGGCGCCGACTACGAGCCCGACATCGAGCCTGAAGACGGGGCGGATGAAACCGTGCCGCTGACCCCGGAGCGCTATGCCGAGCTCAGCGCTCATGAGGAGTTCGTGCTGACGCTATCCGAGAACGGCTACGGCAAGCGCTCCAGCGCCTACGAGTACCGGGTCTCGGGCCGCGGCGGCAAAGGCATCATCGGCATGGTGGTCAATCAGCGCAACGGCAAGCTGGTGGCGTCGTTCCCCGCCGACGACAGCGACCAGATCATGCTCGTCACCGACCGCGGCAAGCTCATCCGCATTCCCGTGGACGGTATTTCCGTCATGGGCCGCTCGACCCAAGGCGTGATCGTGTTCGATACGGCCGAAGACGAACGCGTCGTCTCCGTCGAGCACATCCCGGAAGAGAACGGCAACGGCGCCGAAGTCGGCGTCGCCGGCGAGGACAATGCCCCGGACGACGATGGACTGGACGGGGATAGCCCGGACGAGGGCGGCTCGGACGAGGATAGCCCAGACGAGGCGTGAGGCGGGTTAGCTGGTCTTGTGGAGAGCGTCGTCGCCGCATAACGCCCGTAGCGCGGGTGCGGCCGGAGACAGCGCGGCAAGCGCCTCGAAATCACGAACCAGGGCGCGGTGCCGCTCGGGATGGCTCAAAAGCCCCGAGGCGCGCAAGCGCGACATGGTCCTGGAGAGCGTGTCGGCGTTGAGCCCCAGATAATCCGCCATATCGGTCCGGCTGAGCGGCAGCTCAAAGGCGAGCCCGCCATTGGGGGCCCGTACGCCGGTCCGCAGCGCAAGTTCCGTCAGGTAGGTCGCGACCCGCTGCTGGCAGTCGAAGCGTCCAATCGCCGTGGTGTGAATGGCTTGCCGCGCGGTTTGCTCGGCGGTCCGGTCATCGTAATACCGCTGGACGGCCGGGTTGGACGCCGCGAACTCCCTAAAGGCGCTCCAGCGGAAGCGCAGAACTTCGCCACGGCTGACCGCGGTGAGATGCGCGGATGCGGCGTGTGGGGCGAAGGCGCCGCGGAACACGTCGCCGGGATGGAGCACAGCCACCACCTGCCGCAGGCCCTGCGGCAGGGTGACATGGAGCATGAGCGCGCCCGAACGAACCACGAAGACAGCCTCGCTACCGTCAATGCTTAAGGGAAGGGTCTGTCCCCGCCGCGTCCGCACCACGGCGCCCAGTCCGGCCAAGACGTCCGGAACGGTGTCAGGCATGCCCGTCTCCGAGGGCATTGCCTGGACCGCTCGGACCGTTTCGAGTGCGCTCAAGGTAGATGTCGTTGCCAAGTGTTGTCCCGCGGGCGACCGGTTTTGCGATCAAGAGACAAGCTGTCGGTCAGGCGGGCGGGCAGCGCTTTGATATCGATCAAGCCTGAGGGGCCGCGACACTGTGTCAACGCGGACACGCTGCCCTCAACAGTTTGACCTAAATCAATAAAAACCGTTGCGTCACCGCAACAGTCGGCCGGGGATATGCCATGGGCTGATTTCAGTCAGCCCATGCGGTCGATCCGTGCTGGAGCCGGACGGCCCATCGCCCCGACAATGAAGAAGAACACAGGTGGTGCCGATGGGCAGCCGTTCGCTAAAGGGGGACGTCGAGATGAACAGAGTCATGACAAGTGCGGGCGCACTTGCCCTCATGGCCGGTGCCGCGGTCATGCCGATCATGTCTTCGCCGGCCATGGCCGGTGACGATCATGGAAACTTCATGATTCGAGGGCTAGTCACCGGGGTTCTCCCCGATACCGATGCCACGGTGCGCGCCGGCGGAGCCGTCATTCCCGGTGCCAATGCCGATGTCAGCGACGAGATCATCCCGGCGACCACGCTCACCTATTTCTTCAACGACAATCTGGCGGTCGAGCTGTTCTGCTGCTTCGCCAAGCACTCGATCGACGGGACGGGCAGTATCGCGGGCCTTGGCGAGATCGCCGATACCTGGATCTTCCCGCCGGCGCTGACCGCGCAGTACCACTTCAACACCGATGGCAAGTTCAAGCCCTATGTGGGCGCGGGCCTTCAATATATCGCCTTCTTCGATGAGGGCACGGGCCAGAACCGGCTCGGCGCCACCAGCGTCAGCATCGACGACGCAGTGGGCTTCACCCTCCAGGCGGGCATCGACGTCGCCATGGGCAATGGCTGGTACCTCAACGCCGACGTGAAGAAGACGTGGCTCGATACGGAGATTTCATGGCGTGGGACCGGTGTGACCTCCGACGCCGATATCGATCCGCTGATCGTCTCGGCCGGGTTTGGTTACCGCTTCAATCTCGGCGACATCTTCGGTCATGGTGCACAAACCGCCGCAATAGATCTCAAGTAATAAACAGCAGTTGGGGTGGGGAAGGGCCCGGCAGAAGCCGGGCCTTTTTTCTTTGGCTGCCCCGAAAGGTCAAGGCGCCGCACCTTCCGCCTTGCCGATAGCGCGCCCGCGCGGCTAGAAGGGGCCCTGGCGCTTTGAGGCCCATCCATCCTGGATGACGCCGAAAGCGCTTGGAGCGTGAGCGGCATGCGCGTTGGACTTTACCCCGGCAGCTTCGATCCGGTGACCTTGGGGCACGTCGATATCGTGCGCCGGGCGGCCCATCTCGTGGACCGGCTGGTGATCGCCGTGGGCACCCATCACGACAAGCATCCGCTGTTCTCGGCCGAAGAGCGGGTCGCGCTCGCCCGCGAAGTGCTCGAACCCATCGCCAAGGAACTGGGGATGGCGCTGTCGGTCACCACCTATGACAGCCTGACCGTCGAGGCGGCCAAGACGGCGAAGGCCGCGGTCGTCATCCGGGGGCTTCGCAACGCCGGCGATTTCGACTACGAGATGCAGATGGCCGGCATGAACGCAGCCCTCGCGCCGGAAATCGAGACGGTGTTCCTGGCCTCGACGCCCGGCACACGCCATATCGCGGCCAGCCTCGTCCGGCAGATCGCCGCAATGGGCGGGGATGTATCAAGCTTCGTGCCGCCCATCGTCGGTGCGGCCCTCAAACTGAAATTCACCAAATAGCCAGCATCAATAAACCGCGAGGAAATCCCATGACCACCAGGGCCATCGTCCTTCTTGCAGCCGTGTTGTTGTTCGGCGCTGTGAACGCGCAAAGCCCCGCGTCCGCCGCCAATCTCGGCAATCCGGCATCGCTCAACGAACAGGCGCCGCCCGTCTACAAGGCGAAGTTCGACACGACCAAAGGCATCTTCGTTATCGAGGTGCACCGCGACTGGTCGCCCAACGGCGCCGACCGCTTCTACAATCTGGTGAAGAACGGCTATTACAATGACGTGCGCTTCTTCCGCGTCATCAACGGCTTCATGGTGCAGTTCGGCATCAGCGGCAACCCGGATCTCTCCACCGTGTGGCGCGAGGCGCGGATCCCGGATGACCCGGTGAAAGAGAACAATGGCCGTGGCATGGTGAGCTTCGCCACCGCCGGTCCCGGCACGCGCACCACGCAGGTGTTCATCAATTTCGGTGACAACTCCATGCTGGATGGACAGGGCTTCTCGCCCTTCGGTCAGGTGGTCTCTGGCATGGACGTCGTGGATTCCCTCTACAGCGGCTATGGCGAGGGCGCGCCGCGCGGCGACGGCCCGGACCAAGGGCGCGTCCAGAGTCAGGGCAACGCCTATCTGATCACTGACTTCCCCAAGCTGGACTACATCAAGAAGGCCACCATCGAGCAGTAGCTGAAACCGACACGGAAAAAGGAGCCCCACATCGTGGCAAATCCGGAAGACACGCTCATCCTCGAGACGAGCAAGGGCAACGTCGTGGTCGAGATGCGTCCCGACCTTGCGCCCAATCACGTGGCCCGCATCAAGGAGCTGGCGCGCCAGGGCTTCTATGACGGCGTCCCGTTTCATCGTGTGATCGAGGGCTTCATGGCCCAGACCGGCGACCCGACGGGCACCGGCACCGGCGGCTCGGGCCAGAAGCTCAACGCCGAGTTCAGCGCCGAGCCGCATACGCGCGGCGCGGTCTCCATGGCCCGCGCGCAATCGCCGGACTCCGCCGACAGCCAGTTCTTCATCGTGTTCGACGACGCGAGCTTCCTGGACCGCAAATACACGGTATGGGGCCGCGTGATCGAAGGCATGGAGAATGTCGATGCGATCAACAAGGGCGAGCCGCCGGCAAGCCCCGACAAGATCGTGTCGGCGAAGATCGGCGCCGACGCCTAGAGGCTCACGATGCAACAAGGGGGAACACCCATGTGGTTGCCAGGTCTTCTGTTCACGCTGGTGGCGCTTGTCGCCGGCGGCATGATTGCCTTGCAAGCCCCCATCAACGCCGAGGTGGCGACCCGCCTCGGGCACCCGATCTCCGCGGCCACCATGTCGTTTTGCGTGGGCACGATCGCGCTAATCGCCTTGACGCTCATATTCGCGCGGAACACCACCAATCTCGGCGCCTTGCAGACCATGCCGCTCTATATGATTCTCGGCGGCGGTCTGCTCGGCGCGGTCTATGTGACCGTGAACCTGGTGCTGGCGCCGAAGATCGGGGTGGCGGCGATCATGGCGCTCGGCATTGCCGGCCAGTTGGTGACGGCGCTTCTGCTCGACCGCTTCGGCATGTTCGAGCTGTTGGAGCGCGAACTGAGCGTGGGCCGCGTGGGCGGCGTCATCTTGGTGCTGATCGGCGCCCTCATGGTGCGGCTACTCTAGCCGCGGCCGGTCCTTTGCGCACCGACCTCTTCGATTTTGATCTGCCGGAGGAGCTGATCGCGCTCAGGCCCGTGCATCCGCGCGATGCCGCCCGCCTGCTCGTGGTCGAGCCGGACACACGAGCGCGGCTCGCCGACAAGGTCATGACGGATCTGCCGGACCTGCTGGCGCCGGGCGACGCGCTGGTATTCAACGACACCCGCGTGATCCCCGCGGCCTTGAAAGGCGTGCGCACGCGCGAAGGCGCGACGGCCCAAATATCGGTGACCCTGATCGAACGCCTCGACGAGCATCGCTGGCAGGCCCTGGCCCGGCCGGCCAAGCGGCTCGAAGCCGGCGACCGCATCCAGTTCGGTGAGGACGGAAATGTCTGTGTGCTTGGCGCACTCGACGCCACGGTGGAAGCGAGAGGCACGGACGGTGAAGTCACTCTGGCCTTCGACCTGAGCGGGCCGGCGCTTCACGAGTCTATCCAGGCGCAAGGCGCCATGCCGCTACCGCCTTACATCGCGGCGCGGCGTGCGGCGGACGACCAGGACCGTAAGGACTACCAGACAACCTTTGCACGGGAAGAGGGAGCCGTGGCCGCGCCCACCGCGGGGCTGCATTTCACCGATGCCCTGATGCAAGAGCTCGAGGCGCGCGGACACTCCTGCCACTTCGTGACACTGCATGTGGGGCCTGGCACGTTTTTGCCCGTGCGCGCCGAGGACACCGAAGCGCACAAGATGCATGCCGAATATGGCGTGGTGAGCAATCAGGTCGCCTTTGCCCTGAACGCGATCAAGTCGCGCGGCAACAGAATCGTCGCCGTCGGCACCACCGCGTTGCGGCTGCTGGAAAGTGCGGCCGATGAGTTCGGCACCTTGAAGCCGTTCGCGGGCGAGACGGACATCTTCATCACGCCGGGCTACCGCTTTCGGTTCGTCGATCGCCTGTTGACCAATTTCCACCTGCCGCGCTCGACCTTGTTCATGCTCGTCGCCGCCTTCTCAGGCCTGGACACCATGAAGCAGGCTTATGCCCATGCCGTGGCGGAGCGCTATCGCTTCTACTCTTACGGCGATGCCTGCCTGCTGAACCCACCTGGTGTGAGCGCACCATGATCGCATCGCGTCGCGGCAGCTACGGAGCACTCCCTCTCCCCCGTGGGGAGAGGGTTGGGGTGAG
>Ga0307380_10006887_pt1 | contig 14863 bp, 10 predicted proteins | sample UN3MG_FD_202239 | JGI IMG/M metagenome (GOLD analysis project Ga0307380, IMG submission 202239) | Soil microbial communities from Risofladan, Vaasa, Finland - UN-3 | ecosystem: Environmental > Terrestrial > Soil > Coastal area > Acid sulfate soil | place: Finland: Risofladan, Vaasa | collected... | reverse complement strand
GTTAACGTCACGACATTGAGCGGGGGATCTGGTTCTATCGTCTCTTCCAGTGCCAGAATGGCCGTCAGTGTAAAATAATATCATATTATATTACCAGTAAATGCCCCAATTTCATTTGTGGAATTGGGGCATTGTAAACCTAAATTTAAATACCTAAACAATGAAAGGATTAAACAATGAAGAAGTATTTTGCTATTCTCGCAACAGTTTGTTTCATTTTCGGTTCGGTTGGAATTGCCAGTGCTGATACTGTTAATGTCTCCGAAAACGAAGTCGGAGTTGGAGTCATTGATGGGGGACAAGGTCAGGGACAAGGTCAGCAAATCACTGACAACAGCATCAATGAAGCAGCCAACCTGAACAAAGGTCGTCAATTTGCCAATCCCGGTTCGGTACAGTTTGGACCCGTCCTGAACTACTTTGGTCAGCCCCTGCCTTCTGAAGGTTTCCAGCCGGTTGAGCAATTGCTCATGTATTCCAGCTGGTTCACCGAGGGTGCCCTTGAATCAATGCTGAAAGGTGTTGAGGATGCCGAGGCCGAGTTCAAAGTGGCTAATGTTAATATTGCTGCTGCCAAACTGGCCGGAGATGATGCTACCAAATGGATCATGGTCGTTATTTCTCGGGAAAAATACGTGGGAGCCGATGTTGGTTTTAAAGGTTTCATCACCGCCCGTTCGGACGACAAACGAACCACCATGGTTGAAGTTATGGCCAAAGCTGCTCTGACCGCTGTTAAAAATGGTTGTAATGTTATTCATTTCACCGCTCAAGGTGCAGTGAGAGATGTTATGGCATCGGGTTGGGGAATCGGATTCAATACTACTCAGGCAACTCTGATGGGTGGTAGTGATAATAGTGGTGGTAATGTTAGCTCCGGTGGAATGGGTTACTCCAGTGCGAGAGCTGGTACCCGTGACCTTCCTTGGTTGCAGGGGTTTGGTCTGGTTGATAATGATCTGACTTATCCGGCCATCAACAAATAACTTTTAGACAACTGTTTCAACAGTTAGAACATAATAAAAAGGGGAAGATTATTCTTCCTCTTTTTTTTGCTTAGAAAATATGAAAAGGAGTTGTTATATATGAAAAAAACAGAGAATGTAAAAATATTAGTTGTTGGGGATATAATGCTTGACAAGTATGTAGTGGGTAATGTATCACGAATATCTCCAGAAGCTCCTGTTCCAGTTGTCAACGTCATAGATGAATATCATAATCTTGGTGGGTGTGGAAATGTTGTAAGAAATATCAGATCAGTTGGAGCGAATGTCGATTGCATGGCATCAATTGCATTAGATTATAACGGAGACAGAGTTATCAATGAACTTGGTAAACTAGGTGTGGGTAATGTTTTAATATACGGTTCAAAAAAAACGACTGTAAAAGAAAGAATAATCTCTGACCACAGACAGGTTCAAATGTTAAGACTTGATAGAGAAACAACTGAAAAAATAGATTCTGAAAAAGCAATTAACATGTTCCAACATATTTGTAAAGATAAGTATGATATAATAATTGTTTCTGATTACGCAAAAGGTATGATTACTAAAAAATTAATGGACTTTTTACATACAATTGAAGATGTTAAAATCATAGTTGATCCAAAACCATCCAATGGAATTTTATATGATAATGTTTTTATGGTAACCCCAAACGAACAAGAATGGAATAGTATGATATTTTCGTCTGCTTATCAGCTTAAAAATGTTCAATATATTTTGAGAACTCTTGGTCGTAAAGGAATGGAACTAATTGAAAATCAGTTAAATGAATCATGGATAATTGAATCAGAACCCGTTGAAATATATAATGTTTCTGGAGCAGGAGATACTGTTGTTGCTATTATGGGAGTCTGTATATCAATGGGATGGAATGTATTAGATGCAGCATATATTGCAAATAAATGTGCTGCTTATGTTGTAACTCAACCAGGGACATCAATGGTTCCACATAAAATATTTGAGAAAATTATTATGGAATACGCTACCTCATAGTAATTTAATAAATATCATTACTATATATATAAATTCATGAGGGAAGCAATTAGTCAATAAATTTAAAGAAAGGAGCTATTATTAATGTAGAAAAATTTAGGAATGAGTATAATCCTAAACAAAAGTTTAAATCATTTTTTTATGCACTAGCATTTTTATCAATATGTGTTATGATAAACACATTTATGATTTTTACATTTTATCCTGGTGTAAGTACAGTAACTATTCCCATGAATGAAGAGATGTTTCGATTATTATCAATATTTATTGGTTCTCCTATGTTGTGGATGTTTACAACTGTTCTATCATTAGTTGAATTTTTCTGTTACATAATAGAATTTGGACATAAATTATCATTTATATTTATTAGGGCACTTTGCGTTATTAGTCATTTTGTATTTCTATCAGCTCAATTATCAGGATGGCATTTGTATAAAAAATCAGGCAGAAGACGATATATAGTTCTTGGATATATCACAGCTGTATTTCTTCACGTATTATGGAATACACAAATTGCACCAAATTTAATTTAGGAGGTATTTATATTTGTTAGAATTTCATCAAAAAGGTCCAAAAGAATGGGTTATTAATCATGGCGAAAACGAATCAACAACAATACTACTCAAACCTTCCTCTGTTACAAATAAGTTTCATATTGTAGTAGATTACATAAAGGGTGTCGCTGATTTTCATGGTGAGGTGTTCAGCGAATGGTTCGTTAGCTTGTTACAAGATTGTAAAGACCCAGTGAAGAGACCAAGTGCAATAGTAGATAGTGTTGAGTCAATTAAAACATTCTCTGACTCATATCTTGATTCTCTTGAAATTGACTATGATCAATTTGTAGATATCACCAAAGCCAAGAAAAATTCTATATTATTTCTTGGGCCAGAGATTAAAAAAATCATTCAATTATCATGTTATTTAAAACTATATTCGTTTATATCAAATAGCGAAGATATGAATTTGGGAGAAAAACGGCATCGTAATATTTATAATAAACTTGCCAAGACTGTTATTGAGACCGATATTGCCTCAAAGATTTTCGATGTAGTTAAAACAAAAACATTCAGATATAATCTAACTGATAGATTCATGTGGGATTACATCAAAACAATTCAATGTAAAGATATTGGTATTCATATTATTGAAATATTTAACTTTATTATGAATAACATTATTATTCTTTGTGAAATAGATAAAAATCCAATTACATATTTTGTTGGTGTAATTGATGAATCAGTTAAATGGTTTTTAAGATCTGTTTATAAAGGAACTATCGTTTACGATGATGAGATTTCAACTGAGGATATTCATGGAACTCATATAAACAATTTGAGAAGTTATAGTTTTAATGATACCCTTGGTCGATTGAAAAGTATAGCATTTGAAAAGATATACGAGAAATTAGATCAAGAAAATATTATGACCATTAATGATCAAACAGATCAATATATAATCGACTTTAATAATAGGTTATCGTCAATCAATCATATATCGCCATTATGCTCATGTTTGGTATTTCCTATATTATCGAAAATGACTCAGATATCATATGTTCATTTCAAAACAGTATCACCAGAGCATTCAGCAATTTTGTCATATTATTTAAATTCCTTATTGCAAAAGGTATTTAAAACAGAGTATAAACATTTATTTGCTCTATTGGATTATTATCCAGAATCACAACCATCGATGAATACAACGTATAAAATCAAATCAATTCATGAGTTTATCAGCGATCAAAATAAATCGCAAGACTTTTATGGGTTTAATACTAAAATATTGCCTCATAAAATATTATGCCATTTTGTTGGAAGAGTATCAAGAATAAACTTTAAACATTTGTTGACGGGACAGAAATTATCTGGAATTCCTCTAAGTAAAGTTGAAACTGATATGATTCATTTATATACGAGATTCTTTGCAGATGAATGTGAGGATGATATTAATAATATGGTAGCTTTAATGAATAACGATTTCTAAATGTGCGGGGGGGAGTTTCTAAGTATTCTAGATAAAAATGAAGCGCTAATACCCCCCGCTCCATTTTTTTGTTTTATAATAAATAATTATTAGAACAAAATATAAATAACACCACACCAATTAAATTACTACGGAGGAATTAGTAATGTCTAAAGATAAAGAGTCAAATAGGTTAGAAGAACTTATAAGAATGGCTAGTAACCATTTACTTAGTAAAGAAGAAAAGATTGGATACTTAACAAATCCTGAACTTAAAAACAGATTATATGGTAAGTTTCCAGAGTGTTTCATCTCAATGAAAAAAATGGGGCGAGATACTTCTGCTTATCTATTACCAATCTGTAATCGAGCTGGAATTATTGATCCAGAAGTAATCAAAATTTCATATTCTGCAGTTGGTAAATTGTTAAGCGATCCAAGTGGTATGTATGATGTAAATGATCTACAACTGATACTTGGCAAACTTGATAGAATGAAAGCAAGATATGAAAAAGAAATCCCAAAACCAACACAACAAGCAGGACGAAAAGCTGTAGTAACAAGAATGCTTAATAACATCAAGAAGCATTTAGTCGTAGCAAATAAGGAATAACAATGAAACTAAAACTCTTGGATGTAAATAAGTTTGCGAAAGGTTTATCCCCAGTAACAAGCACCGAATTGAATATGAGATCGGGAGAGCCAAGTCCGGATGGTTTGTTCTCTGAACGAATTTTCGGGATTGAAGGATCTCTTGATAGAAGTAAAAGATATTCGTTTATTTTACTCAATACTTATGTTGTACATCCTGCCGCATACAAACTATTGATTCGTATTGATAGACGTATTGAAAAGTTTTTAAACACCGAAGAATCATATTCACTTGATTCAAATGGCGCACTAATTTCTGATGAAAAGGGAGTTACAGGAACTGCAGAGTTTATAAAACTATATCCAAAAATAAAATTCAAAAGTGGAACTCCTGCTCGTGAGCGTATTATACAAATATTGAATGATACTAATAAACAAGATTCATTGTTCGTTGATAAACTCCCAATTATTCCTCCTGGGCTTCGTCCTATGTATGAAGATGAAGGAAGCGGACGACTGGTTATGGATGAAATAAATAATATCTATCTTAATATTATGAGAAAGGCATCACAAGTAAAAAGTGTTGGCTCTGGAAGTGCTCTATCTGATCTATTGAACTTCCATCTACAAATTGCAATCAACGATCATGATAAGTATGTAAGAACTAAAATTTCTAAAAAGCATGGATTGATTAGAGAAAATATGCTTGGTAAACGTGTTGACTTTTCTGCTAGAGGAGTTATAACACCAGGACCACAACTAAATGTAAACGAGATTGGTGTACCATTGAGGATAGCAGTTTCCTTATTTCAACCTTTTCTGATGCACTACCTATTATTTTCAAAAAAATATCCATTTAAAAATGAATTAGAAAATGAAATAAAAGCATTTACAGAAAGTGAGTTATCAGTTGACACAGTCAATAGAGTAATAAAATCACTTAAAGTTGGGGATAAGGTTCCACCAGCATTATATCAACTCATGTTCGATGCTATTGAAGTTGTGATGAAAGGTCGGGTTGTTCTTGCAAAACGCGACCCTGCATTACATGACGGGTCATATAGAGCGTTTTATCCAATACTAATTAACGGCGATACAATTCAAATATGTACTCTACAAGTCGGTACATTTAATGCTGACTTTGATGGAGATGCAATGGGATTGTTCCATCCTATTACAAAGCAAGCTCAGCAAGAAGCAAAAGATAAAATGATGAAAGGAACTGGCAGTAAACATAGTAGCCATGTAACATATGAAATTTCAAAAGAAATGCTTGCTGGTTTATACACAATGACAAAAAATAAAGGATATGCTTCTTCTCCTGTTGCTGTAACACCTGAGATAATGCAAAAAGCAACAGACCCATATATTCCTGTAAAATATAGAGGGTATAATACAACAATGGGGCGTGCTATTTTCAATAGCGCATTCCCATCAAATTTTAGATTCCTGGATCAATTGATAACAAAGAAAACAGTCAATGGATTGATTCCAGAAATTATTGAAAAATACGGAGAAGATACAGCAATAAAAGTGTTTTCTGCTATAGAAAAAATTGCTTTTAAATTCGCTACAATTATGGCACCGACCATTACTCTGGATATGTTTGAAATTCCTGATAGTATACTGAGAATAAAAGATAAACTCGCAGATGCAACTACTGAAGAAGCTGATAAACTTTTAAAAGAAGCTGAACAACTGCTGATTCAGCATTTAAAAAATACAGGTTTATATGATCTTGTTGAATCAGGTGCAGGAAAAGGATGGGGACAACCAAGACAAATTCTAGTAGCTAAAGGGGTTATTTCAGATCCAAAAGGAAATGTTCTAACTCCAATCAGGGGATCATTTTCAGAGGGATTATCATCAACTGAATATTTCAAAGCTGCTGCCGGAGCTAGAAAAGGAATGGCTGATCGTGCTTTAAATACAGCAGATACCGGATATTTCACAAGGCAACTTGTCTATATATTAGGTCCAGCAGAAGCTAGTGCTACTATAAAGGATTGTAAAACCAAGCGTTACATAACCCTTAGATTAACAAAAGATTATATTAAAAGATTGCATGGAAGATATATTTTTCAAGGAACTAGCGTTGTTCCATTTAACCCTTCAAAATTTTCAGCTGGAGATACAATTAGATTAAGAAGCCCTATATATTGTGAATCTAAAAAATTCTGTCATACCTGTTATGGTAATTTATTAAAAAGACATAAAACTCCTTATGTTGGTATATTAGCTGGAGCATCCATTGGAGAACGTGGAACACAGTTAATTATGCAAACATTCCATACAGGTGGAGCAGCGACTATTATCACCCATGATATATATCAAGAAATATTAGATAATGATCCATTAATTGATGTTAATCTTAAAAAATATTTTTATCAAGATGACAATAAATTAGTATGCTTAAAACCATGTAAAATAACATTAGACATGTCTAACTATGAAATGAATAATAACATTCAAATAAATGATGATCATGTTTGGGTCAATCATCTATTATCTCGTATAGAATTTAATGATGGTATCTTCAATTTAATTCTTGATTATCCGGTACATATTAAAAAGATTAATATGGAATTAATTGGCAAGGAACTTATGGTTTTTAATTATACTGGAAATGATATAATTATTGAAGCGCCATTACAAACTGCTGAAATCAAAGAGCAAGTTAATTATGTTAAACGTCTAATGGGTGGTAAAGTTGTATATAAAGATCCATCTCATTTAGTCGGTAAAGTTCTAAAGGTTTTTGGTGGTACAATTTCAAATCTAGATATGGTTCATTTTGAAGTTCTTATTTCACAAACATTGAGAGATAAAAGTAATCCTGAATTACCTGCTAGACTTGGCAAAAGATGGGATCCTATAATGATGAATATTAAAAACGCAGTTTTCGCCAGCGGGTTTGTACAAGGATTGGCATTTGAGAATGTAAATAAAGCGATAGAGACTGGACTTATAGCACAAACTGATGTTGAAAGTTCATTGCTTGGAAGACTTGTAACAGGAGAGGATATTACTAAATGATCAGATATGATTCACTAATCCAATACTCAAGAGTTGTTGATGGGGTTCGGTTTCCACAAAATTTACTTGAACCATATCTCCTAGTATATTTTTCAGAAAATTCATTGCTTGTAAGCGATTATCAAAAGCTAAATATACGAAAAGTGGATGCCAGACATGTAGTTCTTCCGGTAACTAAAATACCAATTACAAGACTTACTCCTGAAATAAGAAAAGCATATGTACAAAATGGGCTTCTTCCTTTTTCATCAAATATGAAATATCCTTCTAATAAAAATTTGCTTATTGATACAACAATTTATACAGCTTCAATTGATAAAATATACAAACCAAATACATATAGACAAAGAGCAGGATTTTTAATTAAGAATTTGTTATTAAACACATTTCAAATGTTTCCTGATAACTATAAAAAGATTTTGATATATTCATTGGATGTGACGAAACCTGCAAACACTTTTATAAATCGAAAAATATTTCCAATAATAAGACAGTTAAAAGCAAAAGAGATTTATTTTGATGATATGCTGTTTGTAACAATTGACGAAAGTGGACCCAGATATAGACAGTTAATAAGTGAAAAAGATTATAAATTTTCAAGAGTTATTCAATACTTAAAACAATCTAAATTAATAAATACTGAAGAAGAACAAGATGAAGAAATACAAACAGCCACTAATATGGTAATGAAAATAGTTAGCCAAGATATTGACAAACCATCTGTTGTAAAAAATGCTGTTAATCAGTATTTATCTAAAAACCCAAAGATGGCAGAGAAATTAGCCAATGATGAAATGACGGAACCAGAAATAAAACGATTAACGGTTGCTTCTATTCTTTTTGGAAGCAATGGAGATCTTGAAAAGGCAAACAGATTATCGAGTTCAATACCATTAAAAAATATAACCAAAGCTGTTGCAAAAGTAAGTAAACAATATGAAGATGATTTATTAGTAAAACAAGAGAGCGTTGACACAAGTACATCAAAATTTACACAACTTGAAGATGTACCACATAGAGTTGGAAATAAAACTCCTGAGCATATCTTTGATAAAAGACGAATTGATTTTGAAACCAATCTTAGAAAAGATATGACAAATGCATTTAAGGTTCTTGAAAAAAGAGATATACCTTTAAATTTTGATTCAATCTCAATTAAAGATAAAGCCCAAAATGCTGGGGAACTTTTAAAATCAGATGAAGCTATTATAACAATTAAGTTAAAAGATGCAAAGGGGCGTATTCAAGAAGTAAATCTTATAATACCAAGAATCGACCCCAATACAGGAACATTTAGAGTTAATGGTCAACGAAAATGTATGATCAATCAAATTGTATTAAATCCTATTAGTTTTCCAAAAGAATATGATTCTAAATTTGAAAGTTCATATTCAAGCTTTCATATCTATAGTAAGAGAACCATACGCCTAAAATACCTTGAAGCATATATGGGTGGATTCAGATTACCGTTTGCTATCCTTCTTTCATTTAGTTTTGGATTTAAAGAAACTATGAAACAATATGGCATTACATATAAAATCGTTGAAGAAAAACCAGGTAAAGATAAATATTTTACTAAAGTTCCTAGTTCATATCTTGTTTTTGATAATTTGAATACAGAGTTAAAACAGGAAATTGCTTCTTCATTTATCAATGCAAAAATTGATATGTATAATATAGACAAACCATTTTTATCAAGCGGGTATTTTAATGATCTGGTTATTGAAATGACTGGACGTGTCGATTCAACATATCTAATCACAAATAATATTCAGAATATTGTCGATCCAATTGTAAAACAAGTTTTGATTAATAAACAATTACCATTTGAACTTCCATTGATTATGCAATACATGGCAACTAAATGTGTAGCTGGGTTTGTGCAGGAACGAAATGATATTACAAATCAGCGTATCAGAAATTCAGAGGTATTAGTTCATTTAGCACAGAAACAATTGTTAAAAGCATATACTGAATATCGTGAACAATATTTATCTGGGAATAAAGATGCTATTTTAAACATGCCCGGTAATGTCATACTAACTGAATTTAATAAACTTGAAATTGTGCAAGATATGGAGTATGCAAACCCAATTGAAGAAATGGCAACAATTACAAAAATTTCTCCTGTTGGAAAATCTGTTGGCGGTATTCCTGATAAACAAGCAGTTCAGTTAGATGCAAGAAATGCTCACTCAACATATTATGGAAACATTGATCCGCTGGATACAGCAGAGGGTGGTAACATTGGTATTACACAACAATTAACAGTTGATGCGTATATCACATCTGCTCGTGGTTTATTTGGTCAAAAAGATATGAACAACAAAGAAAAATCGGGTGTTCTATCAACTACTATATCAATGATTCCATTTGTTGAAAACAATGAAGGTGCTAGAATTATCATGGCAGCTAACCAAGGAAAACAAATGCTTCCATTGAAAAATCCAGAGCCTCCAATCGTTCAATCAGGTTATGAGTCATTGTTGACAAATTCATTATCTGATAGTTTTATTAAACGATCTCCGTGTAAAGGAAAAGTAACTAGCATAACAACTGACTATATTGAAATAATGTGTTCAGCTAATAAAAAAGAAAGAGTTCCAATTACACCGATTCAGTTAAAATCGGGAACAGGAAAAAATTCATTAAGCACATTCAATGTAACTGTATCAGTTGGTCAAAGTGTAAAACATAAACAAGTTATTGCAGAAGGTAGCGGTATTTCAGAGGGAACAATTTCTCTTGGTAGAAATTTAGCATGTGGATATATGCCATACAACGGATATAACTTTGAAGATGGTTTAGTAATCAGTGATCGTCTTGTTTCACAAGATAAGTTAACGTCACTTCATGGTATTGATGTTGACGTTACAGTTGATCAAAAAGATCGAGTTGTTTATATTGTTGAACTAGGAAAAGAAACAACAAAAGGTGAAGCTTTATTTAGAAAATTTCCTGGTGAGATTGATGAGCTTCTTGGTTATGATCAAGATGAAGATGATGATGTTGATACATATGATGGTCAAATTATCATTAAAAGTCCAGGTGGAAAAGTAGTTGATATTGAAGTAATGTCAAATTTAAAAGCTGATGCGTTTCCTGTGTTAACTCCTTTAATTGAAAGGACTAATAAGAAATTCAAAAAACCAGGAAAACAAAAATACACACAAAGGGGAATATCAGTTAGAGGAATTAGAATTGTTTTCAGAATTGAACAACAATTAAAAATTGGTCTTGGTGATAAGTTGTGTAATAGATATGGCAATAAGGGAATTATATCATTGATTGAAAAACAAGAATTGATGCCACGAACACCTTGGGGTGAACCTCTTGATATTATAATGAATCCATTGGGCGTTCTAAATCGTATGAATGTTGGTCAAATATATGAGTTGTATTGTGGTTTGATCTCTAAACATATGGCAAATCAAATTGCTAAAGGTGTAAGTCGAACTGAAATAATAAATATGTTTAATGTGGTTATGAAAGGGCTTGATACATCTCCAAGTTCACAATTCAGCACAAAATTTATTAATAACTTAAAGAAATTAAGTGATGGTCAATTTAAAACTATGGCACAACAAATCAAACAAAGCGGATTTGTTCCAATGATTATGCCACCATTTCAAGCACCAACATATAAACATCTGTTACCATTATTGAAAAAACTAAAATTGAAAACAGGATATAATTTAACATTACCCGAGTATAATACAAAAACTCGAAGTCCTGTACCTTTTGGTTATGTATATGTTTCTAAGTTAGAACACATTGGCGAAATGAAAGCACACTCAAGATCAACTGGACCAATGGTCGGAAAGACTTTACAACCTACTGGCGGCAAAAGCAGAGAGGGTGGACAAAGAATGGGAGAGGGTGATACATGGGCTTTAGCTTCTTATAATTGTCCAACCGTTTTAGCAGAATTTTTTGGTCCATTATCAGATGATATAAAAACAAAAAATGAGTTAATTACAGAAATTATACAAACAGGGGATGCAAATTTTAAACCAGCCCAAACATCTCCAACACGAGATTTATTAAATGCTTACTTTACATCCCTAATGATTGGAGGCAATTAATTTGAAATTATGTGAATATGGATGTGGTCAAGAAGCTAAACATCAATTTAAAAATAGCAAATGGTGTTGTAGCGATGACTACAGAAAATGTCAAGCTTTTATTGAAAAGATAAGACAAAAAAATATAGGAAAAAAACGAAACAGAAAAACAAAGAATAATATAAGTCAAGGAAGAAAAGGAAAGAAAAACAAACTACCAGAAATTTTAAGTGCCAATGTAAATATTTTATGTTCTTTTGGGTGTAATAAAAAAGCATTATATTATTTTTCAACTACTAATAGATATTCTTGTAGTGATCATCATAGTAAATGTACTGGTGAAAGAAAAAGACGATCTAAACGAAACATTGGAAAAAAACTTTCTAGTGAAACTAAAAGAAAAATAAGTAAAAAAATTATCCAATTAAATAAGGAAAGCGAAGAATATAGATTTAAACAAAGTACAAGTAGAAAATTAATAATTGATCAAATAAATGAAAGATATCCAACATTTTCAATTATAGAAGAAATGAGATATAATCCAGGCAAACCAGGTGAAAAAGAAATTCAAGTTCATTGTAAAAATCATAACTGTCCAAATTCAAAAAAACAAGGTGGTTGGTTTACCCCAATAAGAACTCAATTAGCTGAAAGAATAAGACAAATAGAATCTGAATACGGACAGGGAGGATGTTATTTTTATTGCTCAGATCACTGTAAACAAGAATGTCCTTTATATAATTTATATTCTGATCCATTGAAAGATAATGATAAACCATATACGTTTTCTGAATATAGCACATTTAGAAATTATGTTTTGGAAAGAGATAGATATATATGCCAATACTGTGGCGACCCAGCAACTGATGTTCACCACGAAAGACCACAAAAACTAGAACCATTTTTTGCATTAGATCCAGATTTAGCTTGGAGTTGTTGTAAAACATGCCATAATTATTATGGTCATAAAAAAGGAACAGAATGTTCTACTGGTCAATTAGCAACTAAAATATGTTAGGGAGAAATTAAGATGTCGGAAAAAGCACAAGAAGTATTCATCGCAGCTATGACAGAGCTTCCTGAGATGGATGGCGATCAAGATGAAACCGAAGCTTTGTTTGATAAAGCAAACTTTGAATCAAGCACAGTAGATATAAGAGATTCAATTGGAAGCTCAGAATTTAAGGAAACATGGTTGGTATTAAAGGATTATATTCAGTCTGTATCTGATAATCTCCAACAAAATTTTTCAGAACAAACATTATATAAAATTAGTGAAGTATATGATTTTGAGTTTTCAGAGAAACTTTCATTAGAAACTCAATATGATCTTGATTTATACTATCAATTTTTAGAATTTTTAGAGTATAATAATACTAATTTCATTTCGCAGGTTTGGAATTTTTTGGGACCAAAAAACTTAATGAAATTGGATATAGAGAAATTTTGTAATTCTAATGATACTAAAATAATAAAAGAGATAGATGAACAATTAGAAACTCACCCACAATCCAAGATGGTTGACTTATTTTTAAGAACATATTATAAAGAAAAGATGATTAAATGGTTCATTAAAAATAGTGAAACATCTAAAGTCGAAATCACAATTTCAATACTTGAAAGAGAGGGATAAACGAATGGCAGAAATAACAATCAAAGTTGGGGATATCAAAGTAGAGGCATCAAGAAAAGATTTAATCGAGGTTAACGAAACTCCAGATGGAGTATCATTTACTTTTAAAGGTGGTATTCAAATTCTATTCACTGATCCTTATATGCCGTCATCTGCAAAACAAATTGTAAAGAATACAGCAGATCATATGAAGGAAAAAAGACTCATTTTTGAGCTAGACAACCCCCGCGCACCAGCTCGAGTTGATGCAACCTAAATTCATTTTAAAAAATTAATCTATATATATAAATTAATGAAGAAGGAAGAGTCAACCTATTTTTTAATATAAAAGACTTTATGTAGATTCAGTTTACGGAAAAAACATACATCTACATTTACAACTTTTATATTATTTTTTTACAATCAGAAGACTTTATGTAATTTTAGAGCATTTTTGGTAATGCAATTGTTTTTAAATACAATAGTAGCGGTTCAAGTCCGTATTATATTACATGCACTACTTCTGATTACTTTTTATATTTTTCTAGAAGACTTTGTATAGTTTCAGAAATGTGCCTTTAATGGCAGCCAGGCGATGGTATCGCCATAAAAATACCAACTTAGCTATATATACTACTTCTAGAAAACCTAATAATAATTAGAGAGACTTATTGTAGTTTCAGTTTTATTCTACAGAAGAATACCAAAACAACATACTACATTTTCTCCTCTCTAATTTTTAACTGAATGGACTGAGTGTGATTTCAGAATATCGAATTATTCACCAAAATCACATTCATTCCCATTCAATTTTTTCAAAAGGAATCAATGGCTTATACTTAAACTATCAAAAATTAGATATAAGTGTCTTACGTTAATGTGAAATTCAATTAGAGGAGGTATGCTGAATGAGCGAAAAAGATTTCCAAATTGACTCAGGAATGTTACAATTTGTACCCAAAGGTGCATACTATGAAGATCAGAACGAACAGATAAAAGCTATCAATGATACATGGTCAGCATTTTTTAATTATGATCGAACCTTATTCTGTTTAACAACTCTTCTTAACGGCACTGGATTTTCTAAAGGTGCAATGAGTCACATGTTGCTTTCAAATCCACAAGCAGTAACCGGCAGAGAAATAGTGCCGGCAGGACTAGCATTTGATTATGAATCTAAAGTTATTATGTATAACTTAATCAAAGAAAGAACACCAAGAGCTCTAAAGAACCTGCTTATGCTTGCTGGTAAAGAAGGTAAGAGACGAGTCAACAATTCAAGAACTAGACATCTCATATTGGAATATGTTTTCAATCGAGATCATCATGAATTGGATAATTTGGCAATCAATTATAAGGGTAAATTGAAAACTCTTATTCGCCATGCTCTTGGAAAACAAGAACTTACCAAAATATTATTTGGTGATCACCAATTATTTATGAAACGGATTGGTAGATATCACCCAGATGCCTTTCCTGTAATGTGTTATGTTTTCAATAGACCGTTACAAAAGAATGTGGTTTATACACGTTTCGCAAAAATCGATCAAGTGCAAGAGTTGAGTAAGGCAGCCAAAGCAGGCGATGTAGATTCATTT
>Ga0307380_10006885_pt1 | contig 14864 bp, 10 predicted proteins | sample UN3MG_FD_202239 | JGI IMG/M metagenome (GOLD analysis project Ga0307380, IMG submission 202239) | Soil microbial communities from Risofladan, Vaasa, Finland - UN-3 | ecosystem: Environmental > Terrestrial > Soil > Coastal area > Acid sulfate soil | place: Finland: Risofladan, Vaasa | collected... | reverse complement strand
GAGCGCCAGCCATTTTCATAGCGGAAGTCCAGGATCATCCTGCCGATGGCATCCTGGAGTTCGATTCTTTCGCCGGCATTGTTCAGCTTGCCGGAGTATTGGCCTGCGATGTTGACATTTGTGCCGTATCGTGCCTCGAAAACGCTGCGATCCTGGACGACTACGATGTGCTCATCGGCTGCAAGCTCGATGCTCGGGAAGGTAAAATCGATGCCGTTCGTGAAACTGACCAGGTTCAGGTTAATTGTTTCGGCGCCGATATTCTGCAGCTCGATGAACTCTTCGGTGTCGCGGGCATCTTGCCCGCGATCCGAGGGCGGGACGCCCTCGACACAGGGCGGGTTATACATTATCTCGGTTATGCGCAGATTCTCCGCTACAGGACCTACGGCAAAGACCGCTTCGTTCAGTGCGCTCCACGTCTCGCCGCTCAATACCCTCGCCTTGACCTGAACACTGTGCGGCAGCGTAATCGGGCCGGTATATTCCATGATACCATCCGGATCGCTATCGTCGGAATCGCCTCCGCTTGCGAGAAGTTCTGCGGAGATGAGAAAGTCGGAGCTTGTGGTGGAGCTGTTCATGGCGTGGATGGCCAATAAATTGTCGCCCTGCCTGAGATTGTCGAGATAGCTGGAAATATCGATGCTCTCGAACAGGACTGCCGCCGAATCGGAATGGCTGGTGCCGGCCCTGGAGTTCCAGGCCGGCGTGCCGTTGAAATTTCGTCTTGCTACTTCTACGCCGTTAATGTAAGCGACAAAACCGTCATCGTATCTGACGTTCAGCATTAAAGAAGTGTAGTCGGCATCGATTGTGAACGGGATGCGGACGTAGCACGTGGCGTTCCTGGCATACATCTGTTCTCTGAGATCGAGGCTGATGAAGTCCTCGAAACCAGTGGTTCTCTCGAATCCGACGCCGCCGGGTGAGCCGGTGCAGGAGAACCATGCCAAATCATCGAAATCACCGCTGTCTTTCCATTCGTCGCCGACCGGGCCGATTGGAACGAGCACACGCTTATCGGCATCTTCAGGCACCAGGGCGTCCGCCTGTTGTGATGTGCCCGAAGAGCGCGGATCGGAGCCGTCGAGCGTGTACCATATTGTCCCGGCCGGGGCAGTCATCGAGAGCAAATCACCGTCCGAAATTTCACCGCCATGCTGATAGGCTCCGTTGATGTGAAAGACCGGCGCATCGACATTCGGATACCAATCATCGGATTGAATCTGGCCGAGCACAACCTGAGTCCGCAGCGGAAAACCGTAGGCATCATAATCATTAATAATGCGGTCAATTTCAGGCCACCAATGGTCGTCTTTCGTATAAGGCCTCGATCTTTTTGAGTCACCCCATCTGGCCGACTCGGCAATAATAGCCATTTCGATTTGTTCGGCCCGCTCCAATAAACGTACGGTTGACTGGCCCGGGGTCAGCACGCCATCGTTGAAGAAGTACTTGTGCGCGCGGTCCCCCATGCGCAGCCGATACTCCGGGTGGGCGACAAGCTGCTGATGCAGCCATTGAGGAGTAAAATTGGCGAACGATGACAGGTTGGGATGCGTGTATGGGCCCGTTCGATCCAGATTCCAACTGCCCTGGGCGCCGATCGTGTGCTCGCCGTCGTGCCTGAAGAACTTGAATCCATCCGGATTGGTTCGATTGTAGATGCCGTAGTAGTTATTCGGCCGGTTGTTGCCGATGAAGTTGGAGATGGGGCCGTCACAGTCTCCCACGTAGAAGGTACAGAGCATATAGTCGATCAGATTGTCTATATCAAGAAGTCTTTCATACGCCGGATTGCGCGTGCCGTCGGGATTCATTCCCTGAACCTTATAATAGGCTTCGTCCGAATAGAACCCCTGCGTTGCCGCCTGCCATAGCCGGCGGTATGCATCGATGGTTCCGTCCGTGGCTTCAATGGTGTAATTCGGGTTACCTCCGGTTGTCTTGATCACGTCGTAATCGTCCTTGCTGCCTCCGAAGTACGACTCGGCATACGATGCTTCGGAGCGTTCCTGTGTCTGGAAAATGCCCCAGTATTGGCCGTTGAGATAGAGATGATAATAGCGGCTGCGAGTATAGGGCTGGCCCATGTCCCGCTGCACATCGCGTGAAAAAACCTCGCGAACCATCGTATTCTTGCTGCTGCCGTCGTAGCTCCAGGAGTAGTTCTGCGCGGTTCGCAGATCGACGTTGTCGAACTCGCCGACACCTTCATCTTCGAACAGCGGGAATCTCAGCTTGGTCTGGCCGTACTCGGCACGGAAGAACAATCGAAAGGCATGCTTGGGATTGCTGTTTTGTCTGCTGTATCCCCCGCGGATTCTCAGGCCGGCGTCGATCTGGAAACCTTCGCTGCCGTCGGGATTGATCAACTCCACCGAGACAGGGCGTTCCCACGTCCTGCCCAGCATCCTGGCGTTTACGTAAATGCCTTTGGATGAGTCGAACAGATTTTCCAAGTCCGTTACAAGCGAGATGCTGGGTATGGCCAGCAGGGCATCGTCCATAAGGTCCTTGTATCGGCTGTCGTTTACGATGTCGGGGTCCATGCCGTAATTAATTGTCTGCCCGTTGACGCTGCCCGAAGGCCAGCCGGGGCCGGGAGCCTGGCCGTTAGGTGATTGTCTTATCACATCTTCGACAAAAATATAGGTCTGTGTCTTTATGTCGGTGGGCATCCAGCCTGTTTTGGTTGCGATTGCTTTTAAGACAGTGGTCCTGCTGATTGGAATAGGACCGGTATAAGCCGTGCCGGAGGAGGATCCACGTGCAGTAGGTTGATATGGCTCGCTACCATCGAGCGAGTAGTAAATGATTGCATCTTCGGTTTCAGTGGCGAGCATTAGGTAAAACGACTCGTCATAAAAGCCGCGCTTGTGACTGAACTCGATATCGGAAACAACACCCTGGTAGACTCCGATATTTTGTTCTGCCGGGCTTGGTGAACCAAAGGCCTGCCAGTAGTCAACGGCATCGGGGTATCGGCCGTAGGAAATGTCGCCGGCCTGCTCGCCGAAGGTGACGCTGTCGATTTGAGTGACGCCATCGCTGTCGAAAAGGCCGATCTCTTCGCCGGCGGTGTCGAGTTTGAAATTGGCGTGCAGCCCGGCATCAGTCGTATCATTGTCGGCCCAAATCAACAGATAGCCACCTGCGGGGATTGTCGTTAAGGCGGAATTACTGCTCGGAATCCACCACTTGGTGGGGGCGGACAAGTTGTCCGTCAGATACATGCCGCCTATGTCAATGGCATCAATGCCGTAGTTGTAAATCTCGATCCAGTCGTCGTACTGGCCCTGCGGATCCTGTATACAACTGTTGTTGGACGCCATAAACTCATTGATAACAAGCGAAGTTTCCGCTGCATTCACAGAGCCGATCAGATATGCAGTTATCACGAGGTCGAGGAATAAGTTTATCATATATCTGTGCATAATTCCTTTCCTTACCCACCAATGTTCAAGCCATCCGGATTGATACGCTCTTTATAGCCTTAAGATATTCACTTATTTTCGCAACTTGTTCACGTATGTATGAGGAAAAGCCAGGCCAATGTTTTTCAATCACACGAAGCGTCAAATGGATTTCCGCATTCGAGCCAGTCGCCCGCTAAAATGGCAATATCCAGGAAGTTGACGTAGCAATCGCCGTTCAGGTCGCCCCTAAGCTGTTTGGTGCACTGAAATATCGTGAATGTCTCGTCACTGGTATCGCTGATGGCGACATCCAGGGGATCGCCGATGCGGATAAGGCACTTGTTCGAGTCTGCGATGGGAAGCGGGTCCCATGTGTACGAACCGGTATTTACGACAGTGTCAACTGATTGCCAGCTCTGACCGTTGTCGGTGGAATAGTCGATTGTCACGGTATCAAGTTCGGCGCCTTGCTGTGTTTTCCATGTAATTGTGAACGAGCTTGCTGCGGCCAGGTTCTCGGCGCCGTTCGGCGATAAGACGATGGGCCCGGGGCTGACGGCGTAACTCCATACGTCATCGGGCTGATATATACCCGGAATGCTCAGGTCATTCGTGTGTCGCTGCATCCATGTCAGGGTGACATTAAGGCCGTCGACTTCGCCTAAAACGTAGCCGTAATTTTCGGCATGGTCCAGTTGCTCGACGGTATAGTAACTGTTATCGCCGGAGTAGGGCGGGGACCAGGTGTAGGGCCTCGCGCCGCCTGTTCCGATGATGTACTGGCGAATGTCGTTGTCCGGATTACCGTCGCCATCGTCAATGCGCGCGTGGTCGTAGAAATGGTCGTGACCGGTAAGATACGTTCTGCCGCCGGCGTTTTTGATGCTTGCCCAGAACGCATCGCGCTCGGCCGGCTGATTGTCCAGGCAATCGGTGTGCATCGCTCTAAAGGCAGCTTCGTGGCCGGCGATGAAGATGTGCGGGTTGGTATTAGCGGCAAATTGAGCATCAAGCCATTCCTGGTTGACCATGTGGACGGTGTCGTGATTGATACCTGCGTATTGATCGAGCGAGACGATGAAGGCATTTTTATGCGTCACGGCGTAGGTCATATATTTTTCAGATGGCGGGCCGTTATCAGGCAGCATTTGCTCGGGATAAAGGTCGCTGCCGAAGACGTTAAGCCAGCGGGTCGCGTGGTTATCCTCCGGATCGATATCGGGCCGGATACGATAGCCCCAGACATCCATAATCTCGTGATTTCCGCGAGAGACATATACTCCGATGCCGGCATTATAGACGGGGTCCATGATCTCGACCCACGCTCTGAGCTGGGCTTCGAATCCGGCCGGGCCGATTGATGCGTAGCCGGAGACCAGGTCGCCGGGAAACAGCACGAAATCGGCGCCCTGATCGAGTATCTCGGTGACAAGCTCGCTAAGAACGGTCTCCTGGATGCCGTTGGTGGAGCCCCGGGAGTCGCAGGTGACGATAAACTTCCACGGTTTCTGGGCCAGGCACATTGCCGGGAGGATTATAAGGAGAAGGGCGGGTAGGGTGTGCACTGCACACCATCTATTTGCGTTGAAGGTGTGCAGTGCACACCCTACATATGGTCTTTCTTTTCTGATTCTCGAGGCCTCCTAATAGTTTCTCGTTCATTGTTCGGCGTTCTGCGTTCTGCGTAATTCTCGTGCAGCACTCGGCACGCGGAACGCGGTACGCTTCGATGTTATTCGTCCTTATCAGCGGGTAGGGTGTGCACTGCACACCATCTATTTGCGTTGAAGGTGTGCGGTGCACACCCTACATATGGTCTTTCTTTTCTGATTCTCGAGGCCTCCTAATATTGTCGATTGCCGAATGGCGAATGCCGATTTCACCCTTCGACTCCGCTCAGGGTGAAGTGTTTCTTCATGCCGAGCGGAGACGACCCTGTACCGCTTCTGGTGCAGGGCGAGGCACAAAATCGCAAATCAGTCCGTCAACTCCGAAAATGGCAATGCTGGTGCGTCATCCGGCGCCGCATCGACGGACCTGACGGATCTTCGGCGTTTTGTCAGCCAGTCGGCCTGTCGATTCTGGTTGTCTAAAATGGCTCCTAAATCATCGACATCTATCACGCCGTTGGGATTGATATCGCCGATTAAATAAGTACGGGCGGTTCGCGAACCGCCCCTACCGGGCGATTTTGTGCTGTCTAACAAATTATTGAGCATAATAAGAATATCTGCATCGTTGACGATGCCGTCGGCGTTTATGTCATACCAGAAGATATTGTCGGTCTCCTGCCTGTTCCGGACGTTCCATGCGATTCCGTAGCGCTGGCTCAGAGCCGGTTCTTTCGAGTCCTCGATATTGCCCTGCACCAGGAGCGGTACAGGGTTGCTGAACGAAATAATGATTTTGTAGTTTGTATAGCCGGCGTCCGCGGCGACGTGAATGTGCTCGACATTATCAACGCTGCTGTCACTGTAATCGAGCAGGTAATCGTTGTTAGGATTGTCCGGGTCGATGGCCCAGAGTTCAAGTCGGAGATTGCAATTTTTTTCAGTGGCCGGCTCGAAAGGATATTCGGTGTTATAGTGCCTGTTCCATGCAACCGTGGCGGTAATGAATTTGTCGGCCGGCTCATCGAGGAGAATTTCGTAACTGTTCTGGGGCGTTTGGGTTTTATCCAGCAGATTCAGGTCCCAGCCGATTGTCGGAGCATCGCCCGGCCTGGATAAACCCGCGACCAAATGTTCATAGGCCCCGACCGCGTTGAGCATTCCGGCCCCCTGTACGTAGTCCAGCGGTGAGACGTGGTCGTCATCGGTTTGAAGCTCCCCTTTGTGCCAGTAAGGCAGCTTTGTCGCGGAATTCATCAGAATTGCCTTGATGACGCAGTTTCCGCCGTTTGGCGAGACGGCAGGGCTCAGGTCGGGATTCTCTCTGGCCTTTTGAACGAGCAGGCCGACTACTCCGGCGACAACCGGCGCCGAGAAACTCGACCAGTTACCGGTTGGTTCGTAGCTGTTGGGCTCGTTCAGCTCTGCCGCCAGGTAATTGCCGGGAGCGACAATGTCGGGCTTGCAGCGCCCATCATCGGTCGGCCCAGTGCTGGAATGCTCTGGGTATGCAAGGGCGAAGTTGGCCAGATTAGTCGCAAGGTCTTCGGTGTTAACGGAATCAACCACACCTACGCCGATGACATTGGCTCCGGCACCCGGGTAAAAGACAGGGGCATGAGAATCGGTACCGTTACCTATACTGGCCACGACGATAGTGCCGTAGGACTCTGCCAGTAAATCGATGCCTCTTGTCCATGGGTGCTCAAACGGAGAGCCGAAGCTGGCGGTTATAATATCCGCATCGGGCGGAATCTGTGTAAATACATTGCTGAGCACAAAGTGCCAGAATTCAAAGATATCAGCCTGGGCTCGCGGCGCTGCACCTTCGTAATAAAACTGTCCTATCTCAGGATGAAATGCACCGGGATCTTCTCCGAGCAATATAGAGCAGATCGCAGTAGAATGCGGTGAGATACCTGCCGGCAGTTTTGACTGGTCTTTGAAACCGAACTGGCTCATTTTGAAGCAGTTGTGGCTGATATCGGGGCGGTAATCATTTTGCGGTTCATCGTCGATATACGTATAGCTTCTGGAGATGACGGCGAATTTGACGCCGGCGCCGGTCAGGTTGGGATCTATCTCTCTCAAAGCATAGACTCCAGTGTGTTCTAATCCCTGTGGCTGGAGGATGTTGTTACTTTGTGAATCATCTGCCCCGGCAGCAATGCCGGCAGAACTAAACAGTACTGCCAGACAAGCCATCAGACTTGATAAGAGCGTTTTTTTTATCGCCTGTGTCACGTTATAACTCCAGAGGTGGCATGAAAGACGGGGTGGAACAAAGTTGCCCTTCCGGTCGCCAACCTCCTTAACAAGTACTTTCTTTTCATCTAATACCTGACACTATAATACTATAAAACGCATTAATTTTCAAGTAAATTATCCCGTAGGTCCTTATAATTTGGTGATTTTCAAAGCTGGAAAATGCGGTTTTTGAAAACTTATTGAGAAATCTTGCCTTTATCGGTCACGGGTGTTATACTCAGGGCGAAATTCAGGATTCGTTTGACTAAAGGTTTACTGTACGTATGAAAGTAATATTGGATTCGAAGCAAATCGAGCAGATTCTCAGGGATTTGACAAAGAGTATTATTTCAGATACACCGCCTGATCTGGATATTGCCGTAATCGGTATTCGCAGCAGGGGGGAAGTCCTTGCCCAGAGGCTGTCGAGCCGATTATCACAGGAGCTTGGCAAAGATGTTCCGTGTGGGACACTTGATATAACGCTTTACCGTGACGATTTGAATTCGCCGCGTGGTAATTCCCAGCCGCATGTTCGCACAACTGAAATTGGCTTCAATATAGACGACAAGATTATCATTTTGGTTGACGATGTTCTTTATACCGGCCGGTCGACGCGTGCAGCGATGGCTGCCCTTGTAGATTTGGGCCGGCCAAGAGCGATTAAATTGGCGGTTCTTGTTGACAGGGTCGGCCGGGAGATGCCGATACACGCTGATTATGCCGGTTACAAAACCGATGCCGCTCCCGGTAAGTTGGTGCAGGTCAATCTCGTCGAGTCGGATGGAAAAGACGAGGTTGTTATTGAATAATAAATTTCGAATGTCGCATTTCAAATAACGAAATGCAAGGGACGAAATACGACAAGGGTGGCACTAATAAGGAAAAGCAAGCAATTCAAGTGGCATCGTAAACACTTACTCGGGCTGCGGGAGCTCAGTGCTGAGGAGATTACGTATATCCTCGATACGGCCAAAGGTTTCGAGCAGATAAGCACCCGGTCGGTCAAAAAAGCTCCTCCTTTGCGCGGCAAGGTTGTGGTGAATTTGTTTTTCGAGGACAGCACGCGTACGCGAAACAGTTTTTCTCTGGCTGCAAGCCGGTTGAGTGCCGATATCATCGAGTTCACCGAGAAACTCAGTTCGGTCAGCAAGGGCGAAACGCTGCTTGATACGGCCAAAAATCTGGAGGCGATGGGGATTGATATTGTTGTAGTTCGGCACAGCGCCGGCGGGGCGTCCAGATTTTTGAGCAAAAATATGAATGCCTGTATAATCAATGCCGGCGACGGATTCTGCGAACATCCTACACAGGGTCTTTTGGATGTTTATACGATTCGGAAAATCAAAGGTACTCTCGAAGGTTTGAAGATTGCGATTGTCGGCGATATAGCGCACTCTCGCGTTGCCCGCAGCGATATGTGGGCGATGACTAAACTCGGCGCCGAGGTGACATTTGTCGGTCCGCCGACGCTGATGCCGGCAGAAGTGAGCCGGTTGCCGGTTAAGGTGAGCTATAGCCTCGATGAAGTTATCGAAAAGATCGACGTGATAAATATGCTTCGGATTCAGTTTGAGCGGCTCGGCGGAAATCCTTTTCCTTCCATACGGGAGTATTCACATTATTTTGGGCTGACGGTCGAGCGAATGAAGAGAGCAAAACCCGATATTCTCGTGATGCACCCGGGGCCGATTAACAGGGGGCTGGAGATGGAAAGTGAAGTAGCCGACGGCCGGAACAGCGTGATCTTGGAGCAAGTAACCAATGGCCTGGCGGTGAGAATGGCTGTGCTGTTCCTGGTCAACCAGGCTGCGGCAATAAAATGTGAAAACCATGGATTAAAAAAATAGCGTAATTGCAGCAAAGGATAATAGATAATGTCAACAAACACTGTTATGAACTTACCAGAGCAGTCTCAAATTTTTCGAGATATAAAGGGACTGGTTGGTAATGATGACAGGATAAAAAAAATCGTTATCGAATCTTTGCAAAAAGGGCATACTCCCGATTCTTTAGGTATCTATTTCGAAAAAACAATTAAGGAAAAAGAACGAAAGAATCATGGACAGTACTATACACCCAGGCTAATTGTTAAATACATTCTTTCACAACTTGATATTCAAGAAGGCTCTACTATCCTCGATCCTTCTTGTGGATGCGGCTCTTTTCTCCTAACAGCTTATGATTTATTGGGGGAAAAATATGGCAGGGCTTGTATAAAAAATTTATATGGAGTAGATATCAATTCCGGCGCTGCCAAGATTACGCAAGCTTGTCTATATATGAAAGTCAATCATGACAAACGATATTCCGGTATCATTTTGCAGAACATAAAAATCGGCAACAGTCTCGTTAACAACAAAAGCATTGATTCATTCGCGTTTGATTGGAAAAAGGAATATCCCCGTATATTGGAAAGCGGTGGATTTGATTTTATCGTAGGTAATCCGCCTTATGTTACCTTACAAAAATACTCCGGTTTTGATCCTACTGAAAGTATTTACTCAAAAATTATCGAAGGGCCGACTAATGCGGCAACTTTAATGATAGGAAAGTCTGTAGATTTATTGAATCAGGGTGGTGTGTTGGCTTTTTTACTGCCGAGAAGCATACTATATGTAGATTCTTATAAGAAACTAAGGTCGTATTTGATTCAAAATATGCAAATCTTACAAATTGTTGATCTTGGTGCTACATTTAGGGACGTCAGAGGTGAACAGATAGTTTTGATCGTAAAAAAACTAAAACCTGAAAAAACAAGTAAAATACGAATTGTGGATTTTCCAGTCAATATTAATCTCTTTGAGCCGGCATCTATTTCTGTTTCTCAGGTTCATTTGCAATCGACAAATCAATTTCCAACTTTTAATTGCTATCACTATCATACTCTTATTGAAAAACTGTCATCAATAGGAAAACCACTGGAATTGGCAGTTAATGGTAAAATATTCCGAGGGATTTCTATCGGGGGTAATCGATTACATAGTGATTGTATCGATTCCGTTGAAGCGATTAGAGGTAAAAACATTGCTAAATTCAAAATTAGAAATATCATGCAATTGGAAAGAACCGTTCTTGCTGATCAGAGTCGAATAAAAACAAAAAATCTTCAGACCAAAAAAGTTATGCTGCAAAATATATTCTCATCTGAATCCGGTATTATAGCCGCATATGATGCGAAAGGTATTATCACACTCGATACAGTTACTAACATTTGTGTCTCGGATGATATTCAAGGAAAATATCTTCTCGCTCTCCTTAATTCAAAGTTGATTAACTTTTATTTAATCTACGGAGTGTTTAATCTATCGAAATTAACGATGCACTTGGATAAATCGTATATTGGCCGGATACCAATAATTGAAAATCACGATAACCGAAAGCAAAAAAATATAATTGAGATAGTTGAGTCCATTTTAAACTGCGATGATAAGACGGATTTAAAACCGAGGATTCGTGAAATAGACAAGGTAGTTTATGAGTTGTATTCATTAAAAGAGAACGAAGTTGAGTTGATAGAACAGGCAATAGAAAAGTCGTTGTCGAGGAAAAGTATATGGTAAAAAGCGGTTCTCGATACAACGAACTTAACGGAAAAGACTGGCTTCAATACTCGTTTAGTATTTGGCGAGATATAAGAAAAAATGACGAGGAAAAACAGCTAAAACATCCCGCAATGTTTCCTGTTCAGTTGGCGGCAAGGATTATAGAAATATTTTCGAAGAAAAAAGATTTAGTTTTAGACCCGTTTATGGGTGCAGGGAGTACGATTCTTGCTGCCTATGAAAAACAACGTATGGGGATAGGAGTCGAATTATCGAAACAATACTGTCTCATCGCGGAAAAAAGGATGAAGAACATCCGAGAGCTTATTGGCAAAGGAATTATGATAGAACCCAAGATTCATAATATGGATGCCAGAATGCTTGGAAAACTTATATCACCCAATAGTATTGATATGTGCTTAACCTCGCCACCTTACTGGGATATATTAAATATGAAACGGTCTGCGGATGGGAAAAAAAAAGTTAATTACAGTAGCCAATTTGATGATTTGGGAAATGTTTCTATTTATGAGAAATTTTTGGATGAATTAATAAGAGTTTTTATCGAAGTTTATCAAGTTTTACGACAAGGTGGTCATTGTGTCATTGTTTTAATGGACATAAGAAAAAAAAATGTATTTTATCCTTTTCATTCTGATGTTGCGGACAGAATGAGAGAGATAGGATATTCTTTTGAAGATATTATTATTTGGGACAGACAGCATGAATATAACAACATGCGTCCGCTTGGTTATCCTTATGTGTTTCGCGTCAATAAAGTACACGAATATATTTTAATTTTTAGAAAAGGTTGGGAGAAACATGGATGATCATGAATTTTTTGAAGTTCTCGGTTATTTGACGAATCCCAATAAGCAATGCAAATTAGATGCAGAAATGCATCCAAATGCACGTGATGGCTTTGAGTCACGTTATACCAGATTAACAGGGATAGTACCGCAGCCAGACAATCGTAATTATTATATTTGGTCCGAAGATGCAAATAAGTGGGGAGTAGAATTGAGAGTTTATTTTTGTGCAAACTCAAATAATATTCCTCTTGCAATACGAGGCATGGTTGTTACTTCAAGACCGGGGACAATTTATAACCAAAGAATAAACAATAACGATTTGATTTGGCGATTCATCGATTATGGTTTTTTACTGGGTGATACTCAAGTTGAAGATAGAATAAGAAATAGGGTTCCAGATCAATTTTTGGATGATTTCAATAGCGGTTATCAGATAGCATAGAGTAATAAAATGGATAACGCAGAATTATCATATTTGCTGGGAATGATCGCCGGAAAAGGAACTATAATCCGAGGTAAAGAACGGTCTGAGATTATTATAGAGATACCGCATAAAAATTTAATCAGCGAGGGAATGGATGCAAAATTGTCTGTAAAAGCAAGTTTGGATGATATTCGAAACATCGTGGAACCTTTGATTGGTACAAGATTGCTTTCCAGCCAAACATCACATAGAACGGTATTAAAGTTCACAAAAGACAACCAGGATTTTTTGATTCGCGAGATAAACAGATATTACAGCAGGTTGAACTCCTTTAAGGACTTTCGAATACCTAAAGAAGTATTTGGTTTTTCGGCGGACATGAAGCAGCAATTTATGATTGGTTTGGCAGATGTTACCGCACATATAAGAAGCAGCAATTCAGCATTTGGTCAACTGTTTAATCATCGAGCATATATTGAAATACCTGTTAACTGGTTCATGGTTGTAGATATTGGTAATCTCCTGATTGAACTTGATATTCCAATTCACACTATCGATTGGGCTCATCCTAATATGCGGGATCCGAATTTGAAGTACTTTAATCAAGGGAAATCCGAGGCATGGTTTAAGGAACATCAGATAAAAATCTATGCAGACGAATTTGAAAAGATAGGTTTCAGAATAGATCATAAAATGAAAGCCCTTCTGAACCTTGCATCGAGAAATCGCAAAGAATGGAACAAAGTGGTAAATGAAAAGATAAGAATTGCAAAAACCCCTGATAATTGTGAAAAATGGAGAAAATCGCTAAATCGTATTGATTTAATTCACCACAAATACTATTGGCAAACAAAAGATATTACAAAAACCAAACCTACACATCCAATGGAGCATAGTGATAAAATCCCAGCTATCATTCGAGGAAGACATTTTGATTCCTGGAAAGAAATATGTATTGCTTTGGGATATGTGAGGAGGGAAGAGTAAATGTATAAACAGGAAAAACTGTTATATCCTGAAATCGAAGCTTGGTTTCAGCGATACCTGAAGGACCATTATAAAGGGTACGAAGTGCTTACAACTCATAAAACATCCAGAATATCGCTGGATGCTTATTTGAAAACACTCAATATTGAAATAAAAGAGGCAATAGGGTTATCCATTAAAATCGATATCGTTGGAGTTTTAAGGAAAGGAAATAATATCAAGTTAGCATTTATTGAAGTTAAAAATGATCAACTTAAATTAAAAGATCTTGGCCAGTTGTGGGGATATACTCAGTTAATCAATCCAGCCGAGTCTTTTTTAATGTCTCCATTGGGATTAGGTAGTCTGGATTATTTATTGAATATTCTGCAAAGAGAAGATTTGCTTGTTTATGGAAGTAAAAAGGAACGAATGATGAAGATATGCAAATGGGATAAGAAAAGAAAAACTATAGATTACTTCTCTCTGCTTCCGAAGCGATAAAGAATATATCATTACGTTGAACTTTTGGTTTTTTCTTTTTAAGTTATTTATTATGAATGAGCTTTTGATAAAGAATGGACGGGTTATCGATCCGGCCGGCGGCATTGATAAAAAATGCGATGTGCTCATTGCCGACGGCAAGATCGCAGAGGTCGGCAGCGTTAAAAAAACCGTGCAGACGGTAATCGATGCTGAGGGCAAACTGGTGACACCGGGCTTAATCGATATCCACGTTCACTTTCGCGAGCCGGGGGACGAAGAGGAAGAGACGATAGCGAGCGGCTCTATGGCTGCGGTGGCGGCGGGATTTACTTCCGTCGTTTGTATGCCGAATACGAATCCAGTGATAGAGAACGAGACCGATATCGAATACATCCATCGAAAAGCGAGGCAGAGCAGAAAAACTCATGTTTACACAATGGGGGCTATCACGAAGGGGCTCCAGGGCGTTGAGCTTGCTGAGATGGGATTCATGGCTGAGGCCGGTGCGGTTGGTTTTACCGATGACGGCAGGGGGGTGCAGGACCCGGCCGTTATGCTGCGGGCTTTGAAATACGCTGCCATGTTCGATGTGTTTATAGCGCAGCATTGTCAGGATGACGCGATTGCAGGCAAGGGCGTGATGAACTCGGGGTACTATTCGACAATCCTCGGCCTGCCGGGATTAGATCCGCTTGCGGAAGAGGCAATGCTGTGGCGGGATATTCAGCTTCTTAAAAAAACCAACATTCGTTACCACGCCCAGCACATTTCAACTGCCGGGGCGGTTGAACTGATAAGGCAGGCAAAGAAGGACTCTCTGCCGGTCACCTGCGAGGTGACGCCGCATCATTTGCTTTTGACCGATGAATGCTGCGCCGAGTATGATACGAACTACAAGGTCAATCCGCCTTTGCGGTCGGCCAAAGATGTCGAGGCCCTCAAGCAGGCGATTGCCGACGGGCTTATCGATGCTCTGGCGACCGATCACGCGCCGCACCTGCAAAGCGAGCGGGAGATCGAGTTTCTGACTGCTCCTTTCGGCATCGCGTCCCTGGAGTGTGCCCTGGCCCTGTACGTCAAAGCACTGATTGAGCCGGGTATCCTGGACTGGCCGGGCTTAATTCGACTGATGACGGAAAAACCGGCGAAGATAATCGGCGTTGACAAAGGCACGCTCGGCAAAGGCAAACAGGCGGACGTGACTATCATCGACCCGGAAGTCGAGTACAAGATTGACGTGAACACATTCCACTCCAAGAGCCGAAACTGCCCCTATCACGGCTGGACGGTCAAAGGCAAAGTCGAAAAAACCATCGTCGGCGGCGAAATAAGATTCGAAGCGTGAGAGCCCC
>Ga0307380_10006884_pt1 | contig 14865 bp, 11 predicted proteins | sample UN3MG_FD_202239 | JGI IMG/M metagenome (GOLD analysis project Ga0307380, IMG submission 202239) | Soil microbial communities from Risofladan, Vaasa, Finland - UN-3 | ecosystem: Environmental > Terrestrial > Soil > Coastal area > Acid sulfate soil | place: Finland: Risofladan, Vaasa | collected... | reverse complement strand
TATTTAGCCTTGGGTATAGCAAATCCATCAAACGAGATCTTCTTTTTTCAAAGAACGAGTAATACTTTTTTCATAAACTGGAGAATTTATTTTTCATATTCTTTCATGTTATTTTTGACAGTACCTTTCAACAGGCCCCTTCAAGTCCTTTATGACGTCTAGTAGGTCGGCTTCGTTGCTTTTAACCAAGACGGATCCCAGTTATTGCCTTTGCCTTCGGTTATCTTTCTAATGATATTGGTACCGACACGCGTAATGAATATGTTAATGCTCTCGTTAATGTCCTCCTTTTTTCTGTGGCCAGAGAAGGCGATTGATGCCCCATCAGGAGACCAATCCAGACCTCCATACGACCAAATCTTCTTAGGAAGCTGAGTAGTATCTACAGCGGTATCAAAGCTTACAATGTCAAGCGGGCCACCATAGTAATCACCTGCATAGCGACCTTCTGGAAAGTAATTGCTTGAGAGGGAATAACCTGGGTCGTTCCTAAATACGATCATTTGGCCCTCCGGAGACCATGATGGTTCGTTTCCAGACACAAATTTATCCTCCCTCAAACTTCGCAGACCAGTGCCGTCCATTTTTATTAGACAAATTCTATAGGGCCACCCCGACCTCCACTCACCTATAGCGAATGCAATTGTCGAGCTGTCGGGTGACACTGAAGGTTTAGAGAAGGAATTTTTTTCAGTCAGGAAGTGGAAATCATGGACTCTGGCGCTAGCTGGGTCAATTGTTATTGAATGCTTGTCTGTCCCATCTGGCTTTACTATACAAATCTCGTGCGTCCCCTTTATGAATATGATTTTCGAACCGTCCGCAAGCCAAGCTGGGTCGCGGCCTTCTGTCAGGAATCTTTGGTTCCTGCCGTCCGCGGTCATAATATAAATACCCTGAGGTTGCCGATCAGAAACGAATGCAATTTTTGTCCCATCTGGCGACCAAGCTGGTGACATATCAGCACTGGGATGATTTGTCAAATTGATCTGGTTTCTGCCGCATGCATCGGTAACATATATCTCCCTATTGCCATCTCTGTCGGATACAAAGGCAATCCTTCCTTGTTCGTAAGGGAGCGCATGAAACGTCTTCCCATCGGTGGTTGCTATATACCCCCCCTCAAAATCATACTGGTCATATCCTGTCTCTGGGCTATTGTATCGTAAAACGGGGAAACCGAGCCAACTTGCCTCAAAATTGAGACGCAAATATTCACTGTGGGCAGCTCCCGAGATTGTAATCACTTGGTCAGTCCGTACCCCACTTGTGATAACATATATACGGCCTTTCTCAAAACTCTGAAAGCGGCCTGAGGTGCTAGAGCCTTGAGTACCGGAGACAGATGTGGAGTGCTCATTCTCAACGGGAAGACCCAAGGTAAAGTATTCCTCCTCCCATTTCTCGTATATTTTGTCCGAGACTACGGGAAAAGGAAGCAGCTTGCCAGGAGGCATCGGAAACACCTTAAATATGTGCTCGCCGGCCTTCCGGTCAACATACTCCAACATTAATATTTTTGGCTGAGGAGGGGTCTCCTGAAGTGGTAGAGAGACACGCACGGAGGTTTTGGACAGAGCAGCTACATCCACAGTTAGGGATCCGCCCCAGGAAATTGTGCCATCCCTATTTTGTACCCCTAATCTTACCTCAGCTGGTAGTGGATTGTATTCTTTGTTTTCTATTGTAATTAGTAATTCCCAGGAAGGGACCTTTGGGATTGCTTGCTCCATTGTAAAGGAGAGCCATTTACCAAGCGGCACACTCTGGCCTTTGGTGATAGCGAGGTCACCAAAGTCGGTCATAAACTGCGGTTGACCGAGCTTTACGTCTTTGAAGGGCACTTCCCTATCCCCTAGCCTGATCTTGACAATTGGAGCTACCTTGGGTATAGAGATGTCCACTTTATCGACATAAGTAAAACCCTTCGGAAGAACATTTAGAACAACATCCGGGGCATTTTCTAAATTAACACTCAGGCTACCGTTATACTTATTCTCATGGTCATCAATTAAACAAACCACAATTGATTGACGGCCTGAGTTACTATTACCAACTTTTGTAACGTTAAATTCCAAGTTAGCAATATCTCCCTCTCTTTCTAAATTTATAAGAGTCACAATAAAATCACCTAATAATGCTGTACCTGGCTTTTCTTCTGCTATGATAGGCATTGAAATAATGATAAATAAAAAAAGAGAAATAATTAGTAACTTCAAAGTATTTAATTTAGATTTATTAGTTTTTATAAAAAAAATTTTAGTTTCCATCTATACTCCCTCCTTTTTAATTTTGTGAAGCCCTAAATTTAATATAAACACTATAGCTTAATTTAGGTTAATTTTAAGCTTGCTACTATAGATATTCTAATAGTCATCTAAAATTAAAACATCTAAAGATTATATCTCAAAATTTTTGTTAGTAATCTTTTCTATAGACAAATACGCCTTTTTATTATATTTTTACAATTCTTCTCTTATTATTTTTCTTTCTAACTACCCCATTAAAATTTACACTAACTACATAGGCATTTGTCCAGGGATATTTTACTTTTGTTGTAGAGTGTTTAATTCCAAGTTTCTTACAAGTCTTTTTAAAGTCGTGATTCTCTATTTCACTTAATTTTCTTACTCATTTCAAACGACCCTTAGCATAGAACCAGGTCCTGCTAACTCCATTTTTTCTCACTCATTTGCCAGTTTCTTTTTTGGTAGAATTTATTTTACGGAGTTCATGGCATTAAATAAATTTTTTCTTCTCTACATAAATCTGTAAGCACTACTTGAAGATACTACATAAAATAAATATATATAATTATCACATCGTAGACAAAACATAGCTAAATCTGCTTTTATTTTTACTTGAATTTAATTTGAATAAAATCACTAATTGTTAGTTTATTGTTCTGGATTGATCCAATCTGAAAGCTTTCCTGGATTTGGCGAGATATAATCTTCCCTTGAGATTGTCCCTCTATAATTGCTGTAACAAGATAAGGACCAAGGATATCACCACCCAAAAAGGTACCACCATAGATTCCATCTTTCGAGTCATAGTCGTCATGGGCGCCATCATCATAAAGATCAATCTCTTGTTGCTTAAGAAAAAGTCCAATTAGAAACGTGAATGGATTTATTTCGAATTTTCTTTCTCCAACCTTTTTGAGGAGTTGAGGAGTAGGTCCTTCGATTTTTGCTTTTACCTTTATATTTTCTAAAGGTATTTTTTGATTACCAGTAACATCAGCTACTTCAACCCTTATCAATACTCTCTGGCCCTGTTTGTACTCTGGCTGGAAAGTAAGAAAGTTGGAATAGGTTTCAGATTTTCCCGATATAGAGACATTAATCTGCTCACCTTCTTGAGGCAGATCTTGACCACTTAATCTCAATTCCCAAATACCTGTTTCTGCTGGCACTCTAAATATACTATAAGTATTGCCTTTCTGGTAGTCGCCCATTTGTGAAGAAGGGTATATAAGTGAGCCATCTGGCTTAACAATAACTATCTGGATAGAGCTTCCCTGCCAATTGGTAAAGAAAGCCAGATTTCTGAAATCAGATGGAACATCTACTTTATATTTTAGCTCTTGCCCGGGTTTCAACCAATCACTCGAGGCAAAAAGGGTGGAGTTATCGTGCACATAAATGTTAGCTTTATGATATATATGAGAAAGGTTTTTTAGGCCAGCTGGAAAACAGCGACCTCCTGTTTGATGAGCAATTTTGCAAAGGGTCACCTGATCAGCATCGCTACCAAAGGCTACAGTATAAACCTTAACCTGCTTTCTTTTGCACTCTTCCACCCAGGGCCAGAGTTCACCGGTATTGTGCATTCCATCAGAAAGAAGAAGAATAATAGGTTTCTGGGGTCTTTGTCCCTCGACAAAAATCTGTTCCATGCCAATCCTTAGGCCAGCCCCAATATTAGTAGAAGAGGTACTGTGAAGAGAGAAAATACATTGTTTTAATTTCTCCTTGGATGTTTTTATAGAGGAGAGTCCAACAATTGAACTGGCATCGGTAGAAAATCCAGCGACAGAAACGTAGTCCTCTTCTGGAACAGAATCAATGTAAGATCTCGCAGCCTCTTGAGCTAACTCAAGCTTTTTTTCGTCTCCCATACTGCCAGAATGATCAATAACTAAGGCAGTAGCAAGAACACTGGTTATTAGTGCAGGTTTAGAAGGAGGATAGATATAGCCTAATACCTTCATCTCCAACTTTTTGTATGTAGTAACCCCTATTTTGAGGGTATCTCTTGTTATTTTATTAAAGCATTCTGTTTTAAATGTCTTAAGATCAAGATTTGAACCGCCATTCATTTGTGAAATGGTAAAATAACCCTGTTCCTCATTGACTGCCTCAACATACGCAACATGTCCCCACTCCCAACTCGGGCACTCACCTTTCTTATTCTTATTCTTACTCCTACAACCCCCAAGAACCATAATACTGCCCTTGATTGGCTTTTCTGTATCAACATGTAGACCTTTGTCCTTTGCATCTTGTGCCCATTTATAGGCATCCCCCGTCGATGGCAATTCTTCATTTTCATCCCATAGCCACTTTTCTGCCGCGTACCATGTACAATACCCCCTGCATCCTTCAAAGAGATTATTAGGATGTACCTCATGGGTATATTCAAACCCACCCGTACATTCTGAAGATGATGAAACAATAATATCTTTTGTATTTGTAACCCCCGGGGCTGTTGGAATGGCTGTGTTCCACCCTTCTTTTGTTCTGTATGTAGTAAAGAAATGATAATTACCAGGGATTTCCAGTTTTAGAATGCCCTTATACGGATAAACATCATTTGGCCGTAGAGTAACATTCTCTTTCCAGGTAAAGTCAGGGCATTTATCTTCTGGGCAGATGTCATTTAATCTGCCTCCAACTGTCAATGCATCAAATGTAATGGGAGCTGTTCCTGTGTTTTTAATAGAAAACTCTGCTGTTATAGTTTGACCGACTTTGTAAGGCAGGGATTCAAGTATATGGAGGCTGAAGGTTATCTGTGGTTGGGCAAGCGTTTCTACTTCTACTGCCTCGATTCTCGCCCAGCTTTCTGGTGGTGAAGTAAGAGTATATTCAGTAAGTAGTTTCATAAGAGTAACTCTCATTGGAAGATTAAGAAAGTCTCCAATACTCCCGGTAAACTTTCTCGCCCATTTTTCGGCCACCTCTTTAGAGAAAAGTTTTATCAGCCACTCTTTGATTTTTTCTCTAACAGAAGCTTCCGTTGTACAGATAAGAAACTTACCCAGTGCTTCAATAGCTTTATCCCCATCTTTCATAACAATAGCTTTACCCAAGACACCCAAGGTTCCTGAACAATGAGATGTTATGGTATAGAATAATGGATCTATCGAAGTCATCCCAACTTCTATTGGGAGCACCAAAGGACGATCAAAAGCATTAGGTGGAAGTTCTCTACTGAAGAAACCACGCATCGCCAGATCGATTGCTAATGCTCCTAAAATCATGTTGCTTTCTGGGCTTCCGAGTGGGTATGCAACGCCAGTTGCAGTTTTCGCATTAAACTGAAGAAAGGATCCTTTTGAGAACTCCACGGTTCCAATATTTTTAGTATATCCAGGACCCAGCAGATAAACACCCTGGATCTTCCTGGTAAAATTTTGCTCTACAAAGATCCAAGTCTGTGTGCTATTCCATAGCACGACGTCAGCATTTATTTTATCTCCTTCTTCTCTAATATTTGTAGCTGTGAGTCCAATGACCAAATCCTTTACGTTTTGGCTACTCCATAAACGCTCAAGTTTCAGACCTGAAGCATTAGAAATACTTGAAAACAAAACAGATATTATTATAAGGTAGATAGCAAAGGCAATGAATTTCCTATAAATCCTCATCTTTCTATCTTGTTGCCGCATTGTCCACAAAAGAAGGCATATAGTTAAAGTTGATATCTTACAAATGCTTTCACTTTTCTAACTTAAAATTTCCACTTACGACGGATAAGGCTGCTGAAGCTATAATTACTTTCTCTAGGGGTAATCTAAATTCCCCTTCTGTGGGCATTGCTGCCACAACTGTACCTCCTTCTTTACATATTTTCCCGCCTGCGAATTCTCCATTTTTATCTGGAATCATTGTCGTAGCTATACTTCTTTCTTATTTTTTTAACCTCTCTGTTAATAAAACTACAAAGATTATATTTTATTCTTCTTTTCGCATGCCTTTAACTTCGTATAACTTATTCATGTTTTTATAAACAATAAATAAAATTTTTCTAATTATATATACGACAAATTTTTTATAAATCCTTCCTTTTTCGTAAAGTAACTTAAAAAAGTTTTCAGCAAAATAACAAAAGGTGAAATAAATTTTAGGTCTTTATTATTTAATAAGCTTGGTTATTAAGTTTTAATTTTTTTCAAAAACTGGCAATTAAAAAGTTAAAGATATAAAATTTTTAAGAGAAGCTTAATTTATTAGAAAATTAAATTAATTAGAATTAAATCCTCTATGGTTTAAATGAGTTTTAATCTACATACTCCCATGATTCTCCTTCTATATAAAAAATCCCTTCATTCGTAAAACCAATCTTCATTACCTTATGTCTTACAATTCCAGTAACTTTTACATCAACATATTTATCTCTTTCCCATTTATCTTTTATAACCCTTGAGGGAATATCGCCAATATAACTTACAAATATACCGCGACAAAAAATAGGAAATGGGCTAGACTTAGGAGGTTCCTTATCTGAAATCCAAAAACCCTTAAGATTACCATAGGTAGTTTCAACTGAAAAAAGATCCATAATAACGTGACCTCGATGTCCTACAATTGTAACTTTTTTATTTATATATTTATCCGGATATTCCTGAATATTATAAATTGTTACATTTGAAATAGATGAGCAACTTACCAATAAAAGAGTTAAACATATTAAAAAAATTGATAGTAATATTTTCTTTACCATTTTATATAATTATACTCCCTTTTTTAAAATGGCTTATAATAATTTCTAGACTTTTTTTCTTCATTAGGTAAAATCAGTTGTTTCTATCTTATTTTTTGCTTTTTCCAAAATAGATTAAAGCAATTCCTATACCGTTTATTATAATTAATTCTAAAAGTAATAAACCAGTATTAATTAATTGATAATTCTTCATTCCATAGCCTGCATTTCCTAAGATAAAATGCCAACCTGCGCCAATACCCAAAAACTGGCAAGGTACATAGAGAATAGCGATAATACTTCCGATTATACAAATTCCTATACCTAAATCTTTCATTGTAATATACCTCCTTTTTAAGTAACTAAAAAATTAAATCTCATTATTTATTCCCAATTCAATATCGTTAATTTACAAATTTAAATTTATCTTTTAAAGACACAAAGTCCCCAGTTCCATTCGAAGGCAACAAATTCCCAACCTTCTTTGCCATACTCATTAAATAGCTTTTCAAAATTCTCTTTATTTGGAACTTTTGCATAGTCAATAACTTTATATTGAATATTTTTTGCAGCATAGGAAATTGCGGGGCTTGATAATATTGGCAGAATTATATTCAAAGCCAATAAGACTACAATCATTATTAATGATATCTTAATAAATAAGTCACACTTCATGTTTTTATCTCCTTTCTCTATAATCATTTCATCTATTTTATATATTTATATTTCTAAGATAACTTCAAATGTAGATAGGCTTGGTCAGGTATTTGAACCTTAACAGATATTTAATCCCATCTTTTTTAGCTAACATGCGGGTTACTCCTTTTTAATTTATTTTAGATATTTACCAAAACTCAACTTTCATCAAATAATCTTCTTTAAGGGAGATTGCGTCTTTTTAAGAGATACTCCTCTCTTTCTTCCTTTTTAAAATAAATTACCCTATCACCTATTCTTCTAAATAGAATATAGCGTATAATTTACCTTCAGACAATAAATATACATCTATTTATTTTGCCCTTTGGTTAAAATTTATGTTTCAAGAACAGACCCTGTAATTTTGTATTCTAGTGTTTAATCAATAATATCAAATTACAATATAGGGACTCTCTTTTTATTCTCTCTTCTCAGTTAGTAACAATCTAAAGTAAAAAAATAATCGGATCATTATGTTGGTTGTAATACAAACTTCCTATGATACGCTTTAAGAATTTAGACCAATAACTATATTCTTATCATTATTTAAATGTTTCAAGCTGCATTATAATTTCAATAAAATTGGATAGTGTTATTCCTATTGCACCACCGGAACTAGCCTTTTTTTCTTTAAGAATTACCTTTATGTGTCCAACATTGGGAGCAAACCAATCATAACATTCTCTCTCAACCTTTACATTTTCTTTTGGTGGCCACACTTTTTCTTCCCCAAAGACCTTTTCAGCAGAGCCAGTTGATTTGATTTTTAAACATCCTTTGAAGGTTCCAGCTGGAACTGTTACAACTTCATCTATACTTTCTATAGTACTCTTAATTAGAACAGAAATCCTCGGTTAAAAGGAGGAAACCTCTGTTTCTTGTCAACTATTACCCACTTTAAGTCGTCTGATTTCGGATGTATTATTCTATGGTTAAAGCTTTTTTAAGGCTTACGGTCTCACCTCCTATTAGAGGTATCGTTATCGTCACAAAATACTTTCCTTTTTTCAACCCATACATTGCTTCCGCCCTTATAGGTACCTTGTTCTTCCCATTGGGAATATAAGTGGGGGGATAGAAATCTATTTTATAAGGTGAAATGGAATATCGTCTCGTAAGGAGGGTCATGTTCTCTGGTTTCCCATCTAGGGTAATTAGAGCTCGTTCATTTGTATCTCTCTTTGCTGGCAGATCTCCGTTATTTATTAGCGTAAGACTGGTCATCTCCAGGAAATAATAACCAGCATAACCATACGCACCACCCAGGTGGGTTATTTTATATGTGAATTCTGCATCCGCTATGGAAACGTCTGGTGATGTAAACCATAACTCTTTCTTGTAAATAACTTTTTCTGGTGTTACTGTTTTTACAGTTAGAATATAAGGACCTTCAGATAAGGGACACTCCCCCATACCAAGCTTAACAGTTTCAAAGTTGTCAATCAATTCTCTTTTTGATATAAATCTAATATCTGTTTTTCCTTTAGGATTGGTAAGCAAGAGTGCCAATTCATCCGCTGGTCCACTTACGTTTACAGGTAAATACCCTGGCTGTTCTGGCATGCTGTGGTCAAAATGATACAAAGAGGAGTCTATAATTAATTTTTCTTTTTCTGTCTTAATTACTTTCATTGAATTTATAATAGATTTAGCGATATTCTGATATTTTGACCACTTATCTTCTAATACAGTAACTGAAACTGAAAAATATTTATTATTTTCTTTACAATAAAAATCCTTAAATAAAACGTGGATCTTTGAACTATTTAGAAAAGCATCAATATCTTCTTTATCTTTTTTAAAAAATTCTCCATCTAAGTCGAGTAGTACCTCCATAAAATTACCGTTATCAATTTTTTCATCTTTAATTATTTTAGTAGTACCTAGGTAAAATTCTATTGTATCTCTTTTCATTATTTCTTTTTCTAGATCTTCTGGTATTTCTCTTAAGAATTTATAAAGATCCATTAAATCAAAATCTTGAGAAATTATAATATGCACACTTATTTCTTTCGAATATCCCACATCTAATGATTTTTTTAAACCGGCGTGAGTAAATTTTGCTTCAGGTATATTAGGCCAATCAGGGTACTTTACTGAATATTCTGCATAATCATCCTTATAATTGAAGGTTTTAAAAGTTATTTCTTCTTCTATTTTATCCTCTACTGCTTCCATAGCGGTAACCTCTTCTTCAAGTGCTTCGATGCTTTCTGATTCCTCTTTCATTATTTCAGCAAATTTATTCTGGTTAATTATTTTGGTGCTATTGGGAATCATACTGGTGGGGAATAAAATTCTCGCTTCCACCATTTCTCTCGAAGACAACCCAAAAACCTCATATACTATTTTTCCGTCTTCCTGGATAGATACTTCTCCATCCAAGGGACCATGTCCAAATACTTTTAGTTCTTCTGCTGAGACTTCTGCTGCCGGGAGCTCTATTTCTATCTTAACGTGGCCGATAGGGGAAGTGTTGGACTCATCAAAAAATTTCCAGTAAAATTCTGCGGTGTCATTGTATAAAGTTGCAACATTTTTTAACTGGTATTCCAGTAAAAATAATTTTTTTTCATTGCTGGATTTATCATAAATTTTATAAGTTACCATATCCCCATTAATACTTTGGTCATAATTTAATTCTTTATCTATGGGGAAATATTCAGAAGCCTGAAAATACTGCATCCCATCCGACCCTTTAATTCCTATGGTCCTTATTATCCCATTAAAATCGCCATCAAAATCATACTCAAAAATTTCGCTTACCTGAATATCGCCATTTTCTAATATTTTCACCTGGGCTTGATAATCAGTTATTTCGAAACTCCTATCCCATTCTATATATAGCTCTTCTGAAATATCAGAAGCTATAGGTGGTTTTTCTTCTTCCTTCTCCTCAAGTTCTTCTGTCTCATAAATTCTCGATATTGCTATTCCAGTTGGACAATCAAATTCACTATCACCAATGCCTTCTTTACCCCATTTTGTTATAAACTTTCCTTCGGAGGTAAATTTCTGGATACGATGATTATGCCAATCTGCAACATATATATAACCCTGGGAATCTATTGCTATTCCATGTGGTTCATCAAATTCACCATCACCAATGCCTTCTTTACCCCACTGTGTTATAAATTTTCCTTCGGAGGTAAATTTCTGGATACGATCATTACCCTCATCCACAACATATATATCATCCTGCGAATCTATTGCTATCCCCTGGGGTGACCTAAACATGCCGCTACTACTGCCAAGATCACCCCATTTTGTTATAAATTTTCCTTCGGAGGTAAATTTCTGGATACGATGATTATAAGAATCTGCAACATATAGATTACCCTGGGAATCTATTGCTATTCTAATTGGACAATCAAATTCACCATCACCACTTCCTCTTTTTCCCCATTTTGTTATAAACTTTCCATCTGAGGTAAATTTCTGGATGCAACAATTATTCGCATCTACAACATATACATTACCCTGAGAATCTATTGCTATTCCCCGTGGTAAAATAAATTCACCATCACCACTACCTCCTTTTCCCCATTTTGTTATAAACTTTCCATCTGAGGTAAATTTCTGGATGCGCTCATTACTCTGTTCTGAAACATATACTACTTCCTTCTCCGCTTCTCTTTCAATAACCACAATTTCTTTTATCCTATCCTCATCAGTTAACCCAGAACCCAAATCAACATTTGTATTCCAATCACCATCCGGTGTTTGATAAGTACAGAAGAAATTAAAATCTCCAACTTTATTTAAAGTAAGAGTGCCTTGATAGTTATAAGGTTCAGATGGTTCAAGGGTGATGTTTTGTCTAAGGGTAAAATCTGAAACGTGATTATCAGGGTCTCTCCCTCCTACAGTTAATACGCTAAATTTAATAGGGAGTGAACTTTGGTTAGCAATTGTAAATTCAGCATTAATTGTATCTCCTATACAGTAAGGTGATGAAGGTGTTATTTTTAAAGGAGAAGTAATAATAGGATGAGGTTCAGCTAATATTTCTATACCACGAGAATTTATGGCATCAGAAAATTCAGATAGTTTATAATACCTTTCCTTGCCTTTTGGTTCTCTATTTGAATACCAATATTTAGGGTAGGGATAACTTCCCCATACGCCAGGATCATAAACAATAATCCAATTTCCATCATCAGAGATACCTTTAACTACGATAAAATGTCCTTGATGTTCCTCAGTAAAACTACAATACCTATCATAATGAAGAGCAGGATCATCTGATTTACCATCAATATCATTTCCTGGATTAAACTGTAACATTGCAACTGGGCAAATCACTATATGATTTCTATTATTTACTGCATCTATAACATTTTGTGAACCTGCTGATAGATGATTATAAGATATTCCCCAATGTTGCAAAGAGTTCTTTAATTTCTCGGAAGTTGCGGTATTGGGACCAATATAATCACGAATATCTCTTATGGGAACAAAGGTGTTTTTTATAAATTGTATGGCCATAGCTACACATGCAGGGCCACAATCATTTCCTTTTTTATCGCTTTCACTGGCTCCCTGATAGCGATACCATTCATGTGGCACCACAATATTATTAGCTAATACCATATTTGTTTGAAATATCAAGAATATAAAAAGAAAAATATATGCCAGTTTCCATCTCATTAATTTCATAACCTATCCTCCTTTTTTATAATATTTTAATTATTTAAAAAAGCAATTATTTGTATTAATTTCACTTTATCACTTCCGCCACATCAGTCTGTTGTATAGATATATTTCTAATTTTAGTAGTAACCATGGTAATGGAGAGTTTATCTTTCATCATTTTTGCTTGGGTGATTAAATCTAATTCTCTATCTAATTCCTCAGCGAACATAATATTGTATGAGATTACTTTGTCTAATTTTAAATAGGATTGTTACTACAATATTTTAGACCCATGACTTTGCGGCCTATCCTTTCGGATAGTTTACCTTTATCAACTTTTGATTAACTAGCTACATTACTTCAAATTAAAAAAGGACAGAGTAAAAATAGTCACATTACTATTCTTGCTCTGTCCTTTTACCTGAAAGATTCTTCCTAAGAAATTAGGAGATAGTTCTTTTCAGTAAACTCTGTATGGGTTTTCCTAAAGATTAGGAGTTGCCCCTTCGGTGCTTTTTGGTATAAAGCTCTCCAGAGTTCTGTCCTGTGACGGTCCTTTTACCTGAAAGTTTCAATACTTTTGGTATCTTACCTCTTCGGCTCTTTTTCTTTTATGATGGAAAGAAAAGGTCTATCCCGTTACCTTCATACAGATTATGATATAAAGTTTTGTTTAAATTTACAAAAGGTAAAATATTTATTTACGTTAAACGTTTTACGCTATATATTATATATACTACGCTTATTTTAAAAATCCTTCTTTTTTCGTAAAATAATTATTAAAAATATAAAAAGCCTTTCAGTATAATCGCTGAAAGGCTTTAATCATAAGGTTTTGATGGAGGCTAGTAGTCGATTTTCGCAACTTTTTTCTGAGTACTGAAACTGGAAAGACATATCAAAAGTTAGAAGAGATAATTAATGGTTGCTAATGGATATATTAAAATATACAGTTATAAGATCTGAGAAAATTCTTTCTATGCTTTTTGAGTAACCTGCTCATTCCTTCAATAATTTTATTCTTTTTCTTCTCCTAAACACTTCTCTACTCTTTCAATTCCTTTTTTATATGAGCTTCTTATTTCTTTAAATGAAAAAGTTTTAAATCCGTGGATTTTTAAATCTTCAATCATAGCTTGTCTTGTACAGCTTAATAAATTTTCTAAGGTTTCTTTTATTTTTTCTTCAAAACTTGGACATTTTTTGAATAATTCCGTTTCATTACAATCTCTGCTCTTAGAACACCATTTATGAAATTCGCCAAAGTATTCCCAAAAAACATATTGTACTTTAGGCACAAGAAATAAAGAATTATCGATTACATATTTTTTTATCTTTTCTAATCTTTTTTTTGTTGATATCGAGTTTAATTCTTTGAGGGCAATTTGAGGGAAGGGTAAATCCCACCATAATTTAGTAAGAAGGATATTAAGTTCTTTATATTTATCGATTCTTTCACAAATTAAAATATCTTGGATATGTTCTTCTCTGAACTTAGAATGTTGATATACAGAATTTAAAAAAATAGCTAATCCAGCTAAAATGGCTCCAATAATGACACCTATAATACTTTCCCAACCTTCTGGCAAATTTTATCACCTCCCCATCATTAACATAGAGAATAATTATTATTTTTTTTCACTTCTATAAATGTCACATATTTAATTTATAGACATTCATTTCACGAGCGATAGTTGGTTGGCCGATACTCTCCACCACAATCGCACTTATATGACTTCTTTGGACCTTCTTTTGTAATCACAATTGAAGATAATGTTCCTGCAAATGAACCGCATTTATCACATTTCCAGGGTCCATTATGGTGATCACGATCCCTTTTGGATAATAATGATTGTTTTTCTTGAATTGAAAGACATCTTTTAGTCGAACCTTCTTTAATAAATGCTCTCCCGTCATATTCATAATAACTAACATCATTTGCCCTCTTAGCGGATAACATTAGAATTTTTTTATCTTTATAGACTTCAATTTGAATCGAGAATACAATAGAAGGATCAAACTTTTGTTGAATGTGTTGAGCCAGGGTTCTTTGTGCTGAATCCAGGTTGCTTTCTATTCCAACAACATCATTTTCCGGAGAAATTCCAAAAAGAACAATTCCAGTACCCATATCCGTGTTTAGCATACCGCATAGTGCTTTGCAACCTTCTTTCATTTGGCTTAAAGATTTCTTGAATTCTACTGATTGCGTTTCGCCAATTTGTATGATTTTTTCGATATTCATTATTTCATTACCTCTTAATATTGACCTATCTGGACTAATAAAATTACAAAAATAAATTAATGAGGTTTAGCCTTAATATTTGACATAGCTAATTATTTTAAGAGGGTATCTTATTCATCTTTATCATAAAGTAATCATATTATAATAATTTCAAACTTCCTCTAATTACTTAATACGATAGTTTTTTAAAAAATCCTTCTTTTTAAAAAAATTCCATTAAAAAAGCCCTTTAGCAAAAAGCCAAAGGGCTGGAAATGTCAGGCTCCCCTAACGTTTTCTAGTTGGAACCAAATTATTCAAGATATGCGAAACATCTATAAACTAAAGGAGTTAATTAACCTTCCTGTAAGAGCATAAAA
>Ga0307380_10006883_pt1 | contig 14866 bp, 15 predicted proteins | sample UN3MG_FD_202239 | JGI IMG/M metagenome (GOLD analysis project Ga0307380, IMG submission 202239) | Soil microbial communities from Risofladan, Vaasa, Finland - UN-3 | ecosystem: Environmental > Terrestrial > Soil > Coastal area > Acid sulfate soil | place: Finland: Risofladan, Vaasa | collected... | reverse complement strand
CAAGAAAGAGGATGTTGTCGTGAGGGTTGTGGAACCAATTCCAGGTGACTGGAAAATGCTCAGTTCATCACACGAGTATAAAAAAACAGAGGCATTCACTGCTGAGTTTACAATCCCGGTGCAGAAAGACAAGGAGACGAAAATAACGTATAGAGTGAGGATGAGGTTTTAACCCTAATTTTAACAATGATCACCTTCCGGAGGATATGATAATTTCGCTCATTCTCGGTCTGCTTAGATACCATATCCTCCGGGTATGCATGCCAGTTATCAGAAATGCCTTCGTGACAACCCCTTGAAGCGTGATTTTTACAGATAGAAAGAAACGGCGCACTTTTTTTAAATAGTGTTTATTATCGGATGAAATTGCCAACGCCTGAACTGTGGGAGTGAATAATCACTATTATGTAAATTGCTCTTGCCATGCCACTGAATACAGATTCGATAACATTAAGAAATTGGGCACAAGTTGGAGGAGGAGCAAGTTTCACAATTGGCGATATTGTTTTTTTCCCAAGTGTTGCACTTCCTCATTGAACTGGGGCAGTAATAAATCACTCATGGCACTTCAATCCATCATTCCTGTCTATCTCGCGAACCCTCTTGTTTATTCGCCTGGATATAGGCCGAAAATACCATGTTCTCTACCCCTTCCCCGAAATTCCATCCTTTGATTATTTCGTCACTCTTTTCTTTGTCCCTGATTGTAATATTAGTAAATCCGGCTGCCTGGAGCATCCCTTTCAGTTCCTCGACGGGAACCGCTCCGGTAATTCAACCGCTGTAAGCGCTCTCATTTTGTTTTATAGATTCGGAGAATTCACCTTTTTTGAGAATATCCGAAATCGCAAGTCGTCCTCCCGGCTTCAACACCCTGAAAGCCTCATGGAAAACAGCCTGTTTATTTGGGGAGAGATTGATTACGCAATTAGATATGATCACATCGACCGAATTGTCATCTGCAGGCAGATGCTCAATGTCTCCGTGCCTGAACTCAACATTATTGACGCCAAGTTTCTTAGCATTCTCTTTTGCCTTATCAACCATTTCCGGAGTCATATCCACGCCGATCACCCGTCCATTCTTCCCGACTTTCATTGCTGAGAGGAAGGCGTCAAACCCCGCGCCGCTCCCAAGATCGAGAGCAGTCTCTCCTTCCATCAGTTCTGCTATTGCGAGAGGGTTCCCGCATCCAAGACCGAGGTTTGCCTCGCCAAGCCCTAACTTCAGTTCTTCATCAGAATATCCTATGAGCTTTCCTGTTTCACGAAGGTTCATAGGGTTGATCTCGGGCGTACAACAGCTTGCAGGCATGGCACAACATGAGCCCTGTGAGGCGATATTAGAATAAGTCTTTATCACAAGCTGTTTTAGCTTCGTCTTCTCGTTGTTCATCCTCATCCTCCTCCATTCATCCTGCTTAATTTTGATGAAATTCAAAGACACATTTTCTTCTTCCTTTTTTTTAAGAGCGTTATTGAGTTATCGACAACGAGTATTTTTTAAGGGACCAGCCATTGAATTGACATTGTTCTGAAAATCTCCCCTAACCCCTCTTTGCCAAAGAGGGGAGTTATTCCTCCCTTTGGAAAAGGGAGGTTAGGAGGGATTTCGTAAATAAATGTGGTTCAGTTCACCTCCTTTAATATTTTTTCCTGTTTTCAAATAAGTTCAAAAATATAAGCCAAGGCATAATAAACACCTACCAATATAAAAATAATGCCCGTTGCTTTCTTTGTATAAAACTCAATTCTTGTAATCCTGTGATAGAGATTGTTGATATACCCTGTGCCTGCCGCTACGAGGAAAGCAAAGAGCATGACCGGAAGGCCGGTGCCGATACCGTAAATCAGAGGCAGCCCGATACCTGACTGTGCCTTTACTGCTAAGGGAATTAACCCTCCGAAGAACAGGGCAGCAGAGACAGGACAAAATGCCAGCGCAAACAGGATGCCCAAAGGCAATGAACCAAAGGTTCCCTTTTCAGCCAGTTTTTTTGCGACGTTTTCCGATACCGAGGGGATAGGCAGTGGTATTCGCAATAGATCAAGCAGTACCATCCCGACGAGAATCAGCACGATGCCCAGGATTTTGTTTACATATCTCTGGAGAAAATCCGATAGGATCGGGACATCCACCAGCGTTTTTACGATAAGGATGCCGAGGACAATATAGGTGAGACTCCTTCCAAGGGTGTAGAGGATGCCGGATAAGAATACAGTATTTCTTTGCGTAATCCGCCGTGAAATAAAGGATACAGCTGCTATATTCGTAGCCAGAGGACAGGGGCTGACCGATGTTAATATTCCAAGCCAAACGGCTGAAGCTAAAAAAAACAATTCCATCGGTTATGTTTCCTTGAGAAATTTTTCTACTTCATCTTTTACATACTGAAAGAATTTGTCCTTGTCTCTCACAAGCTTCCAGACATCGGCAAGATTATTCCATTTCGTCTCCTTGCCGTCTGACATCAAAGAAAGGACAAGGGATCTGGTAACAAGCTGATAGTCCTGGATAAAGTGCTTATTTTCGGGTTCTTCTATGTTCACCGGCCTGAATTCCAGTTTCCCGCTCCCGAGTTCCTTTGCAAAATAGGTTTGAATGGCTTCAAGGGAATATTGTTCGATGGTACGGCATGTGGAACACCTGAAGGTCCCGTGAAAATAATATGCGATCACCTTGGAATTTTGAGATTTCACCTCGGTCAGAGGTAAAGGAGCTTCTTCTTTCTGCTTTCTTGCAGGTTTTTTAAAGGGCTGGCTTTCCGAAACAGGCACAGATTCAACAGATACAGCCACTGTATCAACCTTTGCTCCTGTTACGTCGGTAGCATTGCGCTCACTTTTAGGAGAGAATTCCTTATACATAAGAACTCCCAAACTCACCACTACAAAAATAAAGAGCAGAGTTTTTATCAATTTTCTGATATTCAATTATGACCTCCTTAATGTTTATTCGACTATTGCAGCGATTATAACGGCTCAGTCCCTTTAATCTGGCAATACTCATCAGCAAAATATTTCCGCTTAAAATACAGCGCTACATTTACCAGGCCGATTAAAACAGGTACTTCAACCAGAGGACCGATGACTGCGGCAAATGCCTGCCCGGAGTTAATCCCAAACACGGATACCGCTACTGCGATTGCGAGTTCAAAATTATTGCTTGCAGCGGTGAACGAGAGTGTGGCGGTTTTTTCATATCCGGCGTTAAGTTTTCTTCCCATATAGAAGGAAACGAGGAACATCAGCAAAAAGTAGATGAAAAGCGGGATTGCCACCCTTATCACATCAAATGGCAGTCGAACGATATATTGCCCTTTTAAAGAAAACATTACAATTATGGTAAAAAGCAAAGCAATCAATGTGACGGGGCTGATTTTTGGGATGAACGCTTCTTCATACCACGTATTCCCTTTTATTTTTATCAGGCTGAAGCGGGTTATTGTCCCGGCTATGAACGGGATTCCCAAATATATAAATACGCTCTTTGCAATCTGCGCAATGGTAATGTTCACAACAGCGCCTTTTAATCCAAACAAAGGAAGGAGCACCGTTATAAAGACATAGGCATACAGGGAAAAGAAAAGCACCTGAAATATCGAATTGAAAGCAACGAGGCCTGCAGCATATTCTCTGTCGCCGCATGCAAGATCATTCCATACAATTACCATGGCGATACAGCGTGCAAGTCCAATCATTATTAATCCCATCATGTACTCAGGATAATTTCCAAGAAAAAAAACAGCAAGAAGAAACATCAAAATGGGTCCCACGATCCAGTTTTGCACCAGAGAAAGGCTCAGCACTTTGACATTCCTGAAGACCTCTCCAAGCTCTTCATACTTAACTTTTGCAAGGGGCGGATACATCATGAGGATTAAACCGATGGCTATCGGGATATTGGTCGTTCCGACCTGGAAGATATTCCAGAAATCGGTGATTTTAGGATAGAGATATCCTGTACCAACCCCTATAAACATTGCCATGAATATCCATAGGGTAAGAAATCTGTCAAGAAACGAGAGCCTTTTCACTAATTCAGCCATATTCGTTACCTTCCACAGCAAGCAGTTTTGTTGGGCATGGAAACTACGGTTGATTTTTGATGTTTAACCTTCAGGAAATCCTTTAGTCTCCTAATATCCTCAGATACCGTTTCAGCGGAAATCCTCTCCAGAGTTGACAGCAGCAAAAACCTTCTGAACATATCAGTATCAGCAATACTGTAATGAGTCCATTTGCCCTGTTTCCGGTCTTTAATGAGACCGGCTTCTTTCAGGACGGCAAGATGAAAAGATACCTTTGGTTGGATCATGTCAAAGGCGGCGACGATATCGCACACGCATAGTTCTCCATGTTCAAGAAGCTTTAAGACCCTTAATCTCGTCTCTTCCGATAGCGCTTTGAAGATGTTTAAAATATCCTGCATAGCTACACCGCCGCTCTTATCAATTCTTTAACCTTGTCAAGAGTCGGCAAAGGTCTTCCGGCATGCTTCAGTTTGCCGTTGATCAAGAGACCGGGGGTTGTCATCGTGTATTTCATAATCTCTATCATATCGGTCACCTTCTCTATCTTTGCATCAATACCAAGTTCTGTTACAGCCTTCTTGACCATCTCCTCCAGCATGTGACAGTTCGGACAACCGGGGCCTAACACCTTAATTTCCATTCTTTAAACCTCCTTTTTCTCTCTGATTAATTTTCTCAATATTTCTACAGATGGGATATTCAGAAGCTTCCCGGCTTCGTCTTTGAATAACCTTCAGGAAAACCCGGCAACATCTTCCGGTTGAATGTCTTTTTCATCAATAAGCACAGAGGGAGAACCACGAAGTCCTAATGTCGCCGCCTGCATCTCATTGATACGGTAGAACTGCACTTCTGCCTGTAAGCCTTCCATTTCTAATGCCTGAGAGATATTTACCCTCAACCCTTCTTCGGCTCCACAGGTCAACGACATATAGCAGTAAATTCTCACAGATACCTCCTCACAGAATTGTGTTGAACAAATAGCCCACGGCTATGATAGTGAAGGTCATTATTCCGACAAATACACCGAGAAGCTGGATCTTCAGGACCTTCCTCAGGATAATCATCTCGGGGAGCGATAACGCTGTAACAGCCATCATGAATGCGAGCACTGTCCCCATGCTTAAGCCCTTTTCCATCAGTGCATAGACTATCGGGATAACTCCGGCGGCATTTGCATACAATGGCACGCCGAGCAATACCGCTATCGGAACGGCAAAGGGATTCCCGGGGCCGGCATAACGGACAAGAAAGTCTTCAGGCACATACCCGTGTATGAATCCACCGATCCCAATAGCTATGAGGATGAACAACCATACCCTTTTCAAAATATCTTTGGTATTTTCTTTTGCATAGAGAAGCCTCTCTTTAAAGTTTTGCTTAATGAGTTCATATTCTTGTCCGTTGTGGAACTGGTAGACATATTCCTCTACCCACTTTTCAAGCTTGAGTTTCCCGATAACCAAACCTCCGAAAATTGCAACAAGAAGGCCAGCTCCGGCATAGATCGCAGCTACCTTCCAGCCAAAGAGCCCGAAGAGCAAAACGACTGCAACTTCATTTACCATCGGTGATGAAATAAGAAATGAAAACGTTACGCCTAATGGTACGCCAGCCTCTACAAAACCGATAAATAGCGGTACCGCAGAGCATGAGCAGAATGGGGTAACAATACCGAGCAGGGCTGCCAAGATGTTTCCTATAAACTCTTTTTTATGGGATAAAATTCGTTTCGTTTTTTCGGGAGGAAAGAAGCTTCGAATTATCGATACTATAAATATTATGACCGAAAGCAAAAGAAATATCTTAATTGTATCGTAAACAAAGAAATCAACAGCATCAGCAAGATGAGATCCGTGCTCTAAATTTAGCAGGCTATACGTTATATATTGCGAAATAACCTTTAACATCTTTATCCTTATTGTTTTAATATATAAACAAAAGTTGATGAATGTCAAGCGGCGTAATTGAAAGCACGTAAAAAAATAATGTTTAGAGTGATGCGGAGGAGAAGAACTGTGGTTTTTTTATCGGGGCGTTACGTTATCTTCAGATCCCCAATGGAGAGGTCACCGGCCTCGTAAACCCTTTCTCTGAGGCAAGGATATCGAGATGGATTGTAACAATATCCTCCAGACCGAGGTCAGGCTTATAATCCAGCTTACGGCTGTCAACGGTCTTGATGTATTGGTTGCAGGCATCGCAGATATCTACCCTGTATGCCTCGTCCCCCTCCGCATAAAAATAGTGCAGTTTCGTGTGGTCGGAATTCTCACAGAAGGGGCATTTCAAGCGTTCGCCCGGCCATTCAAATCCGCAGAAAGAACAGAGATATTCCCGCAGTCCTTCAGCGTTGAATTCTGACATGAGAGGCCGCGAACCACATATCGGGCAGTACCCCCTGAGCCATTGTTTCAGGTTGATCTGGTCCGTCAGCATTCCTGCGTGAGCGTGAAGGGAAGGATAAATACTCATATGGATCAGAAATTTCAGGACAGCCCTGTCGATAGCAAAATCTCGTAAGACCAAATCAAGATATGTATCGTCGGCATGATGTTTCAGCAAATCCTCAAGCCTGAGTGCGTTTACCGAAAAAGCCTCTTCAAGAATCTGGATATTTATCCGCATCTTTTCATTTGCATGTTTCGACGCAGTGCATATCGCTTCGAACAGTGCAGTTGAAGAGGGAACGTCAATCAGGAATTCCTCCCTGCTGATGAGGGGAAATCCCTCCATCTCCCGGATGTCCATGATGGGTTTTTCGACTTTCGGCAGTTTCAGATTAAGACGGGGTGAGGCTGTGGCGTACAGCTCAAAAATTTTTCCATAAAAGCGCAGGATCTCAGCATAGTCAGGCTTCTTCCTTATCAGAAGTGCAATGAGTTCTTTTTTTTCAGCATATGACTGGTGCAATGAATACCCCTTTCTTTCCAAAAAAAACGGCTTGTTCCGGCAAGACCAGGGAACAAGCCGTTTGAATATAAAGTTGTTTTCCTGATTTACCCTACCAGTACCGAAGACTTGTTCAGCGATGCGACGAAGGTATCATCGTTGGCTGCAGCAAATTTATGATACTTTTTGGGATCATCAACCACGAGGAAGATGGTACGCACAAAATCATGATTCAGGAGTTCAGCTTTTGGGTATTTCTTTTTGACCTCATCAAGCCGTTCCTTTGCCATGGCAAGAATTTTTTCCCTGTCCCCGAAGTTCATAGCGCCGCTCGGGCAGGTCTTTACACATGCCGGAAGGAGGCCTTCCTTGATCCGGTCAATGCACATGGTGCATTTTGCCATCCCCTGTGTCTTCTCGTCCCAGCGGGGAATGTCCCACGGGCACGACCCGCGAATTTCCTTGTAGTCCTTTTCTTTAACCTTCACCTTCGGGTCATAGAGGACCGCACCTGTCGCTTCATCCTGCTTAATGGACTTTACCTTGATAGACTCGGCTACAATCTTGCAGGGCGGGGTTGTGCAGTGCCGGCACTGGTCAGCAAAGAAATACCATACCGGTTTTCCGTTTTCTTCAAATTCACTGAACCTTACCAATTTATACGTGACATATGAAAGGTCCTCCGGATTCTGATGGCTTCCCCGTTGTACGGTCTTTGTTGCCGGATTCATATTCCATTGCTTGCATGCAATCTGGCAACCACGACAGGCAGTGCATTTTGTTGTATCAATAAAAAAGGATTTATCCGCCATTCGTTATCACCCCCCTTATGATTTCTCGGCCTTTGCGGCTGGTTGTTTGGTTATTTTCTTTACATTCGCCATGAATGCCTTTGACTCGGGGATCATGGTATTCGGATCTCCGATCGTTGGCGTCAGTAAGTTGGCACTATCACCGCCATCCTTGGGATGGAGCCATCCAAAATGATAGGGAAGCCCTATCAAATGAACCGTTTGACCTGCTATGACAAAAGGTTTCAGCCGGAGCGTGACGATTGCTACTGCTTCCAGTTTTCCGCGTGAAGTTTCGACAAGCACTTTATTGCCATTTTCGATCCCTCTTAGTTTTGCAAGCTCCTGGCTTATCTCACAGAAGACCTGAGGCTCGGTTTCAAGAAGCCACGGTAGCCAACGTGTGAGAACTCCTGTCTGCCAGTGCTCGGTGACGCGGTATGTGGTGCATACAAATGGATACCGCGGGTCGCATGTTGCGAAGGTGTCCGGTCCGCCTTCAAATATCTTTACGACCGGATTGATTCTCTGGCTTGACATAATGTTCTTCTCAATCGGGCATTCCAGCGGCTCATAGTGCTCCGGGAAAGGACCGTCTGCCAGACCGGGACCGAAGATTGAAGCAACTCCGTCCGGTTTCATAATAAATGGATAGAAACCTTCTGTGCCCATTGGAGGCCATCCTCCGTCAGGCACATCACCGATCCATTTTTTAGCCTCAGCATCCCAGTTTATGACAGCCTTTGCCGGATTACGCGGTTTGCCTTCCAGATCGACAGAGGCGCGGTTGTAAATAATGCGCCTGTTGACTGGCCAACACCATGCCCATTGCGGGAAAAGACCCAGACCGGTTGGATCTTCTTTCTTCCTGCGAGCTGCCATATTCCCGTCTTCCGTGTAACTGCCTGAGAAAAGCCAGTTGCCACAAGAGGTTGTTCCGTCGTCTTTCAATTTGGTAAAGTTAGCTACAAGTTTGCCGGTGGTGAGATCGTAGCCATTAATCTCCTTCGCAACAGCATGGATATCGAACTTCCCTTTTGTTTCGTAGTCCCACTTCAGGTTAAAAATTGGATCAGGAAATGCCCCTTTTTCTTTCTTATAAAGTGCCTTTACTTTCTTCATGAGTTCATACATGATCTCGCTGTCAGGCATAGCATCTCCTGGAGGATTTGTTGTCTTCCAACGCCACTGGCTCCAGCGGCCGCTGTTAGTGATACTCCCTTCTTTTTCCAGGAAGGCAGCACAGGGAATCTGGAAGACCTCGGTCTTGACCTTCTTCGGATCCATCCCCGGTCCCTTCCAGAAAGAGCCTGTTTCATTGTCAAATACATTGACATTCACCATCCAGTCGAGTTTTGTCAGAGCCTCTCTGACTTTGCCTGCGTTTGCGCTTGAACAGGCAGGGTTCATACCCCAGGCAAAGAAGCCGGTGAACTTCCCTTTATACATTTCATCGAACAATACTAACCAGGATGCGTTTTGCGTATCCTCAAGCTTCGGCAGCCAGGAATAGCCGAAATCATTGGCTTTCGTAGCCTTATCGCCAAACATGGATTTCAAAAGGCTTGCTATATATTTCGGTCTGTTCTGCCACCAGTTTGCGCTTCTTGGGTCGCTGGTCTTAGGTGTCGTTGCATTATAATCAGCAAGTGTTTGTTGTTTCGCCCTCGGACTAGGCATATATGCAGGGATGATATGGAAGAGGAGCGCATGGTCTGTTGAACCCTGCACATTTGACTCGCCGCGAAGCGCATTCACTCCACCTCCTGCTATCCCCATGTTTCCAAGGAGCAACTGGATCATGGCCATTGTGCGGATGTTCTGTGTTCCGACAGTATGCTGTGTCCAGCCCATTGCATAAAGAATGGTTGCTGATTTGTTAGGAACACCCGTTCCAGCATATGTCTTATATACCTTCTCCAAATCTTCTTGCGGTGTTCCCGTTATGGTGACAACCTTTTCCATGGTGTACCGCGAGTAATGTTTCTTGAGGAGCTGGATTACGCATTTGTCATCCGTGAGGGACATATCTCTCTTGGGGATGCCTTTTTCATCCTTTACGAAGGCCCATTTCGCTTTGTCATAGGAACGTTTTGTCGGGTCGTATCCGGCAAAGAGGCCATCGTCGAACCCGTATTGATCGTTTAAGATAAAGGTGGCATTTGTATAGTTCTTGACATAAAACTCATCATAGAGATTATTGTCGAGGATATACTTTATCATCCCGCCGAGGAATGCAATATCCGTTCCTGAACGGAGTCGGGCATAGATATCAGCTTTGGCAGAAGTCCTTGTAAATCGGGGATCTACATGGATGAATGTTGCACCTTTATCGTGGGCTGCCTGAACCCATTTGAAGGAAACAGGATGGTTTTCTGCTACGTTGCCGCCCATATTGAGGATGACATCAGAATTCCTGAAATCAATGTAATGGTTTGTCATAGCGCCGCGTCCGAACGACTCTCCCAGAGCCGCTACAGTGGCGCTGTGTCATATACGGGCCTGATGCTCAATATAAACGAGGCCGAGTGATCTCAGGAATGTCTGATAAAACCAGCATTCCTCATTGTCCATCGCAGCGCTGCCAACGGATGCGATCCCGTCGGTCCGGTTGACCACTTTCCCGTCTTTGTTCTTCTCGACAAAGCTTTTGTCCCTGCTCTTCTTGATGTTCGCTGCGATTTTGTTGAGCGCCCATTCCAAGCTTACTTCCTTCCACTGAGCGCTGTTCGGGGCACGGTAGCGAACCTTCTTGAGTCGGTTTTCGTTCACAGCGATCTGGTATGATGAGGCACCTTTTGCACAGAGAGAACCCTCGCTGATCGGATGATCGGGATCGCCCTCAGCGTTGATCACCTTGCCTTTCTGGTCAGTGGATACAAGGATACCGCACCCCACAGAACAGAAGCAGCATACGGTGGGAGTTTCCTTTGCACCCTTGATGCGGAGTTGGGTTCGAAGCTCAGCAGCATAAACCTGAGCAGGCGTGAGGTCAAATCCGAGATGACTCAGGGTCAGACCTGCTGCAGCTACCCCAGAGATCCTCAAAAAATCTCTGCGTGTTAAAACATTCATGAATACCCTCCTTTCTTTTATTGTTTATACGAAATTGTGACAGAAAACAAAGAAGCTAAGAAACTTCTTATTTTTTATGAACATGCTTTTTGCTCAATTATCATCATAATGAACATGAATTTAGTCACTTATATTCATTAGCTCTATTCATAGATAACTTATATCAAACATAGAGAAATAAGTCAAATATTTAGTATTAAAATGCAATTATATCAGAAAGTTAGCGTTTTGCAGTAATATTATGAATGTTATCCACATGGATACTCCTGTCGCTTCTTTCTGCATTTACCCTTGCAACGAGTGATGCCCTTACGAAGAGAGCACTCAAGACGTGCAACGAGTATCTTGTTGCATGGTTCAGGCTTCTTTTCTCGCTGCCTCTATTATTATTTTTCTTGATAATGTTTCCCCGGCCGAATCTTGACAGTGAATTCTTCAAAGCCTTTATCATTGCCTTGCCTCTTGAGATCCTATCAGTAATTCTCTATATAAAGGCATTGAGACTCTCTCCGCTCAGTCTGACACTTCCGTTTCTCTCTCTCACCCCAGTTTTCGTCATCGTCGTCTCATATGCCATACTGGGCGAAAAAGTTTCTTTACAGGGTATGATCGGCATCTTTTTCCTTGCAGCAGGAAGTTATGTTCTCCATATCCATGAATTGAACAAAGGAATACTCGACCCTATCAAGGCTATCGTGAAGGAGAAAGGTTCTGTTCTCATGATCTTTGTAGCTCTGATTTACAGTATTACCTCGTCTCTGGGGAAAATGGCGATTCAGCATTCATCACCGTTGTTTTTTGGTGCAACCTATGTTACACTCCTGACCCTCTTTTTTACTCCCGTTGCTTTATGGAAGGGAAGGCATGATATAAGAGATTTCGTTAAGGATAAACTCTATAGTGGGCTTGCTTTGCCGGGGATTTTCTATTCAATCATGGTAGCTTCACATATGCTTGCGATAAACCTCACAAATGTGGCATACATGATTTCCGTGAAAAGGACGAGCGTGATCATCGGTGTACTGTACGGGTATTTCCTTTTCCGGGAAAAGCATATCAAAGAAAGGCTTGCAGGCGCTATAATAATGTTCGTCGGATTTGTGATGATTGTAACAGCACAGTAGACGTAAAAGGTCAGGCAATGGAAATAAAACATGAGAAGACACTGTCAGCACAGGGGATCATAAAGGCCCTCGGGCTTGTCTTTGGAGACATCGGAACGAGCCCGATATACACCGTAACAGTTGTGTTCCTCCTTCTTCCCTCCACCACCGAGAATATTATGGGTGTAATTTCCCTGATCATTTGGACACTGATGATCCTCGTGACGGTACAGTTCGGATGGCTTGCCATGAGCTTGAGCATTCGAGGTGAGGGCGGAAAGATTGTGCTGAAGGAGATCTTACAGCCACTGCTCAAATCAAAATGGAGTACCGTTGCAGTGTCTCTTATGGCCATAATCGGCGTATCGCTTCTCATCGGTGACGGTATCATTACTCCCGCAATCAGCATTATGAGTGCAGTGGAGGGAGCTGTGCTCATCCCGGGGCTCGGAAACCTTTCAAAAACCATAATTGTAATCATCTCTATGGTCATAGCAATATTGCTCTTTCTTGTTCAGAAAAAGGGAACTGAGAAGGTGGCTGGTGCATTCGGCCCGATAACTGCTATCTGGTTTGTTTCCCTTGCAGTATCCGGGATAGCCTCAATTGCTGATCAGCCGGCAATACTCGGTGCAGTGAATCCGCTCCGGGGGATAAAATTTCTCATGGAAAACGGTTTTGCCGGATTTATAGTTCTTGGTGAGATTATTCTGTGTGCCACAGGCGGAGAGGCATTGTATGCAGATATGGGTCACCTCGGTTCAAGACCTATCCGGCAGGCATGGGGAGGTGTTTTTGTCGCTCTCGTATTGAATTATTTCGGACAGGGGGCTTTCCTGCTGAACCATCCCGAAGCAAAAAATATACTCTTCGAGATGGTCTTCTCCTATGCACGTCTCCTGTATATTCCTTTTCTCCTTCTCAGCATTTTCGCCACAATCATTGCATCCCAGGCAATGATAAGCGGAACATTCTCGATGGTCTTCCAGGGAATTACAACAAGGCTTATGCCTATGTTCAAGGTAGATTATACCTCCGAGGAACGAAAATCCCAGATATACATAGGATCGGTCAACTGGTTCCTCCTCTTTGCCGTTCTTTTCATCATGGTGGAATTCGGAGAATCCAGCCGTCTCGCTGCAGCCTACGGCCTTGCAGTTACCGGGACAATGACGCTTACGGGAATTCTTATGACATGGATTTTTTATCTGAAGAAAAAGAAAACCCTCGCAGTGGTTGCTCTTATCGTCACTCTTGTTGATGCGGTATATCTGGGAGCAAACTTCTACAAGATCCCCCACGGAGGATACTGGTCTCTGGTCCTGGCCATGTTACCTTTTTTCATGATCATCCTCTATACACAGGGGCAGAAGAGACTTTACCGGATGATGGATTTCATGCCGCTCGAAGAATTTCTCCACAAGTTTATTAGGGTATATGAAACATCCGCCCGGATTAAAGGGACATCTCTTTTTCTGATCAAAGATGTGAAGGATATCCCTTTCTATGTGACGCAGACAATGTTTTTCCATGGTGTTATGTATGAGACCAATATATTTGTATCAATAATCAAAAGGGATGATCCATTCGGCGTTATCGGTTTTTTCAAAGACGATCTTTCAAAAGGCCTTAAGGTTTTCGAGATTCAGGCAGGGTATATGGAAGTGACAGATGTCGAAGAGCTCTTGCGGGAGGCTGGCATAGAAGAGCGGGTCGTATTTTACGGCCTTGAGGACATCGCTGCAAAAAACCTTTTATGGAAAATGTTTGCTCTGGTAAAGAGGGTGACGCCAACATTTATACAGTTCTATAAAATTCCACCGAAGAAGCTTCATGGGGTTATTACCAAAGTATCCATGTGATATGCATGAACGCTCTCGAAAAAGTACGGACTGCTGGTGAGTTCCTCAAGCATACCGGCATCGATAATCCGCTGAAGGACGCTGAACTGATCATAGCGCATTGCCTCGGCATAAATCGTATTATCCTTTATAAGGACAATCCAAAGATCCGGGACAATGCCATGTCTCTCATCGATACCTTTCTCCAGAGGAGAGCAAAAAGAGAGCCTTTGCACTATATCCTCGGGTATACAGAATTCCATAGGCTAAAAATACATGTAGGACCGGGCGTGCTTATCCCGAGACCGGAGACAGAATTGCTGGTTGAAGAAGCCGTTAAGATACTAAGAAGTAAGATATCAAATACCCCCTTACCTCCATTTATTAAAGGGGGGGAGGGGGGGATTACCGGAACTGATAGCTCTTTATCATTGTTAAGAATTCTGGATCTCTGCACCGGAAGCGGCTGCATCGCTCTTGCACTTGCAAAAGAATTTCCTGATGCTGAAATATATGGCACCGATACATCAGGGGAAGCAATTCACTATGCAGAGGAAAATGCAAAGAATAATGGCATTAAAAACGTTACATTTTTGAAAGGTTCGTTGTTTGAGCCGTTGACAAAAAAACTCACATCTCGCATCTCACCTCTCGCATGTGATCTGATTATCTCAAACCCTCCTTATATTAAGAAAGACGATATAATAACTTTGCAGCCTGAAGTGCGGGATTGGGAGCCTGTTGAGGCCCTGAATGGAGGTGAAGACGGGCTTGATTACTACAGAGGAATAATGAGTGAAGCGAAAAATTATCTGAAAAGGGATGGACTTCTCGTGTCCGAAATCGGCATCGATCAGGCAGAGGCGGTGAAGGAAATAGCAAGAGGTGCAGGATTTGAGAATATCTCTTTGAAAAAAGATTATGCAGGTATTGACAGAATTATGACGATTTTACAATAGAAAATGACGGGAGTGTGGTATGAGCATTGTTGAAGACAATAAAAACCTTGAAGGGCTTGACAGGAAGTACCTATGGCACCCCTTTACCCAAATGAAGGAATGGCAAAAGGAGACACCTGTTGTCATTGCTGAGGGCAGGGATTGTTTTATCAAGGACACGTACGGCAGGTGG
>Ga0307380_10006882_pt1 | contig 14866 bp, 11 predicted proteins | sample UN3MG_FD_202239 | JGI IMG/M metagenome (GOLD analysis project Ga0307380, IMG submission 202239) | Soil microbial communities from Risofladan, Vaasa, Finland - UN-3 | ecosystem: Environmental > Terrestrial > Soil > Coastal area > Acid sulfate soil | place: Finland: Risofladan, Vaasa | collected... | reverse complement strand
TTTTTCAGGCGTTAAAACATCTCCTCCATCAATCGGTTCTCCAAAAACATTAAACATTCGCCCCAATAATCCGGACCCCACGGGCACCTGCAAAGGATGTCCCATATCAATGATTTCATCTCCCCTTTTTAACCCTTGAGTAGGAGTTAGGGCTATTCCTCTAACCGTATTGGCATCAAGATGAAGGGTTACCTCGATAATCGCTTCGTGGGATTTCAATTGGTAATTAATCTTAGGAAGGAACTGCGGGAAAAAAGCATCAACCACACTTCCCCGGATTGCTCTTATTTGGCCTCGGTTTATTTTCTGATTATCCATTCAGATATCTCCACTCATTGCTTTTTGTCCATTTAGGTTTTAATTTATTTTTACTTTTTTCTTTTTTCTGATTATTTCTTTAGTGCGATAAAACGAATTATTTTTAATTATACTATTTCTTTATAGGGTTGTACAATGGGAACTCTGTGGTAGATGGGCATATGTGATAGAATTTTTAGACTATGTAGAATAAATTATAGGGGAGATAAATTTTTATATTTGACATACCGTAATTTCTTAAACATGATAAAAGCATAATAAAAGTCTGTTTCTTGCAATATTATAACCATTTAAGTAGACGCTGAGAATCTGAACTTATCAAGCTCCTTACGAAAAATTAGAAAAAGTTACCGAATTATTGAGCTAGTACATCTGTCCCTATTTTTTTATTCAAAATACTAATCACTTATTGCCTGTTCAGGAATAGCTGGTAAACCTTGACGTTGTAAGTAGGATGAATAACGTTGTTGTACTTTTGTTATATAGGGCGGTAATAATCTCCCTATTCTTGTTTCTTTGAACATTTTATCTATTTCATCATCATTTTCGTCTTTAAGTTTATCTTTCCATTTTAATATCTTCATATTTCTAAAACGAACTTCTATTATTTTACCACCATCAATAAAAGGAATATAAATATTATTTGATTTGTCAATAAAATTTCCTTCCTTAAAAGAGATCTCATCATCATTACCCGAATTGATTCTTTGTTCATCAAGAATACGACATTCAAGACAATACAGTTTAGGATTCCCCCCTTGTCGAACAATATCACATTCTGGGCGAATATTTATATAATATCTTTTTTCTTTTGACCCATTAACATCAACTTCATATTCAAATAAATCTCCAGTACAAGGTTTATCAGGCAAAGCATCGTTTTTGATAAATCTTTCTGCTTCAAGAACTTTCCTAATGTCTTCTTTACTAATATCCTCATCTTCTAGATTAAGGATATTGTCATCAAAAGGAATTTGTTCTGTCCGTGCAGATATATTTTTATAAATAAAATTACCTAATTCGTAATTTACATCAGAGCCATCACCCTTAAAGGTTTTTTGTAAAACAGATGGCCAATTATGGTTGATATTGTAGAAAGTCCAAAATAAATCTCTCTTAGCTTCATTTAGAGAATGTTCCCATTCTTTGAGAACATACATGGAAGGAGTCTTTTTAAGCCAATTTTCAATTTCGGCAAAGAGTAAATTATCGTCAACATCTGAAAAAAGATCTTGCTTTTGTTTTATAAAAATATAATTATTAGAACCTTCTTTATAGATACCTTCATCAGAAAGCTTTCTAGTTATTGAATACGGGGATTGATTACTAAAAATAAATACTGGAGCAAAACCAACCTTCTTAATCTCTTTTAAAAATTCGATATTATTATTAATGAATAATGGTTCATCTATTTGCATTCCCGGTTCCGGCGTTTCAAAAAGTTGCCAATCAAGTAAAATAAAGCTTATATTTTTAAAATTGCAAATTTCTGTATTATTAGGTAAATCTTCATATTCCAATATTGAAATATAGTTCTTTTTCAATTGATCACGAATTTTTAATATTAAGTCTTGGCTATCTTCTTCTTTTATTTTATCATCAATAATAATGGCAATCCCTGAAAGTAGTTTTTTAATATCCATATTTATTCACCTTGTTTAACAAAACTTACAACAAAATTAGCGCCAGACAATATCATATCTGCTTTTATATCAGCAAGCCAGATTGAATAATCAATTCTTTCTAATAATTGTCTCGCAATATATAATCCAAGCCCCCGCCCCTCTTCCTTAGAAGTATAAAAAGCTTCAAATATATAAGGGACATCTTCTTTACTTATTCCAGGTCCATTGTCTGAAAAAATCAATTTCCCATTATTTCCATCTAATTTTATAACTATTATTTTTTCTTTAATATTTATATCTGTCAACCAAAAGATTGAATTGTCAAAAAGATTAATAAATAATTGAAGCAAAACAGCATCAGTACATTTAGCAATTAAGGGTGAACCAATTTTTTCGATTTCCAGTTTAATTCCTGCTCTAGTTAAAGTGTTTTTATAAATTCTGATTACCTTTTGAAGGATATCATCTACTCGTATATTTCTTCTACGTTGTTTTGATGATCTAAATATTAATTGAATATCTTTCATTTGGGTTTCAATAAAAGAAAAAATACCTCTTAATTTCTGCAATTCCTCAATAATCCTATCAATAGTTATACTGCCACCCATACAGTCTTTCATTAAATCGTCAATTCCAAGTATGCCTTTGGATAGCATTAACATCAAATCGTGAGATGCAGTCTCAACCGATAAACCTACACTAGCCAAATCTTCTGTAGCTTCAACTCTCTGCGTTAAATATTTACGCTCTATTGAATAGGTCCTGTATAGGTCATTAATGGCATTTATTGCAGTTGGATTATCCCTAAAATGTTTTTTTATTTCCTCGTATTGTCTTTTTACTTCTTCTGTTCTAAAAATATCTTGTTTTGTTTTATCCTTATTATTTTCCTGATATTGTTTAAATTGATGAAGCCTAAAATAAGAGAGAAATGATTGAATGAGAGCGGTGAAGTCCTGTGTTGCATCTCCTTCATCAATTAAACCTTCCCTATTAGTTTTATCTTTTAATTCAGGATTTCCCGCTTTTGATATTTCAATCCAGCCGATAACCTGATCATTACTAAAAAATTGCCCTGCTGAAATTGTACCCCGGTAAGTATCTATTTTCAACCAATCATCTTCGGGATCGCCATAAGGGAAAACTCGAATACCATCTCTATATAAATATATTCTGTGTTTTTTAATTAATTCCCGATCAGTGTTGTCGAGTAAATACTTTAATGGAGCATTTTTATCAAAATCAAAAATGATAAAATTAAATGAAAAGTCACCGCATTCAGGAGTTCTATACTTTCCTATGCATTTTGCCTGTATATTTTCTTCAACTTTTTCCAATATACAAAAACGTTCTCTAAAAACTCTATTTTTCTTAAAAATAGGGGTATCAATTTTCATTGACTTTGGAATTCCATTTTCAAGAAAAGTAAATTCTTTTTTAAGTGAGTTATATCTTCCATTATTTATCTTAAAAACAGCTTTAGTGTCAAATAACCCTGAAAGTTTCTCAATATAATCCTCTTCGAAAGACTTTCTTTCGCCATTTACATAAACACCAACTACGAAATCATTCCCTTTATTCTTTTTAAATATTTTATCGAAAATGGACTCAAGTTCGGAAATATCGTTATATATATTTTCTAGCTTTTTTTCATTCCACTTTCCTTTTAGATTTGAAATTTCAATTCTGGTGCCGTGATTTCCTTTATTGAAAGGTTGGTAACCAACACTTATTTCTTTATCGACAATAATTACAGGCTTTTTAGTGCGAACTTCAATATTCAAATCATCAATAAATAACTCTTTTTTCTCTCCCTTTTCAGTTAAGAAATCATTATCGTATGCAGAAAGGTCGTAGTCAATTTCGAATTCAACATCACTATTTTCCGGTCTCGTTGTGATTAAAATTTTTTTCCCAAGCTTTAATATCGAAAAACGTCCTATCCCTTTTTCTCCTTGAATAATTCTTTTTTTCTTTTTTGTCTTTTTTGATTCACCTTTTTTAACAAATTTAATTGGAGTTGCCGGATTCATCCAGCTTTTCTCAATGGTTCCTAGAGACATTCCTTCGCCATTATCTTCAATAATTATTTTAGAATTGGCCAATGCTTCCAAGTTATTACCGAAATTTTCTAAACTCAATTTTACCCAATCAGCATCAGCATCATAGGCATTTTTTATCAATTCGATTAAGGCGATTTGCTCATTTTTAATAAGTTGATCTCCAAGCATTGTTAAAAGCCTGGCGTATGGCCTAATCTTAAAAGTTTTTTCATTCATTTTTTTGCTCCAATAATAATAAATTCTTCTGCGTAAACTATCAGGCTGTTCTTGTTTGAAGTAAATTTCCCCTTATTGTCTCTATATGGAGTTAATATTTTCTTTGATATTTTTCTTTTTACTACTTCAATATCCTCAAAGCCTGCTAACATCATACTTTCAACAAGGTGTTTTGCATTATCAATGCGAACTGATTTATACTCTGTATTACCAATTACAAAAAAAGCTAAGCTGTTTCTATTTAGAATATCAAATGCTTTGTAAACACTTTTTTGCATATCAACAAAATATTTGGCGGCGGATTTAGCTTTTCTTTTATCATAATTATACAACTGCAAAACTATCTTTTCGCCTGTTTTATTTAATTCTTTTATATCTTCAGTAAAATTAGAATTGTGATACAAGCTACCAATAGTACCTTCTCTAAGAGATCTATAATCTTCAGCAAAGTCCAACCATAAAGTTGACAATTGATGCAAGTCCGCATATTCATATGATGTAACATAAGGGGGACTCGTAACAATTAAATCTACAAACGAACTGTTTATTTTCTTATTTAAAAAATTGATATTTTCAATTTTAATTTTAGTTCTCTTAGTAAGCACATTTTCACTATTTGCATCACACATCATTTTAACTTGTTTTGTAAAAGATTCCATTACATCGGCAGGTTTTTTAAATGGGTCAACTTGTGGTTTTATTGATTTGGTTAACCATACAGATGTTGGCTTTAAAATATTTGAAAAAGCACTTAGAAAGAATTTTCGATATTTACTTTTGGATGGAACTGTTTCATTTATTGAGTGTTTTAGTCTGAGTAAATTTTCTATTTGCTTTTCTTTAAACCAATATTTTATTCTGCTATTTATTTCCCGCATTTCTTTTACGTTAACAGAATACTGAAGAAAATTAGTTCTTATTTTATCAAAATATTTCTCCAATTTCTCTTTTGAATATTGTTGGCTTTTCGTTTCTGCGATTAAAGTCGCAACCGGGTTGATATCACATCCCCAAAAATCTTTTCCATTCCTTGTGGCTTCATAAGCAGTCGTTCCACAACCACAGAAGATATCCGCAACCAAATTCACATTTATACCTTCTTTTTCGGCATACTCAATAGCTTTAGTTGTGATAAATGCAGGGAACTTTGCAGGATAGGAATGTATTCTATGAACTTTACTCTCTTTTTTATCACTCGTATTCCAGAAAGATTTAATCGGAATAGAATCAAAATTAGTATCTAAATTATTTCTTGTTAATTGCATATTGTTTATATTAATCCTTATTCAGAAATTCTCAATTTCTCTTCCTTGTGCATAGCGCCCGAATATGCGAATTATTCTTATACCGTCAAATTAGTGGAATATAAACAATTGTTTATATTTTTTATTTACAATTATATCATTTCTATTCTAAAAAATCATCTATTTGTAAGATATAAATAGTGACGTCTTCTATCATATATCAAATATTGATAATTAAGCTATATATTTTCTAGCCACGTTATAGGGCTTTATCTGTATGGCTTGTTTCCTGTCCTTGAATGGCTGTGAAGCCCTTGCCACTTCTTTGGCTTGATACCGTACAACTGAATGGTTCCAAAGGCATCCAAGATAGTGTAGTCCGTTAACCATATTTCGAAAAATCCCGTTTCATTAAGTTCTTTGATGATTTGTTCATTAAGAAACAATACCACTTGATTAATCGACGAATCCATTAGTTGAAGCACTAATACCGTACGGTCGGGTAATGTCCAACCAGACCCGGACCGCTTTATATCCTTACGGTATATCAGTTCCTGTAAATGTATAGCAGTGTCTATTGGATCAGCCTGTTCCTCTCCATTAAGAACTCGAGCCCAGAAAGTAGATTCCGGATCACGCATGACTTTTGTAAGCTCAATTCCTAATTGAATTCCATCGCTACGCTGAACGATAAAATCTGGACGCTTAGTTCGACCTACAAGTTGCAAGGAAAATCCAGTGACCCACTCGTATTCTTTCAGAAATGGCTCCAGTTCTATCTCCTCGACTAGTTTCTTTCCATACTCTTGGTCTGACAAAATGACATCACTCCTAGAAATATTTTTTGGGGTAGGCTTCACAAGTTCATAAAAAGCTATTTCTTTTATTGCAAAATTATTTTTTTCAGCATAGAGTTATATTTATAAAGCAATTTTCAACAACTATAAACAAAAAAACAGGGTAAGAAAATAATTATTTTAACCTCTTGCTCTGTCTTTTTACCTGAAAGATTCTTCCCATAAAAATTAGAAAAATGGTTTTTAGTAAACTCTGTAAGGGTTTCCCTAAAGATTAGGAATTGCCCCATCGGTGCTTTTTAGTATAAAGCTCTCCAGAGTTCTGTCCGGTAACAGTCCTTTTGCCTGAAAGTTTGGATACTTTTGGTATCTTTCCTCTTCGGCTCCTTTTCTCTTTTTTGTATAAAAGAAAAAACCTCTCCTGTTACCTTCATACAGGTTACATATTAAACTTTATTTTATATTTACTTTTTTATGTTGATATCAACTCAAACTTCACACTATTTAATAAAATACTACACTTATATTCAAAAACCCTTCTTTTTTGTGAAAAAATAAAATACTACTTAAAAAAACAAATTTTTTCATTTTAAGAAAATATCAGGAATCTGAACTTATAAAAATCCTTACAAAAAAGTTAGAAAAAATTACCGTATTTTTGCGATAGAACAACCATTTCCTTAACATTTGGTTCTGATTTTAATTGTAAATATGCTATTTAAATAGTTATATAAAAAGAGTTGAAAATTCAATAAGCCCTCTTTCCCATACACCGAACTATAAGTCTTTTATATACATCGTTTTTTCTTCTCTCGTCTGCATTAAAAAAAATATTTGCTATTTTTTTGACTTTCCCAAATTTACGTTTAAAATTGACCCACATTCTTAAACAATTAATATCGATGTTAACCACAGGAATGCCAAGTAAAACTATTTGAGGTTTAAATGACATAATAAAAGAAGGAGGTTCTTTTCCCTTTAATAAATATTCTAAAATATCTTGATATTCTTTTAATATTCTTTGTGAATTTATCAAATATGCATCACTTTGAAATTTTGTTTTTATATTAGAGAATTCTTTTCTTAATTCAGAAGTATCTTTTCTTAGAGAAGAAGCTTCTTTTAAAAGTTTTTTGGGATCTCCATTACTAATAACAATTAAAGAATCAACTACATCTGATAACCCGCCAAACTCTTGTGGTTGATAAATATTTTTCTCTATATTATTAGTAAGTTTAAGAAACGAGATTTCTCTAGATTTAAAGTTTAATACATGTCTAATAATTCTTCCCGTGGATGGTAAGTATGTTGCTTTGATTCTATCAGCAATTTGTTCATAGACTAACATTCTTGCTGCCACTCCAATAGCTTGAGTTAATTCATTATTCCAAGCACCTTTTTGGATCATTCTCCTTATTTTGGAATAAATTGTATCTCTTAAAATAACAAAAGGAGCGATGTTTGAACTTATTGGGTCAGAATAATGCCTATTAAATTGAATTAATTTATCTCCATATAAATCATTGTTAATAAGATGCTGATGTAACGTATCAAGAGGATTTTTTCCATTTGAGAATTTTGGAATAAAATCTCCAATTTTATTCTTTTGTAATCCAGGTGCCATATATTCAATTTCATCCGATAATGTTAATTCCGCTACATCACACGATTCAAAATAAGTCTGTAAGTCTAATTTATAATATTCAATTAAATCAAGCCCATCAGAAATTTTTTCAATTTGATTTAACGCTTTATATGTTATTGGATAAACAGAACTATTTTTATCAGCAGTAAAAAATATTCTATCTGAAACAATTATTTCACCAATAAATCTGAGAAATGTCTTTATTTGATTAATGTGATTTGCAGTGCCATTTAAGCAAGCTTCAACATCATGTATAGACGTATTGTCAACGAATCTAATCATTATGATTTATCCTTTATCTGTTCATTGTGAAATTTAAAATATGATTGAAAATTTGATCATTACCCATATTTCTAATTTTGTTATGTAATTCAGTTATTTTTTTTTCTACTTCTTCATATGGTTGCAAAACTCCGTAAAATAAATATTTTGTTAGTAAAATTTTTTTTACAAATTTGATTTTTTCAGGATCTGAAGTCCCTATTTTTAATCGTTCAAAATTGACATATTGCCACTCTTTATATTCTTGTAGTGAAGGAGCTGGAGATGTTAGTATTTCAGTTAATTGGGGGCCGAATAGGGGTTTATTTTGTACAAAAAAAGCAAGAGCATGAAATGGTAACATTTCAAATAAATGCTGATAATCGCATAAAGGCATAGGCCCACATATATGAATGCAAAAACAATTTATCTTAATTTTTGTTGGGCCAATAGCATATTTTGGTAATATTTTTAAACCATATTTTTTGGATAACATAGTCGTAATAGAATTTATCATTATTTTTATATTCTTATTTGTAGCATCAAACGAACCAGATAATGCCTTATTTTCAAATATTTTCTTCCTTAGAAAATCTATTTTAAAATTAAACTTATTCTTTTGATCTTGAGAGCCAATAATTAAAATATCTAAATCATTTGATTTATGCGGCGTAGAGATACTACTTCCCACTTGATACATTCCACTGTATTCGGTTTTATTTTTGAAAAGCAAAATAATATGTTCTATAAATTCATTTATTATTGTAACTTTCAATTCTTCAATTTTCATTATTTCAGAGTCTCCTATTTTATTCGTTTAGCAAGAAAAATACCATCTCTTATTGGAAGCAATACAGTTATAAATCTTTTATCTCTTGAAAGTTGATTATTAATAGTATTAGTAATTTCTTGCCACTTTTTTTCTGGTTTTAAAACGGCACCTCTAGCAAGGGAATTATCGATAATTAACAATCCATTAAGTGATAAACTTTTATATATTAATTCAATTTTTCCTATATACGATTCTTTTCGTGCATCTAAAAATATTATATCAAAAGGTGCTCCTTTATAATTACTTAACCATTCCAATCCTTCTGAATTAATAACAGAAATTTTTCCACAATTAATAAGTTTAGATAGATTTTTAGTCGCCAATTTATATGCATCAATGCATTCCTCAATTGTGATTAGTTTTCCATCCACTGGTAAAGCGGAGGCAATCATCGCAGCAGAATATCCCGTAAAAGTTCCTATTTCCAAAACATTTTTTCCGTGAGATATTGAAATCAGGATACGCAGTAAGTTGCCTACAATTTTACCAATTAACATGTAAGAATTTAATAAATTCCTTGAAGAATTAAAGATGGTTTTTGCTATTAACGGTTCATTGCTACTATTTTTCTCACAATATTCTTGAATAATCGGAGAAATTATTTTGTGCTCTCTATTCATAATTCATAAAGCTCCAATTCTGAGATAACTAAATCAACAATATTTTTTTGAGATTTATTTTCAGTGCATAAAACAATGTCAGCTATACTTGTACTGTCAGTCTTTTCTTTAAGTATATTCCAGTTTTTAGAGGAAATTTTTCTCTCTTTATTTTTCATTACTAACCTTCTTTTGATCTCTTTTTCAGAGGCAATAAGCAAAACTGATTTAAATATGTAATTATGGCTTTTTGCAATATTACGAATTTCCAACAATCTACTTTTACTTGCAAAAACTCCTTCTACCACTAAAGATTGTTTTTTTATCATTACTTTTTTTATTTTTTGGAGTAATTCTTTAAAGACAAATTTACTATTTTCTAACGTATAAGAATGATTAGAAACACATTTATCCCATATATTATCAATTTGTAAACAATCAAACTCATAGTGGTTAAGTAGTTCTTTTATTAGACTGCTTTTTCCAACTCCGGGTAAACCATAAATTATTAATATAATATTTTTTGACATAATTTCTACTAAATTAAAATTGACTCTTTTTATTAAAAATCCTTACGGAAAGTTAGAAAAAGTTACCGAATTATTGAGCTAGTATAACGGTTCTTTGTCACACTTCAAGAATATATATTTACCTTATTGAATCGCCACCAGCGGTTAAAAGAATTAGTCTTTTTCAATTTTTCTATATCTTAATATTAATACGACAAAAGATTTAAAAAATCCTTCTTTTTTTAAAAAATAGTTACGAGATGAGAATACCGCGATTTCTTCGAAAGTAATGACAGAGGGATTAATACTAACAATACTTACTTACAAATGGGAAAAATGTGTAAAGTCTGTGGGAAAATACCTTCTTGAAAGCCTTATATAGCAAGGCTTTTCACCTACATCTAAAATAAGCCATTTTAAGCGCCTATTTTAAAAAATATGACCAATCACCTTACCCAGTCTTAAAAAACGCTGCTATGACAATATTTCGATAAAAGCCTTATTTTAAAAGGCTTTCAGCCTATTAAAAAAACAAATTTTAGCCCTTTTTTACCTCATTTTCTCCCTATTTTAGAAGCACTACCACCATCCCATATAACAAAAAAACGCAGAAACCCTTATATTTTCTACGTTTTAAAGCCTTACCATTTTTTCCTGTAAAAACTGATAATCCTCGAATTTTATATATATTTATCTCCCTTACTTAGCTAAAAATCAGCTTTTTCTATTCCTCTATTTTTATTAATTGCTACTATCTCCTTTTATACTCATGAAAGCCTTGTAAAATAAGGGTTTCAGGGGTAGATTGCGTATTTTTGATTATACGGGCAAAATTTACCTTAACTTATACTTTTACCCTCGAAAATGGCACTTTTTTAGCTAAATTTTCACCCCTCCAAAATTTGAAAGTGGCTATTTATAAGGGTTTCGTGATTTTAGGGAGGCGAAAATAGGTAAAAATAGGGGTCGTAATTGCCAATTTTTAGAAAATTAAGGCGCGTTTAAAGGCACTCTCCGTGCGTTTTTGGGGTATTCCTGAAGGGTTCTGAAAGCCTTATAAATAAAGGGTTTCGAGAGGAGATTTAAAACAGGAACATCCTATTTTTTCTATGGTTTAATTTTCCCTTTTACGAGGTCTTCCTTTAGGAAATAATAGGGACAAACACCTATTTATCAGCTTTCTTTTTAGGCCTTCCTTTCGGCTTTAATTTAAAAAATTTCCAAGTGGCCTTAGAATAAATGACCGCTTACAACCAAATTAATTTTTAATTTTCACCTTGTCCCAAGATTGTTGAGCCCCGTCATAGAAACCTTTGATAAATGCCTTCAAACGAAATTGAGCTTCTTTATTTGGGCCATAATAATTTTTCCCATGACCAAGACCAATCTTGTGGCATAACTTTAACATTAAAAAATAAAGGGTAGCTCTTTTTTCCCAAACTTTTTTAGAAGATGTTCGATTTATTGCCAATCCCAAGCTATTATCAATCGGCATTCCATGCTTTTCTAAAATATCTACATATTTATCGAACAAATCTGTTCTCATTTTATAAATGTAGGCTTGGTTTAACTTACTTAATTCTGAAGTAACAGAATGCGAAATAGCTCTATTATAGTGTCCCATTCCATCCCAAATATCATCTCTACCTTTTTCGTGTAAATAATTCTTTGTAAAAATACTTTGATCAACAGCAAGTTTATCACCAAAACTATGCATCCATGCAAGAGCAAATAATTCAAATCTCAAAATCGTTATTTCTTCTTTTATTTTTTGTAAACTTATATTTTCAAATTCTGGCAATACTTCTACAATTTTTCCCTTAAAAAATTCAGGAAACACATTATTAACTTCTATCCCCACCCCAATTTTGGGATTAAGAATTTGATTATCATAAAAATCACGACAAAAATCTTCTAAGCTGATTTCTTGTTTTTTTGAAAAAATTGACATGGCGCTCCTTTAAAAATAAATTTGGTATTCCATCTAACTTAAAATAACCGAAGTATAAATTAAGGGGTCTTAACGTTTGACATTCATATTTTTCTTAAGGCCATTATCATCTCTTATAAGTTTCTTTTATTTCATCATTCACTTTACTTTTTTGTTAAAATCTTTTTGCAATCTGGGAAATCGCTGAATAATCTATCTTAAAAAGTTCGCCTATTTTAGAAGAAAATAAGTGTCTGTCCTTATTATATTATTGTTCTGCGAAATTCATTAGGAGCAAAAAAGCATTTTGCCTGCTTTGTGGGCGAACTACTGCTTATTGGGGTAAAATTTCCGTATCTTCTAATAAATTCATTGCTAAACTACTTAACCTCAGATATTCGTAAGCACGGATAGAATCATCGATTTTCGCGTCTGAAGTATGACTTTTCTCATTACGAAAACGGTCAATTGCCATTGTAAGAAATTTTACCGCATCGTTGAAATCTCGATCTACGTTTGGAGCCGCCGCACCTCTTATATGTAATTTACCTTTCCCGAATGCATCCGCGCCCGTTTCGTATCCCGCTATTTTTCGTAGTCTATCCCGAACTACCTTAAAACTTTTTTCAACAGCTTCTGCATATACATTCTTTTCGTATAAATCGTAACATTTACTATAAATTTGTGGGTGTAAATCGGCCAAATGTTTTTTTGTTACAGAAATTGATTTAGAGTCAGATTTTATTTTCATCTCTAATCGCCTAATTAACCTATCCAAAAGAGTAAAAAAATTTTTAATTGCCTCGTAGATATTTTTGCCTCCCAATGCTGCACCTTCGTAGTAAAGCCAAGAGGCTAGGCAGATACCCTGCCTGAGAGCTTCGGTATCTCTCGACATTATAGTTTTTGGTAACCGGTCGTTAATATATTCTTCTTTTGTACTACCAAATTTAAAATTCTCTATTTGTATAAATAAATCTTTTTCTTTTACTGTATTAGAATCAAAAATTACAGAAGAAAAGGTAACTATTATTTCATCTTTGAACCGCTTGGCATCCTCTCTTAATTTCTTTATATCCTCTTCAAATTTTTCTACTGAAAAATTATCACCCACCAATTCTTCAATTTTTACTCGTACTTCTTCTGGTTGTTTTTCTTCCCAACCATCGGGTATTCCGTTAAGGCCACCCCATTCGCCACTAAATCGCTCATGGATTGATGGAATCTGAAAATTACGGTAGTACATCTTTCCGTGCCAACCGGCGAATGAACCGCTCCATGAAAGTTCAACACGACTACATGCTTCTCCGAGTTTTTCACTTAATTTAGGAATATTACCCAAAATATTTATTTGTTCATCCCTAAATTTTTTAATTAACTTTTTTGTTGTTTTAATCACATTTACATCTAACATATTTTCTATAAATCCATTTTTAACATTCCATTTTTTCTTTAGAAAATTGTTTATGCCCAACTAATTGGAAAGACAAGAGAATTCTAATAGAGCTTTTGCAATATCACTTTTCATCTTCTCGCTCGATTTTTTTATCACCCTGCTCACTATAGGGTTTACCGGGGTCAAATCTTTATTCTTGACAAATAGGTTAATAAACTGTCAAGAATAAAGATTTGACTCATTTTCTTTTTTCATTATTGGATTGGTTTAAGACCTATGAGAATTTGTGCATCGAATTGGCTTGTATTATCGAATGAAAAAGTTGCAGGAATGTTTGCTTTTTCAAATGCATTTTTTATCGATAAGGATTTTGCGCTATTTGTTTGGAGCGTAATTTGGATATTGTATGGTGGCGGGGTGTACATACCCACTTTAATTATGTCCACTTGTATTTTAGCACCTTGTAGGATAGAAAGAATTTGTTCGCCATACATCCCGGCTTCTTGGTCGCCAAGCAATATCAGTTTTACTGTAAGCGGTTTAGGAGCACTGCTTAAAGCTTTATCCAAGGCTTCCCGTTGGGCAGTAGCCAAACTTCGTGGAGCGATTTGCGCTTCAAGTTTTAACCTGGCACTGCGCTCCCGCTCTAATGTAGTCTGTAGTTCAAGATTGTGCTTTTCTATATTCGCAGTGCGCTCATTTGCGTCAGCCGCTTGTATATTCGCATTGGCGGCATCTGCTCTCGCTTTCTCCGCGACGGCATTGGCGGTTCCGACATTTAGCTTCAAATATTCCTCTTTTACATTTCCCATCCAGACAATAAGTACTGTTGCAATAACTCCAATCACCAACCCTAACAGCAACGCGATATTTGCCTTATTATATATAGACGAGGCTGTTTCATACGATGGCCACATACGGATACCTCCTTGGATTCCTATGAGTTGTCAAGGGGATGGTTCTTTGTCACACTTCAAGAATATATATTTACCTTATTGAATCACCACCAGCGGTTAAAAGAATTAGTTTTTTCTGATTTTTCTATATCTTAATATTAATACGACAAAAGATTTAAAAAATCCTTCTTTTTTGTAAAAAATACTTCAAGGTGAAAAATTTAGAAAGTATAGATGGGAAGAAAAAATATTCAGAACCCAACCTGTTGGCCGATGGTTACGCTGAAGAATGATTATCAGGGGGTACCTGCACTGGAAAATTCTCATTCTACCTTATGGTTAGTTTATCTTCTAAAGTTACTAATTCATAAGTTTTACTGTGCCAATTTGATACTATCTCATAAGTTATAAAATGAACTCGATTACGCAAAACCGAAAAAGCATTATATGATAGTTTTGTATTAAATTGATTTTCATACAACTTATTAGCTACGATATAAAATTTTGAATAAAAATCTTGTAACTCCACAAATTT
>Ga0307380_10006878_pt1 | contig 14872 bp, 15 predicted proteins | sample UN3MG_FD_202239 | JGI IMG/M metagenome (GOLD analysis project Ga0307380, IMG submission 202239) | Soil microbial communities from Risofladan, Vaasa, Finland - UN-3 | ecosystem: Environmental > Terrestrial > Soil > Coastal area > Acid sulfate soil | place: Finland: Risofladan, Vaasa | collected... | reverse complement strand
GACCCTTCTGCTGCGCTTCGGTCGCCTGATCGAGGAACGTGAGGATCGCACGCTCCGGCCGGCCATCCAGTGCGAATTCACAGGCCATGGCCGACCTGTTCGTGATCGCCCCCACGGGAACAGATGACCGACCATGCCTGCCCCTCATGACGCCCGCAGAAGGCCAGCCGCGCAGACTCGCCCTTGGCAGGGGTATCGGCACCGGTGATGCAACCGGCCGGTGCCGGCCCGTCCGAGTCGTAGAGAGTGATCAGCGTGGCCGAAGGTATCGGCTGACCACCGAACTCGACTTTCGATGGCAGCCAGGCTTCGACAGCCATGTCCTGCTGCTCCCGCGGAACCACTCGCAACACGCGGGCCCTGCCGGCACGACCAGCTATCGGAGGCCGGATCATCGCGGCGAGCCTGGATGCCGGCAAGGTCGACCTGCCGGACAGAGCGCCTCGCGGTGCTCGCGCCCGGCGCCGTCCAGCTCGATCCATCCGCCGCCTACCCGACTGCAGACGCCCCATAGGCACCGTTTTGCGGCCGACAGGCGACGGCCTGGCGGCGACTGCACTTGACAATTCTGAGGCCGCCGACCATACTCGCCGCGTGGTTGGTGGCATCTCCGAGTGAACAGGTCCTGATCGGCGTGAAGCAGTGGTTGTTTCAAACAGGTCCCGTCGGGGGCGCTATCCGCGTAGAAGTAGAGGTTGTTGTTATGCCAGAGGGCACCGTAAAGTGGTTCAATGACACAAAGGGGTACGGGTTTATCCAGTCGGACGATGGCCAGGATGTCTTCGTCCACCAGTCCGAGGTCCAGATGGAGGGATTCCGCACGCTGAGTGAAGGAACCAGAGTGCAGTTTGAAATGACTCAGGGCCCCAAGGGGCCTAAGGCCATGGCCGTGAGACCGGTGTCTTAACCGATCCGGGCCAGTCGAGACCGCAGAAGCACAAGGGCACCTTCGCAAACGCGACGGTGCCCTTCTCTTGGGTCTGGGCGCCGGCCGGGGCCGGCCGCGGCGCCTGTACAGCGGGCGGCATAGGCACTTGGGAGCCGCGAACAAGCACCGCCCGGATCGCCCTGACGCTCCGGGCGGCTCGCCCGCGCAGCGAAAAGCCCCCCCGACAGCCTTGCCGGGAGGGCTTCCACCATACCCCCAAGGGGACTCGAACCCCTGTCTTCAGGATGAGAACCTGATATCCTGGGCCACTAGACGATGGGGGCGGTTCTCCCACTTCTTGAGCGGGCAACCGGCTACCCGTAGGGCCGCTGGTTGCCCGACGCAACTAGGTTAGATTAGGGAGTCAGGCCGGAATCGTCAAGCCGCAGATCGGATTAGATCGGTCGAGAGCAGGCACGGCCCGCACGCAGGCGTCCGGGCGGGTCGATCACCGCAGGGCGGGATCAGGCCTCCAGATCCACCTGCGAGCCGGGGTTGTCCGGGTCCCCGTCGGTCGCGGTCGGAGCCAAGACCGCCTGGCTGGTCAGCAAGGTGGCCGACTGTTGCTCGATCTGGACAATGTTGGTGGCAGAGCGCAGGCCGGCGACGCCGGCATCACGGTTGCCGCCTGCCAGCCCCAGCGAATCCAACATGGCCGCCCCGCCGGCCTGCTGGTTCCCGCCATCGACACCCATCAGGACCTGCAGAATCAGCAACCCGATAATCATCCGCAGCAGTTGATTGTCTTGCACGCCGCCGCCAACCGCAGCCAGCATCGTGTCCACCTGCGAGTAGATGGACGTGGCGCTCGTAGAGCTGATGGTGGCAACTGACGTCGCCGTGTTAGTCGCTCCCGCGGAAACCGCCCCCGCCTTGGAACTGGGTCGGGCGTTGTTGCTGGCTGGTGTCTGATGGATTCCCGATACGCTGGCGTCCACCGGCTGAATTGGCTCCATGATTCCCTCCTCCGTCCGGCCAGGGGAACCGGAAGGGTCCCCGGCCGTCTGCGCAGGCAACAGCCAGCGCGCCGCGGGGCCCGGTGCGGCAACATCGCCCTAAGCTGCTGAAATAAAACGAGTTAGAATTGCGGTGCGTCTGTTACGAATCTGCGGTCTACACCGCAGGATGCCGCCGGGCCGCGTCCGGAAGAACGCGATTCGCCCCCATCGCGCCCAAGCGCTGGTTTGACAAGGGCTTAGCCACCGCCAAGGGACGTGGCCTGCGAGCAACACCCCCAGCGGCCAGCCACCCGACGGTGAGAGCGCGTTCAAGGAATAGGATTGCCGGGCCGCCAAGCCGCGCCAGTTTGACACCCCGGCGCATGGTCCTATCATGCTTTGCACGGGTCGTTTGCCCACGTACAGTGGAGTGTGGGCCCGTGGCGGGCCTCGCGTCGTGCTGTCATCGCAGGCGGCGTCGGCCGGCCGGGCCGGATAGCACGCGTCCCTCGAAATACACGGCGTATCACGCGGTTGCTACTGGCATTGCAGACGGAAACGAGACGATTCAACGGGTGACGGACGCAATGCTATCCCCGGGCGCCGGATTGGCTGACCCGCCAGCGATGCACGCTCTGGCGCCGGCCAAGGTAAACCTGCGTTTGGAGGTCAAGGGCCCGCGCTCCGATGGGTACCACGATCTCCGCTCGCTGGCTGTGGCCGTGGGGTTGTTCGATGAACTGCGGTTCTCGGCGGCCCCGTCGGGGTCCCTGGAACTGACCTGTAGCGACCCCTCCCTTCCGTGTGATGAAAAGAACCTGATCGTCCGGGCGGCGCGACTCCTGGCCGAGCGAACCGGCACGGACCGCGGTGCCCGGATCGACCTCATCAAGGGCATCGGCATCGGCGCCGGCCTGGGCGGCGGCAGCAGCGACGCGGCCGCCACTCTCCAGGCCCTGAACCGAATGTGGCAGAGCGACGTCGGCCAGGACAAACTGGCCGCCTGGGCAGCCGACATCGGGTCTGACGTGCCCCTGTTCTTCTCGCTCCCAACAGCGGTCATGTGGGGACGCGGCGAGAAGACGCGGCCGGTTCGAATGAGCTGGTCGGGCTGGGTGGTGCTCGTCTTCGGCGACGTGCCCGTTTTCACGGCCGAGGTGTACCGGGCGTGGAAGCCTGAGGACTCGCAACCCGGCCGCGGCGATGAGATCGAGCGGATGATCGAGACAAGCAGCGCAGCGGCGATCATGGAACTGGCCGTCAACGACCTGCAGCCCGCGGTGTTTCGGGTGAGCCCGACGACCGAGCGATTGTACGTTCGCGTGCGGGACATGGGCCTGCCTGTTCGCGTCAGCGGTGCCGGTTCCACGCTGTTTGCGCTCTTCGACAAGCATCAGGCAGCCGACGAGGCTGTCGCAGAGCTGCGTAGTGCAGGGCTGCATTGCACATCGGTCGGCGCCGGTGACGCAGCAGTGGCGAACCCAAACGATGGGCAGCGTGACGACTGACGTTGAGGAGGCAACCATGGTAGATATTTCCGAGGTTCGAGTGAAACTGATCGGCAACTCGAAGGATCGCCTCAAGGCTTACTGCAGCATCACCATCGGCGGCAACTTCGTGATCCGGGACTTGAAAATCATCGACGGCACGAACGGTCTGTTCGTGGCCATGCCTTCCCGCAAGCTGGCGGGTCGGTGCCCGGCCTGTCATGCCAAGAACCATCTGCGAGCCCACTATTGCAACGAGTGTGGCAAGAAGTTCCCCGAGGGCTGGGCGGGGGGGCGCTCGCAGGGGCGCAACAAGCTGCATGCGGACATCGCCCACCCGATCAACGCCGAATGCCGGGCCTACCTCCAGTCGCGAGTGATTGAGGAGTTCGAGGCGGAGCTGGAGCGCTCCCGCCAGCCCGGCTACCAGGGCAGCCGTTACGACGACCTGGACGAGGACGTTGACCAGGAGGACGCCAGTCCGTACGAAGAGCTGATCCGGGAACTCAAGTCCGACGGGGCCACCGGCAAGCACGAAAAAGCGACCGTCAGTGAGCGCGAAGAAGCGACCGTCAGCGAGCAGGAAGAAGTGACGGTCAGCGAACCCGAGGCGCCCGCCCCAGCGGACGAACGCGAGCCGCCATCGAGACCCGAACAGGAGCCCGCGAGCCCGCCGGCCAAACCCGTGACCGAGGACGAGTTCGGCGCGGGCATCCTGTGACGTAGTAATCCGCGTTTCGGTCTCGGAACCAGGCGCAACCGCGCCTGGATTGCGCAGTGGCCCTCGGTTCGGCGCGTCGGCTGCAACGGTGTAGTCGCATTGACAGTCGCCCGGCCCGCCCCATAGCATGCCCCGCTTCCGGCGTTCGTCTCCTGCGACGGGAACCACATGATCGACGGTTTGACCAGCCTGGTGCGATCGTTTGCCGGCCGTCGGGTGCTGCTGGTCGGCGACCTCATACTCGACCGGTACATCTACGGCGACGCGGAACGGATCAGCCCCGAGGCCCCGGTCCCGGTGTTGCGGGCCATGGAGCGGTTCGACCGGGTCGGGGGCAGCGCGAACGTGGCCGCCTGTCTCCGGGCCCTGGGTGTCGAGGTCGTTTGCTGTGGCGTCACCGGAGACGACGAGGCGGCCCGGGAGCTGGATAGCCTGCTGAGCGAGCTGGGCGTGGACCGCACCGGCGTGGTGCGCAGCGGCTCGCGACCCACGACGACAAAGACACGCCTGGTGGGTCTGGCCCAGCACCGTCACCGTCAGCAGCTTCTGCGTCTGGACGACGAATCGACCGCCCCGCTGGAAGCCGCGGAGGCCGAGCGACTGGCCGAGCGCGCCTGGCATGCGGTGGCCGACGTGGACGCGGTGTGCATCGAGGACTACGACAAGGGCGTGGTCTCCGTCGGCCTGGTCGCCTCGCTTCGGGCCGAGGCCAAGCGGCAGGCCAAGCCGATCCTGGTGGACCCGGCTCGGCTGACGGACTACAGCCGCTACCGGGGTGCCACGATTCTGACACCGAACCGGGGGGAGCTGTTGCTGGCCACCGGCCGACCTCCGCAGGGAAACGGGACGCCGGAAGAGATCGCCCGGCGTGCCGCCGGGCTGCTGAAGTCGGTCGGGGCGGAGGCGGTCGTCGTCACCCTGGATCGCGAGGGCGCCGTTCTGGTCCGCGGGACGGACAACTGGACACACGTGCCCACCCGACCGCGAAGCGTGTACGACAACACGGGGGCCGGCGACGCGGTGCTGGCCATGCTGGCCGCCGCGGTGGCGGCGGACGGCGAGCTGTTGGACGCGGTCCGACTGGCCAACATTGCGGGCGGGCTGGAGGTCGAGAAGTTCGGCTGCGTGCCCATCACCACCGACGAAGTGCTGGCCGAGCTGCGCCTGGAGGGGAACCGCCAGGCCGGCAAGCTCCGCGGCGCGGACGAGCTCGTGGCGGAATTGGCCCTGCGGCGCGACCGCGGCGAGACGGTGGTGTTCACCAACGGCTGCTTCGACATCCTGCACGCCGGGCACGTGGACTTGCTGGCCCGCTGCCGGCAGGAGGGGTCGCTGCTGGTGGTCGGGCTGAACAGCGACGCGTCGGTCAGGTCGTTGAGCAAAGGCGCCGGCCGACCGATCAACAGCCAAGACGCCCGGGGCGCGGTGCTCGGGGCCTTGGAGTGCGTGGACTACGTGGTGCTCTTCGACGAGCCGACGCCCGAACAGCTCATCCGTCGGATACGGCCCGACGTGCTGGTCAAGGGGCAGGACTGGGCCGACAAGGGCGTGGTCGGTGGCGAGTTCGTCGAGCGTGAAGGCGGCAAGGTGGTCCTGCTGCCGCTGGTCGAAGGCCACAGCACGACCGATATCATCGAGCGGATCAAACGGGCCGAGGGTTGACCGTGGCTCTGCCGGGCGGAACCGGCCTCGATCACCGGGAGGTTGCAGCGTGAGTGCCATATCCGACGACATGCTGGCCGCCGCAGATGACCACCTGCGGGTGATCGACGCCCTCCGCGCCCAGATGCCGCTGCTGGAGCGGATGGTCGAGACCATCGTCTCCACCTTCCGGGCCGGCGGACGGGTATACGTGTTCGGCAACGGCGGCAGCGCCGCCGACGCTCAGCATATCGCGGCCGAGCTGCTGGGGCGGTTCAAGCTGAACCGTCGTGCCCTGCCGGCCGTCGCGTTGACCGCGAACACCTCGATCCTGACCGCGGTGGGCAACGACCTGGGGGCCGAACAGTTCTTCGCCCGACAGGTGGAAGGCCTGCTCCAGCCGGCGGATCTGGCCTGGGTGCTCAGCGTCTCGGGCACGTCGCCCAACGTGATGAAGGCCGTGCGGATGGTCAAGGAGATCGGGGCGACGCTGATCGGTTTCACCGGCCGGTCCGGGGGCGAGCTGGCCGACTATTGCGACCTGTGCCTCCGCGTCGAGCACACCTCGTCCGACCGCGTTCAGGAAGCCCACGAACTGGCCTACCACCTGATCTGCGAGCACGTCGAACGGGCCATGTCGTAATCACGCGGCGAGCGCGATGACTGCCGGGCAGAAGTGGGCCGGTTGCGGTGCGCCGCAGTCCGTCGCTTCCAACCCGAGGCAATGACCACGTATTGCTACGGCCAACGCACGACGGTCTTGTACGACAGGTCGCGATCGTACAGGTGCGGGTTGGTCGCGAACAGGCGGCGGACGGCGGCCCAGTCGGGCAGACGGACGCCGCGCTCGATCCGGGCCGGCGGCTCGTGGGGATCGACCAGAATGGTGAACAGCTTGCGCTTGCGATAGGCGGTGTGATCGCTCTCGGCATTGCCGACGCCGAGGTTGACGTGATCGAGGCGGTCTTCGAGGTCGTCCAGGCGGTCCTTCTTGTACTCGGTAGCCGAAAACTCGTACTCGTCGATGTCCCAACACAGGACCGGGCCGCGAGGGAAGCCCTGATCGTTCAACCAGCGGAGGGTCTTGACGGCCATTTCCCGAGGCCGGGCCGTCAGGTAGACGACGTGGAATCGGTCGGCCAACTCGCCCAACACCTGGACCGCGCCGGGAAGCGGCTTCGACCGATCGACACCATCGCCGAGCAGGTAGCGTTTCTTGGTGTCGGAGACGGTCTGGTCGATGTCCACGATCAGGACCGGGTCGTCGGCATCCCAGACGAACACGGACGAGGCCGCGGTGTGGACGCCGCCTCGCCGATCGGTGTAGCGCACCTCGAGCCGCCGCACGCCCGGCGACGCGAGCCGCAGCTTGACATTGGCGTAGCCGTCGTCGTTGGTGTCGTCGTGGCCGACGAGCCGGCCGTCGAGCGAGAAGTCGAGATCACGGTCTTCGATGCCTTTGTTCCACACGGCCAGGCCGCGATACTCGAGCTTGCCGATCAGCTTGGCCTTCTTGCCCACCGGACAGACAACATCCTCGACGGTGAGCAGATAGGGCGAAGCACATCCGGCGGCGCCGGCGACGATCGCAAGCGTAATGAACCGGACAGCGCAGCGTCGCGCCAAGGTCGCGCTCAGCCAGGCTGCTTGCCGGTATGCCCGAGACGCTTGCATGTCCAGACCGCGGTCGGCCGGGTCAGCGAACGTGGGAACGCGCTGGCCAATGTGCATACGGATGACCTCCCATCGCGCCGAGGCCCAGGCGAGCGACGGCCAATCTATGTCCGACCCGCCACCCGACGCAAGGTCAACGGCGGCCGGGGCATCAGCCGGCAGCCCGGGCGTACGGTCGTCCATCCGATAAAGTAGGCGCCGCCCGAAAAAATCCGGTCTTTTGCTTGCCTGAGCCCGATTTATATTCGATGTTGAAAGTGCAACCTAATAAGGGAAACGAAAACCTCCTCCTTCTCCTCCTTCTCCTCGTCCGAGGGTTCCGCCGCGACCGGCCACTCGCCGGTTGCGGCGGTTCCTTCTGCGCTCGGCGTGCTGACAGGGTCGACCTGTGGCGGGCGCACGCACACCGGTCGATCGGACAGCCGCGATCAGGCCCTTCGGGTGATTCAACCCGACCCGCCAACCTCGACATGGGGACATCCGCCCCAGGGCGCGACGACCGCAGCCCGGCAACCGGCCACAGCACTGCGTCCGGTCGGTTTCCACCGCGAGGTTGCGGGTTGGTATCAGCTTTGCATAGGATGTGGGTCGTCACCTCGTCCGGTGGCGGTCCGCTCCTCGAGACTGCGCGCGTTGACCGAAAGGGCACGTCATGACACGCACACTCGCCGTTCTGCTGCTCTTGGCCGTCGGGCTGACCGGCTGCGGCGCGCTCGACCTGGGCGCGGCCGCGACCGGTGATGACTCCGGCGGACCGTCCGGGGACGAAACCGGCGGCACCCTTCCGCTCACCGGGTCACGCTTCGGAGTCATCAATGCCCGAATCCGCAACTTCACGAACCTGTCGGCCGACGTGACCCTGCGCTTCTCGCTGTTCGCTCAATCGGTGCGCCTGACGGTCCTGCGTGTGCCGGCGAACACTTCAACCAGCGTCATCGGGCCGGAAGAGGCCGACCTGCTCGAGGTCTCCGGAGCGGCCGAGGACGGCACGGCGCTGCCCGAAGCCGCCTTCCGTTACGGCGTGGACTTCTTCGAGGGCACCGAGGCCGTCTACATCATCGGCACGGAGCTGGCCACCACGGCCATACCACCCACGCTGCTCTTTCTGGAACCGACGCAGGACGTCGAAGTTACCGCAGGTCAGCCGCTGGCCGTGGTGATTGCCGACGAGGATCCCGACTCGAGTGCCGCGATCGATTTCTACCTGGAACCGGTGCCCGCCCCGGGAGCAGAGAGCGACGGTGAGCCGGCACCGGGTGCGGCAGCGTTCGGCCTGGCCGGCGACGCGGTCGTCCTGGCGACCGGGCTGCCCGAGGACCTCGACGGAGACGGCGACAGCTTCTCGCTCACGGTGCCACCCGAACTGCCAGCGGGCGACTATCATCTTGTCGGCGTCATTACCGACGAACTGGCCACCAGCATCGTGCGGGCACCGGCGCTGGTCCTGGTGTCCGGAGCGGAGGGAGACCAGAACGAGGCCCCGTCGCTCGAACTGTTGGAACCGGCCGAGGACGGCGACGGCTCCTCGGTGACGCCTTGACTGTGGCCTGGGCAGACAACGACCCCGACGACAACGCCCTGATCTCGATCTACCTCGATCCCGACGATGGGTCATTCAACGGCAACGAGTTCCCCATCGCCCTGGACATCGAAGAGGACGCCGACGAGGACGGCGACAGTGCGGAGATCGCAGTGACCGACGTACCGCCGGGCGCGTATCGAGTTATCGGGCTGATCACAGACGGTACGGCGTCAGTCGCCGCGGTCGCCCCGGGCGGGGTCACGGTGACGGCCGTAACGCCCAATGAGCCACCGACGGTCGAACTGACCGAGCCGGGGGCCTACCGGGCACTGGCGGTGATCTCCGATGGCAAGCTGCTGGGGTTCGCCCGTGCGGCCGGTGTCGTGACCGTGGAATGATTCCCGGGCCGGGATGTTGGCTGAGGCCGTCGCAGGCCGCCAGGCCGATCGGCCGGGGGCAACCCGACGGCGAATAGCCCTATATCCTGTGGCTCAAGAGCCTGCCCACACGATCCACGCGAGAACGCGACCCCACGAGGCGAAATCCGCAGTGCAGGAGACGGACGGCGGCCGCTCCAGCCGGACGGTCACTCTACGCGTCTGGGAGGCTCGTAGGGCTGATTGAGATGTTCCGGCGGAAAAGTCCGCAAGCTGTCAGACGGCATGGCGTATAGGACTATGGAGTTAGTGGAGGCTGGCGGTCCAAGACCGGATTAGCGGGGAAACCGTCCGGCGCGGCCCGTCGACCTTGTTGAGCACGCGGTGTCGGTTCGCCCCACCCTCTGAATCGACACCGCGTCTTTGTCTAGCCAGACCGATCGGCCAACGCAATCAGGGTCGGCCCGCCTCATCGGCCAAGCCCGGGGCTGACCCCGAACATGCCATCACACGCACGCAGGCGTGACGTACCACTGAACGGTCCAGTCCGTCCCGGCCGGAGCCAGTTTGAGGACGCCGGAATTGGCAAACCGGACCGGCGATTTCGCACCGTCCGATGCCAGCAACAGGCCCGCCAATCGCGCCAGGTGCGGCAGGTGCCCCACCAGCAGAACTGATTCGGGCCGGTCGCGCATAGCGGTGAGTTCGTCCGCGACGGCTCGTGGGTCTTGATTGGGGGCCAGGTCAGGGCGGACCGTCAACGGGACATCCGAGCCGAGGCCCCGAGCGAAGATCTCGGCCGTCTGGTGCGCCCGGAGCTTCCCGCTGTGCCAGATACTGGTGATCGGTGGATCAACGAGGCAGCGCCCGCGGGCTGCCAGATGATCGGCCACCTTGGCCGTCGCCGCCCGGCCGGCTTCGCTCAACGGTCGCTGGGGGTCTTGCGCCTCGGCGAGGGCCTCACCGTGTTGGACCAGATAGACGTCCATGCTCCGCGATCCAGCCGCAGTTCAGCCGTCACTCCTCAAAAGCCAGCAGTCGTTTCGTCCTGCGGTCCAGCGATTCGGGGCTTTCGAAACCGAGTTCGACATCGGTCACCACCCCGGCGCGGTCGATCCAGAAAAGCGTCGGCACGCCCAGCAGGCCATAGCCCTTGGCCACCTCGCCACCTTGCAGGAGGATGCGATGCTTGAGCTCGTTCTTCCTGACGAAGTCGGCCACGTCGGCCTTGGGCTCGTCCCAGGCGTTCACCGCCAAGACGACCAGCCCATGCTCCCGATGCTCCTCGGCAAGACGAGTCAGGTGCGGAGCCTCCGCACAGCAGGGCGGTCACCCGAACGCCCAGAACGCCAGCAGCACGCGCTGGCCGCGGTAGTCGGACAGCCGGACCTTCTCTCCGTCGAGCGCGGTCAGTTCGAAATCCTGCGCGGGCTTGTTCTTCATCCTGTTGATGAATTGCCGCTCCTGAAACTGGGCGCAGCCCGTCAGGGCCAGTATGGCCAGCACGGCCGCCCCACCAGTAACTCGTCTCATAAACACTTTCCCCAGACCACGGCTATCGAGCGAAACCCGCCTCCACACTCGCGTCCGAACGACTTCCGGCCCCACTGCGGCCAAACTCGGCGGATTATAGCGAGCGCCGCCTTGCCGGCCAACACGCCGGACCTGCATCGACCGTGCTTTCGCAGGCCGCTTCGGTGGAACACGCGTTCGCAGCATCTCCAGGATGGCATCAGCCGCGAGAATCCGGTAGTCTTGTACGTGGCGCGACGGGCGGCGAGTCGCCCGCGCAGACAGAGGGGCCGCCCGCCATGCTCTTCTCGAAGACGGTCGTTCATGGCGTCTACATCCTCTGCCACCTGAGCCGGCAGGCACCGCACACCGTGGTCCCGGCCGCAACCGTGGCCGAGGCGATGAACGTGCCGACTGAGCAGGCGGCCAAGATCCTGCGGGCGTTGACCAACGCGGGCATCGTCAGTTCCGCACGTGGACGTCGCGGCGGCTACGCCCTGGTTCGCAAGCCGGACGAGATCACCCTGGCCGAGCTCGTCGACGCCCTCGGGCCGGCGGCGCCCGACGAAGAGCGATTCGGACCGCGATCCTGCCCGGTCGTATCCGGGGAATCCTGCTGTGCACGCGAGGGCCTGATGCAGGTCCACGCCCGGGTCCAGCAACTCCTGGGTACCGAAACGCTGGGACCGGTGATCGGCTGGCCCTGCACCACGGACACGGCTCCGTTCAAGGCCGGCTCCAGGTCACCACGCCGTTCGCACAGCAATCCATCGGATGGATGAAACGGCACCTCGGTGACTGGTTGCCCGGTCCCGCCGGCAGGCCGCATTCCAGTTGGCGCGTGAGAATCCGTCTCTCCGCGGCTATCATGCCCGCGTGAGCGCTACACCGCAGGTCCAATCGGATGACCGGCCCACCGGCCGCAAAGACCCGCCCGCGGCCCAAGCCCACTCTCGCACCGCGGCGATCATCGCGTTGGCACTGATCGTCTCCGCCGCCCTGGCCATCCGCCTGCTCTATCTGCACCAGATCCAGACCATCCCGTTCTTCCACGACCTGGTCTCGGACGCCCAGGCCTACAACGAGTGGGCCGCCAAGATTGCCGGTGGTGACTGGTGGGGCGACACGACGTTCTACCAGGCGCCGCTGTACCCGTACTTTCTGGCGGCGATCAAGGTTTGCCTCGGCGACAGCCTGGTCACCGTTCGCGTCGTGCAGGCCCTCCTTGGATCGCTGGCCTGCGGGCTGATCGGGCTGGCCGGATGGCTGTTCCTGTCGCGGCGAGCCGGACTGTGGGCGGCGGGGCTGCTGGCACTCTACCCGCCGGCCATCTTCTTCGACGGGCTGATCCAGAAGACCTCGTTGGGCCAGTTCCTGGGGTGCGCCCTGCTGGCCCTGATCGCCTGGACGCAACGGCGCTCGCACCCGGCCAGACTCCTGGCGGTCGGGGCCGTGCTGGGCTTGTTGTGCCTGGCCCGCGAGAATGCCATCGCGCTGACACCCGTGTTGGCCGTATGGGCCTGGTTCTGCGGCGACGCCTGGCGACGCAGCGCGCGGGCCCGCAATCTCCTGCTCATGCTGGCCGGCGTCGCGGTGATCCTGGTGCCGGTCGGCCTGCGGAACCTCCGCGTCGGCGGACAGTTCGCCCTGACCACCTTCCAGATGGGGCCGAACTTCTACATCGGCAACAACCCCGACGCCACCGGCCGATACCAGCCGCTCGTGAAGGGCCACGAGACGCCGGAGTTCGAACGGCGCGATGCCACCATGCTGGCCGAAGCCGCGGAGGGGCGCACGCTCACACCGCGCAAGGTGTCGGCGTTCTGGCTGGGCCGGTCCTGGGATTTCATCCGCCATCGACCGCTGGACTGGCTCATGCTGCTGGGGCGCAAGTGGCTCCTGGTGTGGAACTTCTACGAGATTCCCGACTCGGAGAGCTTCTACGTCTACAGCAACTGGTCGTGGATGCTGGGGTTTCTGACCTCCTTGATGGACCTTGGGCGGTTCCAGGTCGGGCTGCACTTCGGCGTGCTGGTCCCGCTGGCGGCAGGGGGGCTGGTGCTGAGCTGGAAGCAGCGGCGGGAGTTGTGGGTCTTGTACGTGCTGCTGTTGGTCTGGGCCGCGGCTGTGGCCGTCTTCTATGTCTTCGCCCGCTACCGCTATCCGCTGGTTCCGCTGTGTGTCCTCTTCGCGGGCGCGGCCATCTCCTACGTGATCGATCGGCTGCGGCAGCTCCGCTGGCAGGGTCCCCTGGTGGCTTGGACGGTGGCGGTAGCAGCGGGCGCCCTGGCCAACCTGCCGATCAACCCCCGGGCCCAACTGGACGCCGTGTCCTGGGGCAACCTGGGCAGCGCCCTGGCCAGACAGGGCCAATACGCCGCCGCCGCCGGCTTCTTCGAGCGGGCCGTCCAGGGCGCCCCCGGCTCACCGGAGATGCACTACAACCTCGGAGTGGCCTACACCTACCTCGGGCGCTTCGCCGAAGCGGCCGATCATCTCGAGTTCTCCGTCCAGGTCGCACCCATGATGAGTGAGGCCCATTATCAGCTCGGCGTGGCCAGGGAACTGCTCGGCGATCACGAATCCGCCGTCAGGCACTACCGCCGCACGCTCCAACTGGCCCCCGAGGACCCCGACGCGAGGGCGGCCGTGGATCGACTCACCGGCGAAAACGCAGAGGCTCCGCAACCTTGAAACCAGAAGCTGGGCAATCGCTCAGAACACAAAGGCCAGCGTGATCACCGCCCGTCGGTAACAGGGCGAGAACTGAAGTGCTGATCGCCGACCGCTCAAAGTGACCCGATGAATGCCGGCACGGTCCTGCGGGCGTTAAGGATTGCCGTCGCCCTCCTCCGACGTCTTGATGTACCCCAGCGACTTCAGCCGCTCCAGATCTTCGGGGGTCAGGTCGGCTTGGCCGGCGCGCCCCTGGCCGGCGGCGGCTCGCTCCATTCTGATTCGTTGCGTCGCGAGCTCCGTGCGCAGCCTGGCCACGATCGCCTCATGGGTGGGGCTGGCCAGCGGACGGCGCTCGCCGGGATCCTCGGCCACGTTGTAGAGTTCCCAGACGTCGCTGCCTTGCACGGTGATCAGCTTGTAGTCGCCCTCCTGTACGGCATACCAGGTGACGGACTTCTTGTACTTCTTGCCCGTCTTGGGACGGATGAAGTAGTTCGACGTCTCCAGCTCGAAGAAGATCGGCTCCTCCTCTCGCGAGGGCGGCTGCAGCAGAGAGCGGCCATGGTACGCCCCCTCGGCGGTGATCCCGGCCAATTCCAACACCGTCGGGAACACGTCGAGCAGGGTGGCCGTTCTTCCGTCCCGCCGTCGCACCGGGTTACCGGGCGGTTTAACGATCAGAGGCACGTGCAGCGACTCGACGTACAGGTTGTTCTTGTGCCCTTTGGTGCCGTGCTCGAAGAACTCTTCGCCATGATCACCGGCAACGATGACGGCCGTGTCCCGCCATACGCCCAGGTCCTCGAGCAGATCCCAGAGGCGGCCCAGCAGCGCATCGGTGCACAGGATCTCACCATCGTACTGCGAGAGGACGTAAGCCAACTGGTTGTCCGAGATGTCCTTCGTCACCGCTCCTTTCAGTTCGTATTCATCCAGGTCCACCGGTTCGGCGTGGGAAGGCACGAACTTCGTGTCGAACGGTTCGGGCGGAATGTAGTCGTAGTGGGGGTCCCACAGATACAGAAACAGGAAGAACGGTTGCTCCGCCCGGCGCTGCTCCCGGAGGAACCGACGCAGCCCCGCCTCCATGTGCGGGTTGGTGATATCCGACCAGGCCGCGTTGTTTCCCTTTGGATTGGCTGCAGACTGGTCGTAGTAGCCGAAACCCTGATTCAGATTGAAGTTGGTGCGCAGGTACGGGCCGGCGACCAGACCCGCCGTCTGGTACCCGGCTTGGGTAAGCAACTCGGCCAACGTCGTGTAGGAATCATCCAGCTTGTCTCGCGGCCCGATGACCCGGTGCGCCGTCGGGTACAGGCCGGTGAACATGCTGGCGTGAGAGGTCAACGTCCAGCTCGTCACCGCGTAGGCCCGGTCGAAGACGATCCCCTCC
>Ga0307380_10006877_pt1 | contig 14873 bp, 13 predicted proteins | sample UN3MG_FD_202239 | JGI IMG/M metagenome (GOLD analysis project Ga0307380, IMG submission 202239) | Soil microbial communities from Risofladan, Vaasa, Finland - UN-3 | ecosystem: Environmental > Terrestrial > Soil > Coastal area > Acid sulfate soil | place: Finland: Risofladan, Vaasa | collected... | reverse complement strand
GGCAGCAGTACCCGGACTGTGCATAAAGAGAATAAAGTGATCTTCAATCTAGATGCGAGCCTGGTGATGTTCTCACCGGGTAACCTCATGGAGCGCATTAGAATGAGCCGCATTGGCAAGGGGGAGTACGTGGTGGACATGTTTGCCGGGATTGGCTACTTCACTCTCCCCATGGCCGTTCACTCCCGGCCAAGAAAGATCACGGCTATTGAGCTGAATCCCAACGCATACCATTATCTCTGCCAAAATATCCGGCAAAACCATGTGGAAGAGATAGTAGAGCCGGTCCTGGGAGACTGTGCAAAGGTGACTCCGGAGGGCGTCGCCGATAGGGTAGTGATGGGCATGGTCCAGGTAACCGATCAATACCTGCAAATGGGCATTTCTGCTCTAAGGCCGGGGGGCATACTGCACTACCACCAGACAGTTCCCTCATGGAGGTATCCTGAGGCAGCCATAAGTGATGTGATAAAAGCGGCGACCGCGTCAGGCTGCCGGGCCGAGATCCTCAATTGCGTACGGGTCAAGAAGTACTCTCCCGGAGTGGTTCATGCCGTTATCGATGCCCGAATCGATAGGGATTTTTAATAGGAGATTTTATTTGAGTTTATGATTGTCACCTGGCTGGGGCACTCCTGCTTTCTTTTGCAGAGCGAAAACGGTCTTTCTGTGCTTCTGGACCCATTTCATGAGAGCGAGGTGGGCTACACCATGCCGTTCACTGACGCGGATATTGTAATCATAAGCCACGACCACATGGATCACAACAATGTCGAGGCCGCGGGAAGCGGAGCGCAGGTGATCTTCGGCCCCGGCGAATACATCAGCCTGGGAATGGACATCAGGGGCATAAAGTCGTATCATGACGAGCAGAGAGGACGGCTGCGGGGCACTAACACCATCTTCTGCTTTACATTGGACGGCATAAGAGTCTGTCATCTGGGTGATTTAGGGCACACTTTGAGCCGGGCCCAATCAAAAGCCATAGGCCCCGTGGATCTGCTCTTTCTGCCGGTGGGCGGAAGATATACCATCGATGCTCTCGGCGCGAATGAGACGATGAGACAGCTGCACCCGACGGTGGCTGTACCCATGCATTATCAGACAAGGGCCTTGAGCTTTGAGCTTGATCCTCTGGATGATTTTCTCAAAGGCAGAGAGAGTTTAGCGCCCCAAAGAAACCTGCAACTGGCCAGAGAGGATCTGTCCGGCGAGGATAAGGTGGTGCTCCTCACCTGCCCCGAGGCAGAGGGGGCTGCAGATCGATAGATTAATAACTACCTTCTGCAAGGTTAGAGGCGAAGCCCGGTAGTGTAGCGGTCAATCACAGGAGGCTCTGGACCTCCTTACCCAGGTTCGAATCCTGGCCGGGCTACTTTCCCGTCTTTTCCCGCTTTATCTCTTTATGGATGCCTTCGCTCTCTAAAGCCACAATCACTTTGCAGAGAAAAAATCGCTTTTGTAGAGCAGCATTTCGCCCTTAGAACAACCAATTAGCAATCAATTACAATTACAATTTACTTTTCGGAGCTATGTGCATCTAAAAGGAAGCAATTTGAAATTGTCTTTCAGGGTTCGAGGCGATCCCTCTTCAGCTCTTCCATTGCATCAGGCGTTAGACGAATTTCTGCCAATCGAATAGCGCCCATTGAAGAGATCATCCTGGTCATCAGATCCGAGATGGTGCGCCCGAGATCCTCATCTTTGCTGGATAGGGCCATGGATAGGGCACACCCCAGGTTATAGGCAGTCCAGCTGGCATAGGTGAAATGAACCATAAAATCCTCCATTCCTCCTTCAATCCATGGACCCTCCGAGTCAGGCCAGATCACCCTCGATCTGATATTTTTAAGGTTGCCGATTTCCGCCTCAAACTGAACTAGGCCATCTCTCATAAATTCACATCCTGGTAGTACTAAAGTCGCGCACCTTATCCATTGCACGGCTACAGCTTTTATTGCCCCTGACCGACTATGATTATTCTCTAGCACCCTCTTTCCTATTTAAGATTGCCATGCATACATCTAATCAATCTAATCGTCTATCCAGCCGCCTCTATCCAACTGGTCCGAAAACTAGATATATCTATAACGAATATAGTTGTAGTTCACCGCGTAATAGCCCGAAAGGACGAGGTCTATGGGCCGATTAAGCTTGTCCGACCAATCATCCTGGCGCAGGATGATCGATTTCATCCTCCATCTCAGCTCGGATCGATCAATAATCCGGGGTCGGAAGGCGCCGCGCAAATTCGGCGCAGGTCTTCGGTAGGGGCAAAAGGTGCCTTTTCAGGCACAATGTCAAGATCGCCATGGACCACATTAAGGGGAAAATCGCGGTGCAGGAATGCGTGCAGGAATAGGCAAGAACAGGCCCCTCATCTACTGGTGATTGGGTCCCCTTGAAACGGGCGCTGTGCTGAAATTCCAGTGCTGTCTGGTTAAAAACTCACGCATTAGCTTTAGGCGAGATAAGGCGACCGCAATTTAGCGGCTCTGTCCCTCTGAGGAGGGCGCTGTGGATCGGCGTTTATCTCGCCTTATTCTCATCTGCAATTCCTGTTTTCAAGCATCTACTGGCATTAAGCCTGGCGTAATCTTTTGTCGCGAAAAGCTATACAGACCTTCCCTGAAATAAGAGCAAACGGTGCATTTTCCGGCACTATACTCGGGGCTGAACAAAAAATTTATATCCTATCACTACCCTAAGGTTAGTATATAGAAGTGATCGTAAGGTGAAATGAAATGTGGGACAAAAGATATCCGTCAATATTCGATATATTCGAGAGTTTTACCAAGGGTTTTCCCTTTGAGAAAAAGGAAAAGTTCGAAGAGGAATGGTTCAAAGAGCCCTTTGAGGACATGATTAAGAAGTTTGAAGAGAGCATGCCCCCGGAGTTCGAGACATTCGTGCGCGAAGAAGTGACTCCTGGAGGTGTTTCTCGGCGATACGGCCCCTTCGTCTACGGCTTCAGCTATACGGCAGAGTCGGGAAAGGAGCCAGTATTCCAGGAATTCGGAAACATCAAGCCGTCCTACCGGGGCATCGAGCCCAGCCAGGGCAGAGAGCCCCTCGTGGACGTCATGAACGAGAAGGAGAGGTACAGGGTCTTCGTGGAGCTGCCCGGCGTGGACAAGGATAAGGTAAAATTGGATGTGGCCGAGGACAGTGTGGAAATCAAAACCGATGACGATAAGAAGTTCTACAAGATGATCTATCTCGACTCAGCCATAGACGCGGACAGCGCCAAAGCTTCTTACAAGAATGGCGTCTTGACACTGGAGCTGGACAAAAAAGAGAAGAGGAAGGGCAAAGAGATCAAAATTGAGTGAGAATGAACTGATGGGATCAATGGGCTAGGATGGAAAAAGCCGGCCTATTGACAAACCCATTCCCATCCTTTATTTTTATTTCATTTTTTGCAGTCGGATTTCAAAGTAAAATCCGTTTTTTTGATACGCATAACAGGATTGCACATAATTTCCCACTCATTGCCTTAGGCTGTGACCTAAAATGTGAGCGCATGGGAAATATTTTCTCAAAAAATACCTATACAAGGGCCATATGGCACTCATATGATCTAAAATAGAAGCATAAGCCCTCATAAAACGTCAATGTGAAAAATAGCTACTTAAATCCAGACGGCCCAAGTGTGCTATATGCAAAGGGTGAGTGGAGTTTGGGAGAAGAAATGGGGGGATAGAAATGAGGAGATTAACTGCATACTATCCGGCTTGAAAGGGTTGATGCATAACAAATACGGCGACATAATTCTTCTCTTCAGCGTGACTGTGGCCTTCGGGATGTTATTGGCGGTTTCTGCTATCGGGTGAGGCACCAAGCAAGAAATTACAGTCTCTTTTTTATATTCCAGCACCGTTGGCATTGTTGGCATTTTGCATGAAATACAGGCTCTTCGCCGTTTAGTGTAGGCAAAACAATTATTCGATTCTTCCCTCACATGAGAGAGCGAGGTGCTAATTTTCGGAAAAGTGCGATCTGCATAACAAAGATTAAATCACCCCCGGTGCTTTTAAACCACAGCGAGGATTGGCATGGACAAGAACGAGAAGGTAAACGAACTTGCCAGGAGGCGCGGCTTTCTCTGGCCCGCCTTTGAGATTTACGGCGGAGCTGCTGGATTTTATGATTATGGCCCACTGGGCGCGCCCCTCAAGAGGCGCATTGAAGACATCTGGCGACAGTACTTCGTCATCTCGGAGGGATTCGCGGAGATCGAAGCGCCTACCATCGGCGTGGAGGGAATCTACCAGGCCTCCGGCCACTTGAGCGGCTTTTCTGATCCGCTTACCAGTTGCAACGAGTGCAAAGAGATCTACCGGGCCGATCACCTCATCAAGCACATCATCGAGGTGCCAGATGCACTCAGCAACGAGGAGATCTACAAGTGCATTCAGGACAATGAGATCGGCTGCCCGGAGTGCGGAGGAGAGCTGTCCCAGATATACGAGTTCAATCTCATGTTCAAGACCATGATCGGCCCAGGAAACAAGATGACAGGGTACCTGCGGCCGGAGACTGCACAAGGTATGTTCATCAACTTCCCCCGGCTGCTGCGCTACTTCCGCGACTCTCTGCCTTTTGCCGCAGTGCAAATCGGCAAGTCCTTCCGAAACGAGATCTCGCCCCGACAGGGCGTGATCAGGCTGCGGGAGTTCACTCAAGCCGAGGCGGAGATCTTCATAGATCCACGAGACAAAACCCACCCCCGCTTCGCCGAGGTCGCGGACATCAAGACGAAGTTCTACTCTCAGGCGGCGCAAGAGAAAGGCGAGGAGGAGGAGATGACCTTTGGCCAGGCGGTGGAGAGGGGCATTGTGGCGCACCAGGCTCTGGCCTACTACGTGGCCCGCACATATCAGTTCCTCCTGGCAGTGGGCGTGGCTCCGGACAAGCTGCGCCTGCGCCAGCATAAATCGGACGAGATGGCTCACTACGCAGCGGACTGCTGGGACGCGGAGGTCTTTTTGGACCGCCTGGGCTGGATTGAGATCGTGGGCGTGGCGGACAGGACGGACTATGACCTGAAAGCCCATACGGATGTGAGCAAGGTTAACCTGAGCGTATTCGTGCACTACGATCAACCTGTAAAACGGCAGAAGACTATTGTTAAGCCGGACTTCAAGGCCCTGGGACCCAGGTTCAAGGCCAAGGCCAAGGCGGTGGGCGAAGCTCTCAAGGCCCTATCCAGGGAGGAGTTGGAGGCTAGTAATATAGTCCGTGTGACTGTAGATGGCGAGACCATTGAGATCGATCCCACCCTATTCTCCTTTGAGATCGTGGAAGAGGAGATCCGGGGAGAAGAGGTCGTACCCCACGTCATTGAGCCCTCCTTCGGCATTGATAGGATAATTTACACCGTCCTGGATCACTCATTCTATGAGGACGCCGTGGATGGAGAAGCGCGCGCCGTGCTCAGATTCAAGCCGTCTGTGGCCCCCATTGAGGTGGCAGTCCTGCCTTTGATGGACCGAAAGGAGCTGGCTGATCCGGCAAAGGCCATTTTGCAGGAGCTGCGAGGGCGCGGCATGCGCGTGGAATACGATACATCCGGATCGATCGGTCGCAGATACCGACGCAATGATGAGATAGGCACTCCCTTCGAGGTCACCGTAGACTATGATACGCTCGAGCAGGCCACCGTTACCATTCGGGACCGCGACTCCATGCAGCAGGTCAAGGTCCCCCGGTGGCAGGTGGCAGACAAGCTTGCTGCACTCCTCTGCGGCGACCTGAAGTTTCAGGAGGCAGGAGACGCGGTTGCCTCTGGAAAAAAGGAGTGAGCAACTCAAAAAGAGGGAAAAGGACAGAAGAGAAACAGTAACAATGATGCAAAGGGAGATGGATCGTGCCTGAACTGGCCTTAGAATGGCGCAGCATGCTGGTCAAAGAGATCCGCAGAAAGGCCATTCACCTCTCCGGCCTATCTGTTCCCATTGGCATCGTCTTCTTAGGCCGTACGGTTACGGCGGCAGCAATCGCACTAGTTTTGGCCGTATCTTTGCTGCTTGAGGTGCAAAGGCTGAAAGGCAAGATCCGGCTTCCCGAGGTACGTGATCATGAGCAGACCAGGGTTGCCGGCTACATATATTACATGGCGGGCAGCCTTCTGTGTGTGCTGCTCTTCCCGCCCATGATCGCCGTGACCGCCATGCTCTTTCTCTCCCTGGGAGATACGGTGAGCGGCCTTGCCGGCTCCATTCTGGTGAATGCCAATGTGCGATGCAGAAACGAGTTGTGGTGCGTCAAGCCCCTGCCGATTGTCGCCGCCACGTTCACCGCCTGTCTTGCCATCGGTTACCTGGCCTCGGGCCTGACGAGGCTTTCCTTCCCCGTCTATTTTGCGGGAGCTGCGGGCGCTACGTTTGCCGATTCAGTGGCCATCGTCATTCGCAATCGGTGCCTGGACGATAACTTCTCCATACCGGTATTCTCGGGCGCACTGATGAGTGCTGTCGCCTTGATCCTAATGGCGGCGTAGAAAAGGTTTTTTAAAGTATGGCATTGTATCAATTCACCGCTCACAAGCGGCAATAGCTGCACTGACAAGGGAATTTAGGAGGATATGGAATGGATATTATTCTGCTCGGTCCGCCGGGATCCGGTAAGGGCACACAAGCCAAGATGATCGCCGACAAGTATGCAGTTAAGCACGTCTCCACCGGAGACATACTCAGAGAGCACGTTCGCAACGGAACGCCTCTGGGCATTGAGGCCAAGAAGTTCATGGATGCCGGTAAGCTGGTTCCGGATACGCTTCTCATTGATATCATCAAAGACAGGCTGGCCAAGGATGACGTTAAGGGCGGCTGGATGCTGGACGGTTTCCCCAGGACCATGCCCCAGGCAGAGGCACTGGACAAGATCCTTCCCTCCCTCAGCCAGAAGATCGATGTAGTCTTGAACATCGATGTCCCCGATGAGGAACTGGTCAAGCGCGTCACTGGCAGAAGGATGTGCAAGTGCGGAACTACCTACCACATCATGTTCAATAAGCCCAAGGTCGAAGGAAAGTGCGATGCATGCGGCGCCGATCTCTACCAGAGGGCAGATGACACTGAAGCTACGGTCAAGGAGAGAGTGCAGGCCTATCACGCCCAGACCCAGCCGCTCATCGACTACTACAACAAGAGGGGCATCGTCGCCACCGTCCTCGGTGTGGGCGATATCAAGGCTATCTTCGGCAAGGTCGTCGAGGCTCTGGACAAGGTTTAGAACCTCTCACAAATCTTTTTTGAACATTTTTAATCAGGAGTTCATTTTTTAAAACCCTGGCTTAGATTGTTGCCAAACGTTTTTTAGTTCATACCGGAGTTTATAAAATCGCACCCCAATTCTACCTCTGCACACCGTTTTTTCATAGGGTCTAAAAAATATTACTAGTATTTGTTGTCAATATTTTTGTCATAATTAAGAACTAATGAGTCATTATATACTTATTAAAAAAAATCATGGAAAGAGTTAAGTATTATTTGGACCTAATGTAATTATATACTAAGGAGATTATTTTATGTTAGAAACGAATCAATCTTTTAAGGGTGAAGATGGCTTGGAGTTAACCAATGTAGGATGGCTTCTCGACCACCATAATACAAAATTGCAGGAACGGCGTGAAACGGTTGATGATTTAAATCTTAAACCAGGTGATGTAGTACTGGACTTAGGATGTGGACCAGGTCTATGGACACATCTACTAGCAGAGAAGGTGAAGCCCAATGGGCGAGTTATTGGGGTTGATTTCTCTCCAGATTTAATAAATTATGCTGTGGAAAATCTGAAAAAAGATCCTCTTAGTAACATCATTGAGTTTCGAAAAGAGAATTTCCACGATGTCCCCTTTGACAATGATACCTTTGATTTGATCTTTTTCGGCAACTGTTTTGCTTATGTTGCAGATTATGTTAAGATTTTGGAAGAGATGGAGAGGGTGACTAAGAAAGGTGGAAGAATTGCTGCTAAAGATTTTGATGGTGCCCTTTTTATTGTTAATCCCATCGAGCCTCAGTTGTCTTTAAGAATCTTAGCAGCGGCGGCCCAAGCTCTTAAAGAAAATCCCCTCGAACCTGTATTTGATAACTTTATCGGGCGAAAAATGCATGGGCTTTTTTTACAGGCAGGCTTAAAAGATGTATCTACTACAAGCCATGCCATACAAAAACTCTCACCTCTCACTCCAGAAGCAAAACGCTATATTACAGGTAATGCAGAATGGCACGCTAAAATAGGAGCCCCATATTTATCAGAAGAAGATCTTAAGCATTGGCAAGCACATTTTGATCCTAATTCCGACAATTATATCCTTGATTTGGAAGATTTCTATTTCTGTATGCTGGAAGTGCTAACGGTAGGCACGGTGTAAAAGGTTCAGTTGCCACTGGGCAGGAAATCATACGGTCAAGCAGAGAGTGCAGGCCTATCACGTCCAGACTCAGCCGCTCATCGACTACTACAACGGAAGGGACATCGTCGCCACCGTCCTTTCGGTGTAGGCGATATCAAGGCTATCTTCGGCAAGGTCGTCGAGGCTCTGGACAAGGTTTAGAACCTCTCAACTCTTTTTTGAACAAATAATTATTGGCAATCCAATAAACTTATCTTTAAAACGCCTAATCATATTACGATAGAAATGGTACTAGATCCAGTCAGCCTAGCCGCCTTAGCAGCTCCCTTTTTGGCCAAAGGCGCAGAAGCTTTCACAAAAACTGCCGGGGAGAAGCTGAGGGGAAAAATCGTCGAGCTTTGCCAAACTGTGGGGGATAAATTTAAAGGAGACTCCTACGCAGAGCAGACTTTAGCCTGCGCCAAGGAGATTCCCGAATCAGAGGATCGACAGAGTGCTCTCAAAAGCATATTGACGGAAAAGATGAACGCGGACTCAGGTTTTGCTGAAGATATGAAAAAGCTGTTAGATGAAATGCAGAAAGGTGCCGCTTCCACTCACACCACCTTCGATCAGAGGGGACAGACCGTCGGCACTCAGACCAATATCGAAAATGTGCATGGTTCAGTGAACATCGAAACCAAATAGATCTGCCAAAATGACCGGCCATCCCAACTTCGATCAGAAAAGCCAGTCGGTTCAAAATCAGATTAATGTTGACAAGGCCGAACAGGTAATAATTCAGCAGTCCGGTTTAGCCGCAGCTCCGCTTGTCCCTCAACAGATTCGCCGCCCACCGCCCGACTTCAAGGGTCGTGAGGACGAAATCGAGGATATCATCAAGATGTTTGATAGTGGTGCAACCGTCATTGGTGTGCGCGGCCTGGGAGGCGTCGGCAAGACCGCGCTGGCATTGGTTCTTGCTGATAGGGTCAAGGATCGCTTTCCAGATGGCCAGCTTTTCTTGGATATGCAGGGCATGAGCAAGAGCCCGCTGAAGCCTGACGATGCCATGGCTCACATCATTCGCTCCTACCGAGGAGCCGATGCTCCACTTCCTGTAGACTTGAACGGTCTAGCTGGGCTTTATCACTCTGTCCTCTTTGACAAAAGGGCCCTGATCCTGCTTGATAACGCCGCCTCCCGGGAGCAGGTGGAACCACTGCTCCCTCCGGCGGGTTCAGCTCTTCTCATCACATCTCGTGACAAGTTTGCCCTTGCAGACATGAAAGAAAAAGACCTAGGCGTTCTGCCTCTTGAAGATGCCAAAAAGCTACTTCTGGAAATTGCCGGGCGCATAGGCGGGCACGCCGAGGAGTTAGCGAATCTGTGCGGCTGCCTGCCCCTGGCCCTGCGCAATGCCGCTTACGCTCTGAAGGAGAAGCAGAACCTGAGCGTTTCGACCTATATCAAAAGGCTGGGAGATGCCAGGAAGCGCCTGGAGCTAGTGGAAGCCTCCTTTGATTTGAGCTATGATCTTCTCACCCCGGAGCTTCAAAGGCTGTGGTCTTTGCTCTCCGTCTTTCCCGCGGACTTCGATCTGATGGGTGTGGCGGCAGTCTGGGAGATGGATCAAGAATCCTCTGAAGATCGGCTGGGCGAGCTGGTGAAGTGGAGCCTGGTGGACTATCTGCCCTCTGCCTTCGACGAAGAAGGGCGCTATAGGCTGCACGACCTGGCGCGCGATTTTGCCGACTCGCGCCTGGAGACTGATGCACGCGAACTTGCGCAGCAGAGGCACGCGAAGCATTATCAAGAGCTTCTTTGGAAGGCAAGCGACCTTTACCTCCAGGGTGGGGATAGTTTTTCAAGGGGCTTGGCACTGTTCGATGCAGATTGGAAGAACATCCAGGCCGGGCAAAAATGGGCGGAGACTAGCGCAGCCAAAAGCTTCGAAATAGCCGAAATTTGCAGCAACTTTGCCATGACAGGCACCATCTTGAATCTGCGGCTGCATCCTCTCAGAAATATTGAATGGTTGGACGCGGCGCTAGTTGCAGTCCGCAAGATAAATAATCAAAATGCAGAAGGTGCCCACTTGGGCAACCTGGGCAGTGCCTACTCTAATCTGGGCGAGACGAAAAAGGCAATCGAGCACTACGAGCAGGCGCTCAATATTTCTCGCGAGATCGGGGACAGAAAGGGGGAAGGAAACCACCTATTCAATATGAGCCTTTCTTTGGATAAATTGGACCAACGGGCAAAGGCAATCGATCTGGCTGAATCCGCCCTTGAGATCTTTGAGCAGATTGAGAGCCCCTCCGCCGAGATTGTCCGCAAAGTTTTGGCAGAATGGAAGAGCTAGAGCAGCTCGCCCTGAGATTCCAGGTGGGTGTAGCTTGGTTCCACAAAAATCGTAGCCATTCCGATTGATACCCCGCCGACAAACACAAGGAATCTTTTTATTCAAATCCGGAGTTAGGGCAGTCCCATGATATTCGTCTATTCTCTAGGCGGCTCCATTCTGGCAGGCCGCGATGCTAAGAGCCTGCAGGAGTACGCCGACGCGCTCCGCCAATTGGCCGCCGATCATCAGATCTTCGTAGTAGTGGGCGGCGGCAGGATCGCCCGCGAGTACATCGAGAAGGCGCGCGCCTTAGGTGCATCGGAGGCGTTCTGCGACATGATAGGCATTGGCGCCACCAAGCTCAACTCGGCGCTGCTCGTAGCTGCTCTCGGCGACGCTGCGCCCCAGGAGATTCCCGACTCCTATGCTCAGGCGGCATGCCTGGCCCGGCCCGGTAGGATTGTGGTCATGGGCGGCCTGGCCGCCGGTCAGACTACAGACGCCGTCTCAGCCTTGCTGGCGGAGTACGTGCACGCAGACAAATTAGTCGTCGCCACATCGGTGGACGGCGTCTACACCGCCGACCCGGAGAAGGACCCCGCTGCGAAAAAGCTGGAGCGCATGACCCACCAGGCTCTGGCACGCCTGGCCATGGAGACGGAGATGAAGGCCGGCTCGCGCTCACCCGTCGATCCTCTGGCCGCCAAGATCATCGAGAGAAGCTCAATACCTACAGCTATCGTGCTCGGCAGCAAAATAGAAAATTTGAAAAAAGGTGCCCTGGGAGGGCACACAGGAACGGAAATCAGGCCGGCGTAAACGTCTTGACCAGGTCGCTGGCAGAGATGATGCCCCAAGGGGCTCCTTGCTCGGAAACGACCAGCTGGCTGACGCCTGTGCGACCCAGCATCTTGATGGCCTCGTAGATGGGCTCCCCGGAGTCAATAGTCAAAAAGCCCCGGGTCATAATCTCCCTGGCTTCCTGATTTGTCCTGCCGTCCGCCACAGCGCGGGTGATGTCGGCCAGATTGATCAATCCCGGTGAGCTGTCGTCCACCAGGGCCTCGGAGACGCCGTTATGCACCAGGATGCGCGATGCCTCCTGCAAAGTAGCGTTAGCAGGTATGCGTACGGCGCGGCGGGCAATCGCTTTAACGACCAACTTGGGCAAGGATATCATCTCCTCGATATGGAAGATGAGGCGGCTCATGGTGTCGTCCCGGCCTGTCACAGTGCCCCGGATGTAGAGCTTGTTCACGGGCGTGGGACCAACCTCAATGCTATCTCCCACATTAAAGGCCCTGATGTTGCCGATGATGCGCACCACGCCTTCACATTGCTGCGAGTGCATGACCTTGTTGAAGATGATCTCGCTGGCAGTGGTACCCTCCATCATCACGCCATTGCGTATTACAGGGACGGTTACCACATCTCCCGTGGCCTCAATACTGAGCGCCTCGTAAGCTGCGCCCGTCGCCCTGTACCCGCCCTTGGGGCCTGGCACGCCTTCTACTAAGTTCAGTGCTTTGAGAGATTGCATCTGATTTCGGATGGTACCGGGATTCCTATCAATCAGCTCGGCAATCTCCTCGCCCTTTACAGCTCGCCCTTCAACACGGTGAATGTTGATCAATGCGGTTAAGATGTCTCTTTGAACAGGTGTCAAATCCATAATTCGATCGGCATTGTTAATGATAAATGTCCTATATAGATTTATTGATCGAAGCATAGCCGAAAAAATTTAATTTAACTTGAATGGGCATTTAGACCTTGCATTGTCGAGCAATTTTGCTCATAATGGGAATTAAAACGCATTATTTTCGCATAGGACATACTTTGCTCTTTTTGTAGGGGAAAGCCCCCATGCGTCGCCAGATTCTCCTGACGGGCTCTTCGAAGATACTGCCCCAGGATTCGGGATAGCAGGAACAGGGATAAACCTCCCCGGCAGGAGTCACGTGCATCCAGCTGGTGGCGGCAAAGCAGCCGAAGCGCTTGTAGGCCTCGGGAACGGAAAAGATCCTGGGCGCGCCGGCGTTCCGGACAAAGTCGGCCAGCCGGGCGTGATCCTCCGGCAGAAGGGCGATGTTCTGCCGATCCGACCAGCGGCCAGTACAGACGACTTCAAAGAACGTCAGCTCGTGCACGCCCATGCGACGAGCAAGTTCGTGGAACCTCTGCAGATGAGGCATGTTCTCCCGGCGCAAGACCACGTAGAGGTCCACCAGCAGGCCGGCAGCGAGCGCATTTTCGACGGCCTGCATAGCCTCGGAAAAGACCCCCTCCCGCCCGCGCATAGCATCATGCTCCGCCTCGACGGGGCTGTCCAGGCTAACGTTGACGGCATAAAGGCCCGCCTCCTTCAGCTGGCCCGCGAGCGTTGCCGTAAAGCCTGCTCCCGAGGTAAAAAGGGTGGAGATGGCCCGATCGTCCACAGCTGCCACCAGCTCGGGCAGCTCCCGGTAGAGCGCCGGTTCCCCGCCGTCGAATATAACCAACGTGGTTCCCATGTCCAGAATCTGGCCGATGATGTCTTTGACCGTGTCTGGAGAGAGGCGCAGCTTGTTTCCGGAATTGGGCAGTGCGCAGTGCGCGCAGCGGTTGGGGCACTCCTCGGTGATGGAGATGGTAACCTGGTCAGGGGTACGCCAGCCCAAAAGGCCCCGGACGCGGCTGTCGGCCAATCGGGTAAAAGCCCGACAGGGGATAGGCGGAATCCAGGTAGACAGGCAGAGCTTTTCAGAATCGGCACGAGAAGGAAGCTGCCCGTCAAACATCTCCAGGGCGGACTTAATAAGAGGCAGATGGGCCAGAGGGCCAGAGGCATCGACCTTTACCCGGCCTTCCTGCACCCTGGCCCCAGCCTTGAGCAGGGGGCTAGTGTAAAGCGGATAGGATTTGCGGCCGGACTTTCCGTCCCCTTCTCCAACACCTACTCCCGCCACCTCCTCACCCTCAGCCATCAATAGACGTCCTCGGGATCAAAGACCTTCTCGCCCACCACCTTGCCATCAATGGTACGGTAGAAGCAAGACCTGTAGCCGGTATGGCACGCTCCGCCCTCCTGCTCGATCAGCAACAAAACTGCATCCTCGTCGCAATCGATGCGGATCTCTAACACCCGCTGAAAGTGCCCGGAGGATTCGCCCTTTAGCCAGAGCTTCTTTCGCGAGCGGGACCAGTAGTGGGCCTTGCCCGTCTCTTTGGTCTTGGCCAATGCCTCGTCGTTCATGTAGGCCAGCATGAGCACCTCTCCGGTTTTGGCATCCTGTGCGATAGCCGGGATCAACCTGTCAGTCATTAAGAAGATAATAGCCAATATATCCTATAAGGGCCTTGCTGCATAGAGATTAAGGATGAAATGCATCACCTGCAAAGGCCGGGGGCTGTGCGGCCGGCCCGTCTGCCCCATACTGCGCCGGCTGGAGGAAACGGCGGCCCTGCCCAGGATAGGCAAGAGCCTGGAGGGCATGTCCCCACCCGAGGTCTTCGTGGGCAGGCACGGCTATCCGCTGGTGAGAGCCGGGCCGATGGTGCCAGCGGGCGGCAACCCTGGGCAGCTCCCAGATCTGCCCTCTTTGGGCATGGACATCGGCGAGATCATAGCCGCGCGCTCGGCCCTGGTCCGCTCCGAGAGCAAGATAGTAATAAAAGAGGCGCAGGCGCCGGGGAGGCTGCTGGAGGCCATGCAGCAGATCGCCCTGTCCGCGGCACCGGTAGGCACCGAGGTCTCATTTTATAAGCCACCCCAGGGCAGGTTGCAGTTTGACGGAGTGCTCTCCCCCTCCGGGCCCTCGGGAGAAATGGAAAAGATGCAGATCACCACCAATCCGCTCATTCCCAGGAAGGTGGACCAGATGGTAGAGGACAGAGATGCCGGTGCTGCCGCAGCAGCGGGCGAGCTTTATACCTCCGGCATCGGCACGGATCACATCTCCCGCATGCTCTCCCTGGGCCTCCTGGGCAGGAAGAGAAAGCTGGTTCCTACGCGCTGGTCGATCACAGCCTCGGACGACATGATCGGCAAGCTACTCAAGGAGACGGTTTTGGACTACCACCAGGTAAACGATTATTATCTCTTCTCCGGCGAAGACCTGGGAAACCACTTCGAGATCCTGCTTTTGCCCCGCCCCTTCAGCTTCGAGCTGGTGGAGATCTGGATGGCCCGCTCCGTCTGGGCGGAGG
>Ga0307380_10006873_pt1 | contig 14879 bp, 12 predicted proteins | sample UN3MG_FD_202239 | JGI IMG/M metagenome (GOLD analysis project Ga0307380, IMG submission 202239) | Soil microbial communities from Risofladan, Vaasa, Finland - UN-3 | ecosystem: Environmental > Terrestrial > Soil > Coastal area > Acid sulfate soil | place: Finland: Risofladan, Vaasa | collected... | reverse complement strand
CCCGGATGGCCTCGGCAACGCCCGGGAGGGTCTCAAACTCTGCCGGCTCCAGCGCCCCCTTGTTTCCGGTAATCCCGATGGCGGTGCGCTGGGCGCCGGGCATCGAGTGGGCGCGGTAGCCCATCGCCTCGATCTTCTGGCAGACGCGGCGAACATCTTCTTCGCTCGCCTGCGGCTTCATTACGATGAGCATGGTCCCTGCCTTCTACCCTAACGCGACGCGGTTGATCGTGAGTAGTCTAGTGCAGCCCAGTGGCTTAGGCAATTGCCGCCAAAGCGCCGCGGCCCAGCCCGTGTGAAATCACGGCATTGCCTGTGGCGATTGCGCCCGCATCGTACCCGCTTTCCTGCTGGCTCTGCCTTCCGGTCCGCCAGCCTCCTAGCCCCCGGATTTTGGGTTTGTTCGCCCAAGAAATGGCTTCGTTCGGGGCTCGTTTTAAAGAACGAACCCAAGTCCGACCCTGTGTTTTCAACAACTTAGTGGCTTCGTTTTTGCATTTTAACATCGTTTGTTGTTTGCGCCTTTTTGGAGACGGCCCAGTGGGCCGTCTTGGCGGTGAGACGTTCCACCGGAACGTCTCTACGTCTTTTTGAAACTCGTTCTGTGTTTTCATACACATAGCGGCTTTGCTTTTGCGTTTTCGCGCATTTGCGCGCTGATTGGTGCCGGTTCTACGTCCTTCAATTCACCATTCAGGTCCCACCGCGGAGACGCAGAGGGCGCAGAGAAGACCTTTCTCCTGTCTCCTGACTTCTGTCTCCTTACTCCTAAATCCTGGCTCCTGTCTCCTGACTCCCGCCTGCTTCTATTCCCACGCTAGCACACTGGAAAGCGCCCATGGCGAACAGTGAGAACAGTGAGACAGTTTTTTTCAATCGGGTTGTTTTCAGCAGGGTAGGGGGTCGCCGCCGCGACCGTGCCACGCCGCAATCTGTAGCGCCGGTGTCCTCACCAGCGCTCGGGGCGGCGATGAGGAGTCGCCGCGGCGACCCGCTACAGCGGCGGATCCCCGCGCTGGCCACTGTGACGCTCGTGGCCGTCCTTGCTGTGCTCCTCGCCCCCAACGCCACCGGCATGCGCGGCGGATTCACTCGTCTTCGGACACTGCCGACTGCGGCTCTGCCGGTTTGGTAGTAATCACGACAGCCTTTTCTTTTTCCGCCAGAGTGAAGAGTTGTTCGATGTCTTCTAGCCGCACGGTGCCGTAATACCATTCGCCGGCCGAGAGGCTTTCGGCGCGCACAGCCCGGTAGATATCCAGAATCGATCGCTTGCCGTCCACGTAGTTCAACGCTTCAGCGGCCATGAGCGGGTGAAGGCTTTTGGGGCCTTCGATCTCCTCCTTCCGGCGCAGATAATCGCCGAGGGGCTTCACCTGGCTGGGAACTTGCCTGGCCAGCGCCAGTTCGCGCGCGCTTAGTTTCGGAAGTGTTTTCTCCCCGCTCAGCGCCTGGTACCATTCGGCAATCCGCCGCCGATGGTTCACTTCCGTGAGCTTTAGATCGGCAACCAGGCTGTCGAGGAGCCTTCCGAAGGCTTGGGGAGCAAACTTCCTTGCCGACTCCAGCCCGGCGACCTCCCGGTCGTGGGCGCGGGCCAGCAGATTCACCGCGTCATGGTAAGCGGCGGTTCGTTCCGCCGCCGGGGCTTCGGCCATGCGGGAGAGGCCGGTGGCCAGGTCGTGCGAGATGCGCTCGCGCGCTTCGCCCGCCATCACCGCCATCAGCGTGGGCGCGTCCTCATCGCTGAGGTTGGCGAGATAGAGCGCCGTCCCTGCCACGGCCACGGCGTTGCGGGCAAGCTGCGTGGAATCGATTTGCCAGAGGTCGTCACCCGACGAGTGAATGCACTCGTCCGGCCAGTTGGTGAAGGTCACGCCGGGAATTCCCACGTCGTTAAACACCATGTGATCCGTGGAATCGAAGTAGTGGACCGTCTCGGCGCGGTAGGGCTCGTGGCTGCCCAGCCGGGCGAAGATGGGGCGCGAGTAGGGCGCCGGGTTCTGGTTCTGCCAGGAGGGCAGATACGCATTGTTACCCGCGACGAGACTGCGAACGATGCTCTCCACCACATCATTCAGAAAACTCCAACGGGAGTAGGGTGTGCGGCTGATCTGTTGGATGCGCCCGCCGATTGATTGCCGCGCCCCCACCATGTCCTGATTGATGTCGGCGAGAATCTTCGTGCGCTCTTCCGGGTGGTCGGCGAAGTACTGGTATTCGGCCTCGATTTCGTTCGTCCACCAGAATCGGATGTCGCGTTTGGGGCGGGGAAGACGGCCGTCGGCGATCATGGTGCTGAGGGCGCGGGCGATCTCCAGAAGATTCGCGCAGCCGCTGCGGTCGTCGTTGGCGGAGGTTTTTTCTTCCTGCAGGTGCGCCGTCAACACGATGGCCTGATCGTGGTACGTGGTGCCGCGAATCACCCCTTCGACCATACCTTGGGTTTCAGGCCGGGTGATTTCCGACTGGATCTTCATGTGGACGCGAAATGCACCGGGCGGCGTTGGATACTCCGGAGGCTCAGCGAAGATATGCGTGGGCGGGCGGCCGCTCATCCAGCGACTGAGCATCAAGCCGGTGCGCGGAGGTACCATGAAGACGGGCGGGGCGGGTTTTTCGTCCGGCTTCGAAGGCTTCACCCTCGCCCAGGAAATCTGGTCCGGGTGATCCGTCCACGGGCTAACGCGCGTCGAGTAGTACGAGACGATCCCCGCCGCGTCCCGTTCCCAACAGGCTATTTCCTTCACCCTGTTGACGGGGCCGTAGGCCAGCACGATCTTTCCCGCGACCTCCTTTCCCGCATAATCGCCCGGCTCGACTCCTTCGCCCACATCCACAAGCTCCGCTCTCAGGTCAGCCGCGGGACTGTTGTCGGCGACTGAGGTCGGCGTCTCGCGCACGTCGCCGAGCTTCAAGACTTTCGGCTCGAGCAGCCACAGCTCGCCGCCCTTCAGCGTCCAGTTCTGGTCCACTTCTTCAGGCGACGCATGCCAGGGAGGAAGCGAGATGTACTTGACATCCTCCAGGCCGTTGGCTCTAGCCCGCGCGACGACCCAATCGGCCTCCTTACGGAAATCCGCGGAGCCGCCGCTCGTCGAGTGGTACATCACGAGAGAGCGGAGATTGTCAAAGGCGATATCCCCGGAGATTTCGTTCACGAGCTTCTGGTAGGTCTCTTCGGGAAGAAACGGACTCTGTTGGGCGAACGCGGGCAGGGAAGCGCTGCAACAAGCCAGCACACACATAATCCGCAAAGAAAGCGTCAGGCGGGACATCTAGAACCTCCAGGAATAGTTGCTTGCCTTATAGCTGAAGAAAGAGGGCAAGGAGTATACCACCGGCAATTGGCGCACTAAGGTTAGGGAGAATACGATTCTTCATCTGAAACGCGCCCGGTTGCGGTACTCGGTGGCGAGGGCTTCGAGCAAGGGTTCAGGGCGCAGCGATTCCTCGGCGGGAATCTGGAGTTTGGGGGCCAGGCGAGCGATGATCTCACGCGCCATGTGGGCGCGTACGTCCGGCGCGAGCTGCGACCGGCGCAGGAGGAACGCCTCGATCAACTGGAACTCCTCGGGCGAGATTCGCATGACGTCGGACCCGAAGTCGCGGCCGGCGCTGGTCCATTTGACTTCCGCCTGCTGTTCGAGCGGCCTTTCGTGGACCACGACGGTGCCGGCCACATAATCTCCCAGCCGCTTGTTCTGGGAGCTCATCAGCATGGAGATGATCCCCACGGCGTAGAGTCCCGGCAGGCTGTCGACGATGCGCAGCAGGTTGCGGGCGAAGGCGTCATATACGGTTATTGGTCGTCCCGAATCCTTGATGACCCGCAGGTGCACGTGCCGCTTGCCGGGCGTCTGGCCGTTCCACAAGGCTTCGAAGAAAACGAAGTATCCGGATTGAAGCAGGAAGGCGGTCAGAACTCCCAGGGCCATGAACCAGACGCCGGTCGGGGAGGAGAACAGGTTCAAGCCCGCGAAGATGAACAGGGCGATCAGCAGCAGGACGAGGGCAACGGCCGTCTGAATGAGCGTGTCCACGGCCATTGCCAGGAAGCGGCTGCCGATGCCGGCAAGGGGAAATTCCAGGGGGATCTGCTCGGGCGTTTCGATGGTAAGCTTATCAGGCAGACTTTCTTCAACCATGATCGCCGCTCGATGGCTCGAAAAGCGCAAGCCTTTCTGGGACCGGCTGGAGCAGATGGTGGCGCGCTCCGGGAGCCGTGGCTTGGATGCGCTCTCCTACCGGGAACTCCAGGAACTGAGCCTATTGTACCGCCAGGTGGCCGCCGATCTCTCCTCGGTTCGTGAAGACCCGATGAGCCGCCGGCTGGCAGAATACCTCAACCAGCTCCTGGGTCGCGCTCACAATATCGTCTACATGGGCCGGCGCGCCAGCCCGGGCGGAATACTCGAGTTCTACCGGAATGGATTCCCCCGGATCTTTCGCGCCACGTTCAATTACACGCTTGCGGCATTCGCAATCTTCCTGGCGGGGGCGCTGGTGGGATTTCTCGCCTGCCTGGCGGATCCGGCTTTCCAACGCTTCCTGTTGCCCGGTCACATGATGGACAGCATCGATCGCCACGAGATGTGGACGCACTCGATTCTCACCGTCAAACCGCTCGCCTCGGCCGGGATCATGACCAATAACCTCTCGGTCTCCTTCGTCACGTTCGCCGTCGGAGTGACGGGCGGGCTGGGGACACTTTATATGCTGGGCGTCAACGGCCTTCTAATGGGAGTGATCAGCGCGGCGTGCTGGCAGGCGGGCATGAGCCTCAAGCTCTGGGAATTCGTCGCCCCCCACGGAGTGCTGGAGCTTCCCGCCATTTTCATCGCCGGTGGCGCCAGCCTGCTGATCGCGCGCGCGCTGCTGTTTCCCGGATTCATGCCGCGCCGCGACGCTCTGGTCTTCTACGGAGGGAAGGCCGTGCGGCTGGTTTTGGGAATCATTCCCGTGCTCGTCGTCGCCGGAATCATCGAGGGGTTCTTCTCACTCACGCCCATGCCTGCTGTTGCCAAGTTTCTGTTGGCACTCGGCGCCGGCGGGCTGTTGCTGATGTACCTGACGCGCGGCGGGAGCCAGCCGTAGCGGCGGGTTTATCCCGCCACTGCGCGCTAATTCCGCCAGATTGGTGGCGGCGTAAAGCCGCCTCTACGAACCCATAGTAGCGGCGGGTTTATCCCGCCACCTTCGAGGCTTTCCATGGCGGCACGTAATCCTCGGGTGGCGCGACTGCCCTTTTCCAGTCAAACACCCACGATCCTGAGTATGGCCAGTCGCGGGGGTCACGCACCAGATTCTTTCGCACCGGATTCATAAAGATGCACCAAGCCGCAGCGTTTTCGCGTTCGCCAGGCCCCAGCACGTGATCGAAATAGCCCTTCCGCCAAAGCATCGCTATCCCCAAACGCCTCGCGAGCGGAGTACATCGCCCTTTGAAATCGCGCAACAGTTCGGTCAGCCCCGATTGTTCAGCTTGCCCAACCAACTCGAGGTGGACATGGTCTGGCATGAAACAGTACGCGTAAAGGTCGAAAGAGTGGCACACGCAGGCCCTTCTGAGTTCTTCCAGAGCGCCGACGACCATTCTTGCGTTAGAGAACAGCGGTCGGCGTTTGAAAGTGCAGACAGTGATGAAGTACCAGCCTTGGCCGATGTAAGCCGAAGGTTTCAGTCTGATAGGTTTCCTGCGAAAGTCAGGCATTAGGTAAATTGATGGCGGCGTAAAGCCGCCTCTACAACCGCCGGTTTTATCCCGCCAAGTCGGTGGTTACAAGCCGATTGTAGCGGCGGGTTTATCCCGCCAGTTTGGTGGCGGCGTAAAGCCGCCTCTACGAACCCCTAGCCAGCTTGGTAGCCCCAGCAAGCCGGGGGCTCTACAGTAAGCTCCGTTCCTTCACCTGCAGATACTGATTGACCAGCCCGGTAGCGAGCCGGCCGGGCTCGAACTCGAAGGCCAAGGCACCCTGCTGGCGCAGCCGCCGCAGGAGCAATTCCCGCCGCTGCATGACTTCCTGGGCGGCGACATAGCGGTACATCGCCGAAACGGATTCCGGCCGGTGAGCGACCAGCGAAGCGAGGTCGGGCTGGCCGACGGCGGCGAAGAGCACCAGGTGGCGAGGCAGAAGGCGTGAGGCGCTCTCGATGACTTCCGGCGTGGCGGCGGTCTCGGCCAGGTCGGTCAGCCAGACGATCAGGCTGCGCCGGTGCTGACCGGTGAGGAGGGTATCGGCTGCTCGGGCGTGGTCGGCCTCGATCAGCTCGCCGCGCACTTGGGCGAGTTGTTCGAGCAGCGCTCTCAGGTGCGCGCTGCCTCGCGCCGGCGCCAGGCGTGACTGCACCTTGCGCGTGTAGGCCAGCAGGCCAACTCCGTCGCCCGAATAAAGCGCCACGTGCGCCAGTCCCAGCGCGGCGTTTACCGCGTAGTCGAGCTTGGTCAGATCGCCGGTTCGCGCCAGCATCAGCCGCCCCGCGTCTATCACCAGCAGCACGGACTGGCTGCGCTCTGCCCGATAGACCTTGGTGATCATGCGGCCGCGCCGCGCCGTGGCCGTCCAGCAGACGTCGCGCGGCTCGTCGCCCTCGCGGTATTCGCGCAGGCTTTCGAATTCCCGCCCCCGTTCGGGCTGACGCCGCAGGCGTTTCTCCAGCTCGATCTGCCGGCTGCGGATCAGGTAGAGAGTGTGGCGCCGCGATTCCTGCAAGTTGGGATAGACGCGAACGGTCTGCGCGAGTTGGGCAGCGGCCCATCGCTCGGCGAGTTTCAGCGCACTCTGGTAGCGCACGAAGACGGGGCCGAACGCCGCGTCGCCTCGTGCGTGCGGCAGGATGGGATAGACCGCGCGCCGGCCGGCGCCGGCCGGCACATCGAGCGCCACGCGCGGGGGCTGAGCGCTGAGCGATTGCGGCGCGTCGTCCACCAAGCTCGCGTGAATGGTGACCGCCCCCAGATTTCTCACTTCCAAGGCGACGGCGGACTCGACGGCCAGTGAAACGGGTTCCGACCAGATGCGCGAAACCTCGAGCTCGTCCGGGCGAGGCAGCCGGCGGAAATCGACGACCCAGGCGACGAGCACCAGGGCATCCCAGACGGCCATGGCGTAAAGAAAACGGGTGTCCCACCACGCCGGGCCCATCCATACGAGCCCCAGCAGTAGCGCCACAAAAAAGCGCGGCCCCGCGGCGACGTGCCAGGGGCGCGAGCTTTGAGCGGGGGCGCGGACGGTGAGCGGAACAAGGCGGGCGGGAGCGTTCACTTCGGCACCTCGACTCCGGCCAAGACTTCGGCCACGACGCGGTCCGGAGTGATGCCCTCCAGGTCGGCTTCCGGCTTCACCATCAGGCGGTGGCGCAACACCGGCGGCGCGGCGGCCTTGACGTCGTCAGGAATGAGGTAATCCCGGCCGTCGAGGGCCGCAAACGCCTTCGCGGTCAGCATCAGGTTGACGGTGGCGCGCGGGCTGCCGCCCAGGCTCAGGGCAGGCCAGTCGCGCGTTCTGCGCACCACGGTGCTGATGTAGCGAAGCAGCGCCGGCTCCACTCGCACCGCCGCCACCTCCTGGCGCGCGGCGGCCAGAGTTTCGATTTCCAAAGGCGCCAGGCCGAGTTTGTCGAGGTCGTGGGCGTCAAAACCGTTCTGGTAGCGGTCGAGGAGCTCGACTTCGTGGTCCACACCGGGATAGCTGATGCGGATTTTGAGAAGGAAGCGGTCGAGCTGAGCTTCGGGCAGCGGATAAGTCCCTTCGAACTCTACGGGGTTCTGGGTGGCGAAGACGGTAAAGAATTCTGTGAGCGGGTAGCGCGCCCCGTCGATGGTCACCTGGCGCTCCTCCATGCATTCCAGCAGCGCCGCCTGGGTGCGCGGCGGCATGCGGTTCACTTCGTCGACGAGCAAAAGTTTGGTGAACACCGGGCCGCGGCGCAGAGAGAACGCCCCCGTCGTCATGCTGTAGACGTTGACGCCCAAGATGTCCGCTGGCATCAGGTCCGGGGTGCACTGGATGCGCTGGAAATCCAGCCGGCAGATGCGCGCCAGAACTTTCACCGCCAGGGTTTTGGCGATTCCCGGGACGCCCTCGAGGAGCGCGTGGCCGCCCGCCAGCAGGACCGCGAGGATTTGCCGGATGGGTTCCTCCTGGCCGACGATCGCCCGAGACATCTCCTGCCGGACGTGTGCCGAAAACTGCGCCGCTTTTTCCGCCATGGTCACTCTCCTCTGAAAGGGTCTTCAAACACATACCAGCGGCCGCGACGCTGCAAAGCAATCAATCCCCTCACCCCGGCCCTCTCCCCTTCTTGGGCGAGAGGGTGGGCGAAGGCCGGGTGAGGGGTCGCTACCGGCCGGCCAATCGAAGACGCCCGGCGTAGTCGTGGAGTTCCTGGACAAGGCGGAGGGCCTCCGTCTCGCGCAGGGAGCGGGATTTCACCGCCTGCTCGGACTTCTGCAGGGTCTCTTCCAGTCCCGGCGTCTTCCACCCCAGTCGTTCGCGGACGCCGCGCCCCACCTCGCCGGGAGTCGCGGTGTCCGGCAGCCCCAGGCGTCGCAACAGCAGAAATCGGAAACGATGATACGCGATTTCCAGGGCACCTGCCGCGGCGCGTTTGCGCCCGTAGAGTTCGCCGACGGTCTCCACAAATTCCAGGGGCGAAAGCCGGATCCCCGTGGTTCTTGCGGGGCGCAACGGCCCGTGCCGGCGCCCGAAGGTCAGCAGAAGCGCCAGGGCGAGCGCCGCGAACTGCAATCCCGACCACGGGACCGGCGTGCGGCTGATGTACGACCAGAACCCTGGGCGCTGACCGTGATAATACTCATCCCAGAGAACGCGCGAGCTGCCGGGCGGGCCGAATGAGTTCAGGAAAAGATTGAGGTTGGAAGCCTGCTTCAGCCCGTTATTCTCGAGTGGCAGCGAATCCGCCCACCAGATCACCTCCCCTTTGCCCAAGCGATAGTGGACAACCGTCGCCCCGTCTTCATCGCCGTAGTACGCCAGATGATGGGGGCGCGACGGAGTCCAGCGCGTATTACCGTCCATCAGAATCACGGGGGCGTGCCGGCTGAGCGGACCGGGCAGGCGGGCGGGACAGGGTTTCGGCTCGGGATAGAGGCGCTTGAGGGCGTGAGCATCGCTCTGCGGCAACAGGTGGGCAGCAAAGCCGCCGGTCGCCAATACGCGACCGCCGGCGTAAATAAACGCCCGCAGTCCCACCTGCTCTTCCGATGAAGGCGGGATGACCGGCCCGGCGAGCACGAGGGTCACGTCTTGAGGCTGGCCGGGCAGCTCCTGCGGCGGCGCAGCCCAGCGCTCCACCCGATAACCCATTTCACCGAGGAGCAGGTAGGCGGCCTTGGCGCCCTGGGAGGCGGTCGAGTAGCTGGTGGGCAATCCTGAAGAGGATCTCTCCGCAGGGGGCGACAGGACCGTCGCCGCAACGGTGAGGACTGCGAAAAGCGTGCCGGAGACAATCAGGAGTTTCCGGTCGCCGGGTTCGAGGGGAACGCGCATCCCAATTCTTCCAGTCGGGTCATTGTGAAAACAAAATCGTCGGCCGTGGCCGTCTGGCCGCCGTACCAGATCCGCTCGAAGCGCGCCGTGAGCGTCGAGAGTGGAGGCTGTTGAGGGTGGCCGGCAGGGAGCAGCCGCAAGTACTCGCGCGGCGTGCGCGCCCGTTCCACCTGCCAGACTCCGGATTCCTCGAGGCGGTACACACCGGCCCAGTAGGCCAAGCGGACGGCGTCGCGGTACTGGCCGCAGGCGGCCGCAGCCGACGCTCGCTGCACCCAATCGCGCCATCCTTTCTGCGGGGCGAGAGCTTTCGGCGGGGAGGCGGCCCGTTGGAATGGATGGTGAAGAAACCGCCGAATAAGCCAGAACAGAAACACCAGCGGCAGCGCGATGGCCAGAGCCCAACCCAGCGTCTTGGTCGCCCGGGGCGGGACGTGCAGGCCCCCGAAAAGCTTCTCCACGGTCTCGAGAAGCCAGATGGCGAGTCGCCGGCGATATTTGGCGAGCCACGGGGGTTCCTGCGCGTGTCTGAATTCCCGGCGCGCCAGGATTCCCTCCAGCTTGTCCCGCGCGGCCTTGGGTTGGGGCGCTGAAGATGCTTGGGTCAACAGCGAAGCTTCAGTTCGAATCGCTTGCAGGCGGGATTGAATCCTTTTTGAGGCGGCGGCGCTGCTCTTCGGTTGTTTTTCCAGCGATTCCAAATCTGCTTTCAGCCAGTCGGCAGGGACCACAATGGCCTGACCGTCGACTTCCACCGACCACGATTCCGGCAATGAATTTCGCAGGTCAACCGCCGCCTCGGGATGTTCGCCGAGCTTCGCGCAGGCTGCTTCCCAGCGGTCGAGCTCCGCCAGGTAGCCCCGCACGTCCATGGGATGTTCCTGCCGGGCGCGGACAGGATGGGCGTCCACGCGCGCCGGCGTGAAGGCCAGGAGAAGCAGCGTTGGGAGCAAGAAGGACTGTCGCATCTTCAAGGAGATTGGCTGGGGACTTCCGCGACGGGCGAGGGTGGCGGACGCCGACTCCAGACCTCCAGAAAATCGTTGATTTTGTACTGAAGATACCAGATTCCCAGGAAAAAAGTTGCAACTCTGGAGAAGGAGCTGTCCGCCTCCATCCCCAGGTGGGAAGAAAACATGCCGGCCTGCTGCACGCCATTGTGGTTGAGGAGGATTCGCCGCACTTTGAATGCCTGGATCAGCAGCAGGATTGCGCCCGACAGTTGGAGGACGCGGCTCAACCCGTCAAAGGAAGCTTCGGAGACTTTCGTCCCGGCCTCCGTCATGGCGACGTAAATTAGGCTCATGAAGAAGTCCAAGATCCAGAGGCTGAGCGCAAGAATGAATACTCCTCTGCCCAGCTTTTCCGCAGACTGAAGGTTGTTGATCGCCCGGCGCCGGTTTAGGTACCAGATGGGGATGTAGATCCCGAGAGTCACCAGGGAGAGAAGCACGGTCCGAAGCACGCTCGTCTTTTCCAGTTGCAGCGTGGAATCCGCCGGGGTTTGCGGCTCCAGGACGGCAGCCGGACTGCCGTGATCGAGCGCCGCCATCATCACTTCGAGGTCGAAACCTTCCTTGCGAACGCGGAGGTCATAGTAAAGCAGCGCTAGCGGAATCATCAGCAAGGGGCCGCTCAGCGCCCCGCCCACTCCGCCGGCGACGGCGGAAAGGGTATTCAACCAGAGTGGGGGCTGGGAATGCTTCATCGCCAGGACAACGGCGGCAATCAGGAAGGGCCCCTGAAAGATGGAGGCGACCACCCAACTGACCACGGTCATCATCAGTCCGATCAGGAAAACGCGGCCCAGAAAGCCTTTGGTCAACTTGGCGCTGCGCTTGAGGGCTTCCCCCGCCGAGATGCGCTCCAGAACCAGCGCCGGGATCGAAACGCCGTACCGCAAGATGACCAGGACAGCGCCCACCGAGCTGAGAACAAACGCCAGCAGGACCCCAAGAACTGCGAGAATCGCGACGAGCCCTTGCCCTGTTTGCTCCATGAGCGCGCCCAGGGCCCCCACGGCGATAAATAGCACAAGAAAGCAGGCCCCGGCCCGCACGAGGACGGAGAAGATCAAGTCCACCAGCCGCCACACCATGCCCTTCATCTTGCGATAGGCTGAGCGGACTGAGGAGCTCTGTGCCAGGTGAATCTCGGAAACCGCCAACGTTGTCGCTCCCAGCGCGACGGCATAGACCACCGTATAGATGATTGCGACACCGAGAATTCCCAGGAATGCGCCGAGAACATATCCGACGAACCCCGCGCCTTCCGGTTCGGGAGCAGGGGTGGCTGGCTGGTGGGAGATCGAAGCCTGCAAAGCCTGGAAGAACACGCTCAAGGCAACGGCGAAAAGCTGGGGGATCGCCATAATCCCCACCAGGACCCAGAAATACTTGCGGTAGTAAGTGAAGCTGCGGTCGAGCAGTTCACCGAGACTTAGCGGGCGCAATTCGGCGAGCAACATCCAAGGCTCCACAATCGGGTTGCCCGGAGAGGTAATGCGGCGATTCTATCGAATCAGGCGCGTTTTGCAACCGGAATAGGCACCCGCGGGAAGATTATGCCGCGAGCGAAAGAACACAGGATTCAGGCGAGGGCCCGGCCTCAGCCGATCAGCCTCTCCAGATAAGCTTTGGCCCGGAGGATATCCTCGGTCTGTTTGGGGCCGGAAATCTCCCGCTCGATGGTGATCGGTCCGCGATAGCCCAGGTCCTTGAGCCGCTGAATAATCCGCGGAAAGTCAACCTTGCCTTCGCCGATGGGGACTTCCTCGCCGAGCCGTCGGGGGTCGGTGGGATACACGCCGTCTTTGGCATGCAGGCCGCGGACGAATGTTCCGATGACATCGAGTGCGTCGAGCGGGTTGGCCTTGTCGTAGAGAATCAGGTTGGCGGTGTCGAGGTTGATGCCCTGGTTGTCGAGGCCTACATCCATGATGGCCCGCAGCAAGGTGATGGGAGTCTCCTGCCCGGTCTCGTAGAGAAACATCACGCCGTTATTCTTGCAGTGGCTCACGACCTCGTGGATTGCCTCAACGGTTTCCTTGTAGAGGTCGAGGTTGGGATCCTCGGGGATGAAACCGCAGTGGGTGTGGATGGCGGGCACATCGGCCTGGCTGGCGAAGTCGGAGGCCCTTTTGAGGGCATCGATGCGGGCGCGCCGGGTGGCACGGGGCACGAGACCAATGGTGGCCGGGCCTTGAATGAAATCCCAGACCTTGGGGCCGGGGCCCAGCTCCATGATCGCCGTGGCTTCCACGTCGTGCCGGTCGAGGGCCTCGCGGAGCCGCTTGGCCAGTTCGGCCGAGTATTGCTCCATGCGCACCTGACAGGTGGGGAAGCCGAGCTCTCGGACGCGGGCAACAACCTTATCCGGGTCTTCGCCCGCGCTGGCAATTACGCCCAGCCGCATACCCATGGTCGGACCTCCCCGAAGCGAACCGGCCAGGAAAGATTGCGCCCCGGCGGCCGCAGAGATTTTCAAGAAACGCCTTCGCGTGTGTGCGCGCATGACTTGGTCTCCTTTACCCTCAACCGGCGGGTATTCTACATCAGCAATTCAGGTTTTGATTGACTTTGGTGTCGTAGCGGCCCGGCAAAGCCGGGGCATCTGGGTGCCGACCTAAAGGTCGGCGCTACGGCCAGTGCGTTTGTTGACGCTTTTGCGAGCCCTCTGTTAACATGGCAGGTTAACCTTTGGAGTAAATCGCGTGAGAGTGGGTGTGCACACGTCGATTGCCGGGGCGCTGGAAAACGCCGCGCATCACGCGCGCCAGATCGGCTGCGACACGTTTCAGATGTTTTCGGCCAACCCTCGTGGATGGAAGAGCTTAGAGCCCACGGCGGGGGAGTGCGAGCGGTTTCGCGCGGCGCGCGCCGCCCACGGCTTGACCCCCGTCGTCATCCATGACAACTACTTGATTAACCTGGCGTCGGCGGACTCGCTGATTCGGGAGAAATCCGTGGCCGCCTTTCGACGCGAGCTCCAGCGGGCGCTGGCGTTGGGAGCTGATTTCCTGGTCACTCACCCGGGAAGCGCCAAGGGAACCACACCCGAGCGCGCGGTTTCCAAGTGCGTGGAGTCTCTGAAGGAAACGGCCAGGGGCCTGGCGCTCGACGGGCTGACCATCCTCATCGAGAACACGGCGGGGCAGGGTTCGGTCATCGGCCGGACCTTTGAAGAAGTGGCGGAAATCATCGCCGGTGCTTCGCGGGAACTCCCCATGGGCGCTTGCATCGATACCGCGCATTGTTTTGCGGCCGGATATCCACTGCATACGGCGCGCGGGCTGGGGAAGACGGTGCGCCAACTGGATTCAACTATCGGCTTGGCCAATGTGCGCGTCATCCACGCCAACGATTCAAAGACCGCGTTCGGGTCGCACGCCGACCGCCACGAGCATATCGGCAAAGGGCAGATCGGGGCGGAAGCTTTCCGCCGCATCGTCCGGAACCGGAAACTGCGCGCCATTCCATTTATCTGCGAAACGCCGATCGATCGCCCCGGCGACGACCGGCGAAACCTGCGAACCATGCGCCGGCTGGCGGGATTAAAGAGTAATCGCTGAATTATGGATCCAAACTACGACCCCCAGAAGATCGAGACCAAGTGGCAACGCCGGTGGGAGGAGTCGAAGCTCTTCGACGCCGACGCCGAGCCTGGGCGGCGGAAGTATTACGTGCTCGAAATGTTTCCTTATCCCTCCGGGGCGCTGCACATGGGACACGTGCGGAACTACACCCTGGGCGACGCGCTGGCCCGCTATATGTGGATGAAAGGGCACAACGTCCTGCACCCGATCGGCTGGGACGCTTTCGGGCTGCCCGCCGAGAACGCCGCCATCAAGCACGGGCGCGATCCGGCCGACTGGACCTTTAGCAACATCGACGTCATGCGGGAGCAACTGAAGCGCCTGGGAGTGAGCTACGACTGGCGGCGCGAGCTCGCCACCTGCACCCCCGAGTACTATCGCTGGAACCAGTGGTTCTTCCTGCGCATGTTCGAGCGCGGCCTGGCTTACAGGAAAAAGAGCTGGGTAAATTGGTGCCCCCAATGCGCGACAGTGCTGGCCAACGAGCAGGTGTTGCCAAGCGGCACTTGCTGGCGGCACGAGGACACGCCCGTCGTCGAGCGCGAACTCGAGCAGTGGTTCCTGAAAATCACCGACTATGCCGAGCAACTGCTGGACGACACCCAGGAGTTGGTACGCTGGCCTGACCGCGTGCTGGCGATGCAGCGGAACTGGATCGGAAAATCGTTGGGGACAGAAGTGGATTTCGTGGTCCCCGAGCTGGGTGAGCCGCTCCGGATCTTCACCACGCGCGTGGACACGATTTTCGGATGTACGGCGGTCTTCCTGGCGCC
>Ga0307380_10006872_pt1 | contig 14880 bp, 13 predicted proteins | sample UN3MG_FD_202239 | JGI IMG/M metagenome (GOLD analysis project Ga0307380, IMG submission 202239) | Soil microbial communities from Risofladan, Vaasa, Finland - UN-3 | ecosystem: Environmental > Terrestrial > Soil > Coastal area > Acid sulfate soil | place: Finland: Risofladan, Vaasa | collected... | reverse complement strand
CAAGCGCAAGCAGCGCATCGGCTTGCCGATCGCGATTGTCCTGTGCAAAGCCGATTATTGCCCCGAGTGTCTCGACGACCCGCGCCGCTTCGCCGAGGCGAACCTGAACCGGCTGTGGAACCTGTGCGAAAGTCGCTTTGCCAACGTCGCCTTCTTTGCCGCCAGCGTCGTCGGCTCGCTAGCCTACAGTACCTCCGCGGAGAACGACGTGGTCACGCCCGTGCCCTTGCACGTCGCCCCGCGCGGCATCCTGGAGCCGTTCGAATGGATTGCGCGTCGGATCTGACAGCGGCTGAACCGCGGCCCGGGCACGTCAACGTTGACCAGGCGATCTTCACTTCCGTCCGGTCGGCGATGGCTGACGGCTATCGCATCATCGCGTCGTGCCCCGGCCTGACCACCGACGAGAAAAGGGAAATCACGCAGCGCTCGCCGTCGCACGACGGCCTGTGTGATTCGTCGCCGGCCGCATCCGGCCTGGCGAGTTACCCGCTCGGCAGCGGCCGGCGTTGTATCGCCGTTTCGCGCCACGCCGGCATCGAACATACGGGCCGTGGCGGCCAACGCGTCTATACGCACCTCGTCGTCCTGGACTGCGCCGACTTTCGCCGCTTCCGCTGCGACCCGCTTGAGGTTCAAGCCGCGCTGCGACGAGCGGTCGGCGACGACGTGATTCTCGATCCAAGCACCCCGCTGGATCGACTAGCGTTGCCGGTCCCCGAGTCGGGCTGCTTTGGCACAAGCTCGACGGGAAGTACGTCGCGCCTCCGCTGCAATGCTGATCGCATCGGGGACATCTTGTCGGCGGTCCTGAGCGGGCGGTGCATCATCGTCAGCGCTGCCCCCGCGCCCCGGGAAACCCTCTCCTGGACGCTGCGCGGGCTGCCGCGAACCGCACGGGAATCGTTGGCCGCCTGCTTCGGGCTCAAACTCACCCCCAACCGGATCCTTCCACTTGCGTTCATCGACTCTTACGGCCGCGAGACGGAACGGATGATCCGCGGCCGCGAGGTCGTCTCGTACGACTGGCAATCCCCGCCCGCACCGGAGAGTTCGCCGTTCGATCCCTGGATCCGCTTCGTGCGCTCGCGGTGGGAGCAGGGCCGCTTGGCCGAGCTCGAACACCTCTCTGCTCGATTGACCGAAGACGTGACCGCGCAATGCCTGGAACGAATCGCCACTCTGGCCACGGACATAGACCTCGTCAGGAACGCGGACGGGGAAGCGCTCGCCACCTTGATCGAGAAACACGCCGAGGCCGCCCTGCACAACGAAGCGGAAGCCGGGCTTCTGCGTGAGTTCCACCGGGCCGCGGAAACGCGCAAAGAACAGTTGCACGAACTGCCGGAATGTCCCGCCGCCGACTGAGTGGCGAACAACGCTTCGCGCGATCCATCCCCACCTCGACCCGCTTGCGGGTGAGCGTCACTTGCGTGGGTAGCGTGTCATTCCGAGAAGCCCTTCGACGTTGCTCAGGGTAAACTCCGCGCCGAGGAATCTGGCCTCAGTCGCGCTATTGAGCCAGATTCCTCCGCGCGTCCGCCATCGGCGGACGCGGTCGGAATGACATCTGGACGTTACCCACTTTCCTGACGCTCACCCCGCTTGCGGGCACACGCCGCTCACGTTGACGCCGTTTGCGGCAACGGATAGCTTGGCAGGCCGGGCGGGCGCAGCGCGTGAGCCGATTTCCCCGAGACTGGCCGAACCCTTGGCGGATTGCGGTTGGGGCAGAGTGTGGACTACCTGGTCGGCGTGATATTCGTCCTCTACGCAGCGTCGGTGCTGGCGCTGTGCGGGCACTTTGTGCGCAGCGTCCAGCTTGTGCGCAAGCAGCGGACGCTGCGCTCGGTCTCAGCCGGCGCTCGCGAATGGCCGTCGCTGGACATCGTCATCCCCGTCAAGGACGAGCAGGCCAACATCGGAACCTGCCTCGAGTCCATCCTGGCGCAGGACTACCCCGACGCCCGCATCATCGTGGTCAACGACCGCTCGAGCGACGGAACCGTGCGGGTCGTCCAGGCGATTCAGGATCGTCACCCCCAGGTCCGCCGGGTGGACGTGACGGAATTGCCGGAAGGACTCTACGGCAAACCACACGCCCTCCACAGCATCGCTTCTGAGCTCAAGAGCGACTGCGTCGCGTTCGTGGACAGCGACCTGCGGCTCGCCCCCGGCTGCCTGCGGACATTGGTCAATCAGCTCGCCACGAACGACCTCGACTGGGTCGCCCTCATGGGGGCTCCGGAGATATCACAGTTCTGGGAACGGCTGCTCGTGCCGCTGTTCGGGGCCGTCATCTTTGCCTGGTATGACCCCCGCAAAATCAGCGACCCCGCCTGGCCGGACGCCATCGGCAGCGCCTTGATGGTCTGCCGACGCGACTCGTACGAGGCGCTCGGCGGGCATGGTGCGGTCATCCGCATCTACGACGAGGACAGCGAGCTGATCCGTATCGCCAAACGGGCCGGACAGAGGGTGTCGTTCCTTTTAGCACCGGAACTCTATACCCAGCGTCACTACGGCACGCTGGCCAATACCATTCGCGGGATGACACGCACATTTGTCGGGGGCCTCAAGACCGTCCCTCGGTTGCTGCTGGTCGTGAACGGGCTGAGCTTCGTCTCGTTGTTGCCGGTGACGTTGCTCATCCTGCTGGGCCTGGCGACATTGTTCGACTGGCCCGTATTGTGGTTACCGCTGTGGTGGTTGCTGGCGGGCCTGCACGCCGTGGTATCCACGGCGCTGGCGTGGTTGGTGTATCACACCGCCGCGCGATGGTGCATCTGGCGCGTGGCGAGCAAACCGTCTGGCGCGGGACACGCTACCGAGATGACGGCCTTGACGCATAGGCACTCAGCCGCCGCCGGTCGTGAGCGCCGAATGACGGTTGCGGCCCAATGATAGAACAGGGACTATACGGTGCCCCCGGACCGAGCCAGGGTTCTGCCGGTCATTGTCACTTTTCTCGGAACATGTGCGATAGTGCGGCGTCTAAGGGAGCGGGACCCAGGGAGAGGTCCGCCGATTCAGATCCCGGAGGAGTACACATGAGAACAGTGTATACCGTCGTTGTGCTGGTCAGCGTCGCTGGATTGGCGGCGAGCGAGACCATCACCGGTCCGCACGTGCGGGTTGACTACTCAGGCATCAACCCGCGGCAAGCCGAGTCGATCGCGAAGGTTATCTCAACGGCCCGGCAGGTTTACGTCGGAGAGTTCGCCGCCGACATGCCTGCCACGGTCATCGCGGAAGTCGAGTGCGGGTCGTCGCATCCGACGCGCTTGTACACGGACGGTCGCGACCACATCTTTCTTTCGCTGTCGAGCGCACGGAAGCTGGCACCGCCGCCGGCCTCGGGCGTGTTCAACCTGTACGGCTTTTGCCACGAGCTGGGTCACGTCATGATGTACCGGCTGCTCAAGGAGCGCGACTGGATGACGAGCGCGGCTGCCGAGAGCTGGGCCCACTACGCCGGTTCGGTCGTGGTCGATGCCGTCTACGCTGCCGAGGGCCAGTCGATCTGGTTCAAGCCGTACGACTACCGCGCCGACGGCACCATGCGGCTCGAGCGGCAGTTGGCCGCCGAGCACCCGTCGAAGGTTGATCGGGGTGCCGGCCTCTGGCGCGACCTCGAGCGGATAATCGGTCGCCGGGGCTTCGCCAACCTGTTCGCCGCTTGGCAGGCCGCCGCCATCGAGCCGGCCAAGCCTGAAGAGGCTCCGCTCGCCACGGCCGTCAAATCGTTCCCGCAGAGAGAACTAGCGTTGACGACTTGGTGGCGGAAGGCTGCGCCGCTGTTCGCGCAACCGGTCTCTACCAGCCGAACCAAGGCCGTGCGTGTCAGCACCGATCGGCTGACCGGCAAGCCGCTCGAGCTCGCGTATGACGATGATGCCGACGAAGGCAAGCGGTCAATCGCCGGCGGCGGGCATGCCCGTAAGTACACCGCGCCGGGCGAGAGCTGGTACGTCAGCGCGGTGTCGGTTTATGGCGCTCGCTATGGCCGCCCTCGCGAGACGGGCACGTTTGACGTCGCCCTGTGCGACGCCGAGATGCAGCGGATCACCATCTGGAAGAAGCCCTACATGAACTTCGAGCGCGGTCCGTTGCGGTGGGTCCGGATGGAGGTGGAGCCGACGCGCGTCCCACGCGAGTTCTATATCTGCCTCGATTTCCGCCCGACCGCCACCAAGGGCGTCTATGTCGCCTACGATGACAGCACCCGCGGCAACTCGCTGGTGGCCAGACCGGGCCGGCCCGGCTCGCCGTTCGAGCACGGCGACTGGATGATCCGCGTGGAGCTGGACCAGCTCAAGGAGTCGGACCCCTTGGGCGGGGAGTAGACAGCCGCGCCGATGCAATGCCGGCCAGCGGTTCGCCGAATGCGCTGAGCCGAATCGCGGGCTGGGGCGGCTCTTGCTCTCGGAGGATCTGCCGCAGCTCCTGAGGCCCGACTCGTTTACACAGCTTGGGACGTGTTTGCCAGACCCAGCCCCGGTGCAGAGACAAGGGGCGAGCCCTACGGAGTTTCGTAAGGTCCATCGGCTTCAAGACTTGCCGGAAAGCCACCGGGGGGACTCGAACCCTCAACCTGCGGTTTACAAAACCGCTGCTCTGCCAATTGAGCTACGGTGGCGAAGCCAATTTAAATCGTTGTGCCGCAAGAACTTATCAATCTTGGCCTCCGCCGGCCCATTCTCCCAAATTGACAAAAGGGAAAATAGATCCCGGTCACGGACGGGGTCCGCCGTCCGTTGTGCGAGGTCACGACCAAGATGCCGGCATCCAAGCATGGCGAAGTCCAAACCGACAAATACGACGGCCGTAAGTTTATCACAATGCGGGTCTCCAGCAACGGCGAACCCGCCTACCGCAAGCTTTACCTCCGCACCAAGGACCACCCCACGGCTCGACGGCGAGCCCGGGCGATCGAGCGCCTAGATGACGTCGAGGAGGCGCGGAAGGTCATCCGCTACTTCGCCGACAGCCGGACGCCCGAAATCGAGCGGCGCCGTATCGCTGAAGTGGCGCGGCTCGGCCGGATCATCCCAACATTGGACCATGAGACTGCCCGGAAAGAGCTTGAGAGCATTGTCTGCGAATTCCCCGAGTACGAGCCCGGCGAGATTGACGATGAGGTCGTGGATGACTGGATGAGAGCCGAGTCAGCCGAGGAGCAACGGCAGATCCTCCTCGATCTCGATGTGCCGGCCGACTTTCTCGCTGAGAACCCCAGCATCTTCACCGACCTGAAGCCCCGCGGCTGGAAGACCAACCGCGATCACCGGCCGCGGCGGGAAGCTCTGGAGGCGCTGCTCAGCCTCCCCGACGGTACCCTCAAAGGAGATCGTGCCGCGTTCGGCCCGCGGCTGTCGGCGTGCATCGATGAGTTTCGCACCGAGCAGGAGCAGCGGGAGAACCAGCCGCGGCATACAAATGCGTACATCCGACGCTTCAAGGCGTTCGCCGACTTCCTGAAGGACATGCACGTCAAGGAATTGGAGAAGGCAGATTTCGTGCGTTTCGTCGACCGCGTCCTCCGCCAGAAAAAGGGCCGATCGAACAAGACGATTCAGGATCACTTGCAGGCCGTGAAGGCGGTCTTTGAGGCCGCGCGGGCACGGATGGACGACGACGTGTTCCCGGAGGGCTTGGACAATTGGTTCCGCGTGCTGGACCGCGAGCGTCGCAAGCGGCCGTACAAGCCGCCGCGTCACAACCGCGAGCCCATGCCGCCGGACGTGTTCAAGAAGCTGCTGGCACAAGCTGACGAGTGGGCCGAGCTGGACATCGACGCATACGCTGCGGCGCTGCGCCTTCCGCGCACAAAGGACCGTCGCAAACGAGCGCTCGCCGTGAACCAGAACAAGCGACAGGCGCGGTTCCTCAAGCGTACGGGGTTGATGACGCACAGCATGCTCTGCCTGGCTGCGAACGTCGGTGCAGGGCCAACCGACTTCGCCCGTCTGCGTTGGGACGAAATCAAGTTGACCGGCAAGTTGCCGCTTTACATGGAAGACCGCGAGAAGCCCGCCCACCTGCTGGGTAGCGAGGTGCCCCGCTGCTGCCCGCTGCTGCCCGAGACCTTGAAGAGTTTGAAGCGCTGGCGCGCCTGGCAGCAGGCCGAGCTGAACGCGGCGAGCCAGACACGCAGGCGAACGCCGCAAACTGGCAAAAAGCCGGAGGGGACGACCAAGCCTGCCGGCACGGGCGACAAGAGCGCTCCGGGAACCGACGATTTCGTGTTCACGTATGAGAACGGCCGCCCGCTCAACCAGTCCACGACGTTCGGCGCCACAAAGTACGTCCGGCTCCTTCGGAGGGCGGCCAAGTGCCCCAAGAAATGGCAGCTCCGCCATTGCCGCAAAATCGGCGCGACGCTTTGCCGCGACGCCCACCTGCCGACCGACATGGCGATCGCCTGGCTGGGCCAATCCGCCCGCGGCACGAACAAGTTCTACACGGGCGAGGCGAAGGAGGATTATCTCCTGCCGCTGGTGCGGGAGATTCGCAAGACCTATTTCCGTTGACGTCCGTGCCGGCGAGGAGAGGGCGGGATTCGAGTTGGCGGTCTGCGCAACGTTCGGCGGCGGATGACGTTACGGCCATAAGCTACGTCTGCCGCCAAACTTGCGGTTGCTCACCTGCTATCAGAGATGCTCACGGATTCTCAGGAATAGTCAGCCGCTTTGGCCCACTGAGCCAAACGCGGCTGCATCCGCAGGGCGCCTCCATTGTGTATGGAGGACCGCTCCATGTGTGTTCGCATTCCCATGATCGTGTTGGTGTGCTTCATCACCGCGCCTTTGCTGGCGGCAACCCTAGGCGCGCGACCTTGCCTGGTCGGCGCAGGTTCTCGATCGGCAGTGGCCCAAATCTCGAACCGCGGAACGTGCGCGCTGGTCGCGTGGGAAGAGCCACAGCCGTGCTCCGAAGCGCTACCACTTGTGATCAGCGCCGTCGCACTTGCGGCGCCGCGGCGTCGCTGGCGCATCGTGATTTACGCCCGGTACAGCACGGACGAGCAAAACGAGCAGAGCTTGGCGGATCAGGAGGCCGTTTGTCGTAAGGCGATCGACCGATGCGGTCTCGCTGACGCCGAGATCGAGGTGCTGTCCGATGCTGCGGTTTCTGGAGAAATGGCGAATCGGCCCGGCATGGACCGGCTCTGGGAATTAATCGAGACCCAGGCGTGCGACATCATCGTCGCTGAAGAGGTCAGCCGCTTCTACCGGCACACTACCCGTGCCATGCAGTTTATCGAGTCAGCCATCGACGCCGGCATCCGCGTGATCACCCTCAACGATCCGATCGACACGCTCAACGACGAATGGCGCCTCAACAGTCACTTTGCGTCGTTGAAGGCCGAACTCGACAACCGGCAGACCCGTCAACGTATCCAGCGCTCGATGGTGTCGGCGCTGGGAGAAGGGGTACGCGGTCCATCACACGCTCTTACCAGGCTACCTGCGGGTGCTGGTCGCGGACCCCAACAATCCGGCCAGGGTCCGACGGCCGGATTACACCCGTCAGCCGGACTACCGAGCAAGATCTCGCGACCCCGGGCCTTTCGTCGACAAGAAGGACGACGCGTGGACCTCCGTGATCCACAAGACGTTCGAAACGTGCGCCGCGGGCGAACCTACCTGGGTCATCGCCCTCCATCTCCGGGGCAGCGGAATTCCGCGGAGTTCCCGGGCGCCGGACGACGAGTGGACCGAGGAGGACGTCGTCAAAATGATGCGCAACCCCATCTACCGGGGCGAGGAGGTGTACCGGCGCTCACACAGAAAGCAGCAGTTCGGGCCGGGCAAAAGCACTGCGGTTCCAACGCCAGACGACCAAATCTGGCGCCGCTCCGCGGAGCACTTGCGCCACGTCCCGGACTGGCTCTGGCATGAGGCGAATGAAGCGTTGACAGCCAGTCGCTCGCGCCAGGAGTACAAGAAGGGCGCGGCCCATCCGCTGAAAGGCACGCAACGAGACCGCCGCGGCGCGCTGTCCAGGCGGTTTTTCTGCGGGATCTGCGGCATGCCGATGTGGCGCGATGGTCGCCGGTATCGGTGCAGCAACGTGAAACCCAGCCCGACTAATACGCGCAAGGGGATCAAGCGTTGTTGGAACCGCTGTATGCCGAGTCCGGAAATGGTTCACCGACAACTGAGCAGCGCCATCGTGGAAACACTCTTGGCGCAGGAAGGGGCATTCGAGGCCCTGGTTGCCGAGGTCCGTCGCATCGTCGAGCACGGCGATGCCGATACCGAGTCGAAGGTCGGGCAGCTTCACCAGAAGGCGGCGGAGCTGGATCGCATCTGTCGCCGCTTGGCTAAGGCGTTGGAAGCCGACGGCGACCTCGAGGAAGCCACGAATCTGCTGCGGAGCCGCGAAGCGGAGCGCCGACAGGTCCGTGCGGAAATCGACCGACTCCAATCGCGCCCCGAGCAAACGGCGCCGTTGCCGAGCGGCGACGACGTTCCGAAGCTCCTCGACAATGCAAAGCAGCAATTGCTCAGCAACTTCGGCCCGGAGGCGAACCCGCTGCTGCGCAGGCTGATCAGCAGGATTGAGGCGCGACCGTACACGGTGTTCGACAACGGTGAGCTTGTCCTGCGGGCCCATTTCCAGTTGAGGTTGGTCGGCCTGCTGCCGGAGGAATGGCGTCGACTGCCGAGCGACGACGCACCCGACCGCGTCCTTGAGATGGCGACAATTCCGATGGTGGTGGACCTGTTCAAGGTGCCCGGTCGGATTCGGTACGCGAAGCCCGTGGGTGAACTGCTCGCCGCCGGCGAGACGGTTACGAACGCGGCCCGACAACTCGGCATCCCAAACTGGACCGCTGAGAGGGCTGCCGAGACCGCGAATGCCTTATCTGTGAGTGACTTGACCGACGCGTACATCCCGGTGACATCAATGCCGAGGCGCCCAGCCCGCTGGAAGCCACGCAGCCGGCCGGACGTGTTCGATAGCGAAGAAGCGGCGTCTGGGGCGGAGCGCTGAGTGCGCTCGCCGGACGCCGCCTTTTTTTTAGCTATCAGACACCCGGTTGGCGGTCCGAGAGGTCCGTTGACATCAGATTGGGGTTAAGCCTTCGACGGGGACCCGTCGGAGGCTTATTCCCACCTGGACGGTTCGGCACAAAGTGGCCCCCCAGGCAGCAAGCTCGTCGGGCTCATAACCCGGAGGTCGCAGGTTCGAGTCCTGCCCCCGCTAATCCTTGAGTGACAGGGGCTTGCGTTAATGCGGGCCCCTTTTGCGTGCGCGGTATCGGGCCAAACTGCCACGATTCCGTGATCACGATGGCCACGATGATCACGGCCGGAGGGGCCCCCAACCGGGGCCGAGCCCCAAGGAGCGTGATCGTGGCTTACCTTCGCAAGCCGAAAAACGGCAAGAATTGGCTGTGCCTCCCGAAAACTCCGTCGCCCTTGCCACTGCAATACTTACGCGACTTGTCGGTCCAGGCCTACGGCGCTATGGTGCATCCTTACAGAAACCTAATTGGGCGGCGGCAACGTGCCCCGTGAGCGGTATCAGGAACTCCTGAGCCGGCACCTGGCGCTTGCGCCTACGGTCCTGATGATAGGCGCAAGTGCCAGCGGGATTAAGTTGCGATATTGCAAGCGGTTACGTTCGCGCCCTGCCGCAAGTTCTCCATTTCGACACCCTCGACTCGACGCTGCATAGGCTGCTCGGGAAGCTTGACCCACGTTTGGCGGGACGCCCATGGAGCCGTACGTGAGGCGCCCGGCATTAGGGTTCACCGTCATGGTCAGTCGTGGACGCAGCACTCCATCCGGAACATGGCTTGACCCGGTCGCCTCGTCGTCATCCATGTCGCGAGTGCCCCCGTATGGCCTTCGCCGACTTAATGGTTGGGTCGGTGAAGAGTGCGCTCGTGCCGCGCGCGAACCACGGGATGGTGTGCGGCGCGGCCGCACGCTACGTTTCTGGTCGTCGGGCAGAAACGCCTGACGCTACGTCGCCGCTGCCCGTACCGCCCAGCGGAACTTCGCGGGTGTGCTGCGCGGGTTTCCGCGCCGCTCGGCCGGGCTGGGTCGCTGCGGTTCCTCTGCGATCTGGGCGTACACACCGCCGCGCAGACCGTCGCGCAGGGCGTGTTTCACCCGGCGATCCTCGCCGCTGTTAAACGTCAGGATCCCCAGGCGACCGCCGGGCTGCAGGCAGTCGGGTGCCACGCGCAGTAACTGCTCGAGACCCTGCAGCTCGTTATTCACCAGGATTCGCAGCGCCTGGAACGTGCGGGCCGCGGGGTGCAGTTCGGACTGTCCCGCGGCGACGGCAGCGCGCCACGTCCGGCGCGTCAGGCCCAGCGCGCTCAGCACCACGTCGACCAGCGCTTCCGTCCGGGTGATGGACCGCTCGGACCGGCGCCGGATGATCGCCTGCGCGATCTGTTGGTGCGCCGGCTCGTCCGCGAGCTCGCGCAGCGCCGTCGCCAGCTCGTCGCACGTGATTGTTCGGAGAACATCGGCGGCGGTGCGCGGCCGGTGTGGATCCATCCGCATGTCGAGGGGGCCGTCGTGCTTGTACGAGAAACCGCGGGCCGGATTGTCGAGCTGCATGCTGCTGAGACCGAGATCGGCGAACACGATATCCACGCCCACGAGGCCATCCGCCGCCAGCAGCTTCGGCAGGCCGGCAAAGTGGCTGTGGTGGAGGTGCACGCGCGCTGGGTCGACGACCTGTGCGAGCCGCCGGCCGGTCGCTTCGAGTTGCGGGCCATCGAGTTCGAGCCCGATCAGCCGGCCGTCGGGCGCGGTGCGTTCGAGAAACGCAAGCGCGTGGCCGCCGTAGCCCACCGTGAGATCGGCCACGATCTCCCCCGGGGCCGGGCGGAGCGTGGCGAGGACCTCGGCGACCATGATCGGGACATGTGTGCCGGCGGGCGTGCGGCCCTGCGCGCGCACGTGCGCATCGATGTCGGGGTACTTGTCCGGGTCACGCTCCTTGTAGCGTTCGTCAAAACGGCGCGGGTGTGTGCCCGCATAGCGCGGACGCCGACGGCGCGGCGGTGGGCCGGAACCAGGATCCGGGGGACTGCCGGTCATGCACGGATCTTAGTCGAATGCCGCGTGGGCGGGATACCACGGCTGAGCCCGCGGCGCGCGCCAAAGCTGGCCAACCTTCGCGTGTTGCGGTCCAAGCTCTGCTGGCGCACTCCCCTGCGAGTCATTCCTTTCATCCTCCCTCCTGCGCAGATCGTTCTCCCTCGGCTTGCCGCACTCGAGACGCGTCCTTCGCAGTCATCGTCTCGCTCCCCAGCGGCCCCGTCGGTATGCAGGTGCCAGGCACATCCGCACTCGGGACAGATGGTCACGCTATCAGCCGGATCGGTCGGCAGGCCGCGGATGTCGTATCCACAGTGCAGGCAGCGCAGGTGCTCGAGCGTGGCGGCTGCGAGGCTGCCGAAACGTCCTCGCTTGATGCCGCACCAGATGATCCCCGGTCTGGAGCAGAGGCAAAGCAGGCCAACGGACTTCGCGGATGGCGCATCACGCATGTCGCCGGCTCTTCAGCGTGTGCGTGACGAGCCCGGTTCATCTGCTCTTCTTCTCCTCCTTCTTCTCCTTCTTCAGTTTGCGTTTCTCCTCCGGAGTACGCTTGGCCGTTTTCCGCTGTTCCCTTTTTCCTTTGTCTTTTTTTCCCTTATCACCCATATCCGTTTCTCCTTGCTTGAAAACAATCTGCACCAGAATGTCGCGCAAACCCGTCTTCGCAAAACCAAGTTCAGGGCATTGTAGACGCCCAAGTCGGGCAACGCCGTAATTCCTGCGGCGGGGAATGGTACGTTGCTGGCGCGGGGCCAGGATCCTCGACGGGCGTGCTTCTTTGCTGTGCGGCGGCTCACGATTCTTTCGGCAGCTCATATAGCCCGTGGCCCGCGCGGCGCAGCTTGCCCTGCCGCACCAACTCGTCCCATACCGCCTGGGGATACCGAGTCGGCGGCGGGATCGCCACGATGCCGGACTGGCCCCCGCTGCTCATCGCACCGTGGCCCAGCCGCGATTCGTCATCGAGCCGCGTGAGCTTGAGCCGTTTCTTGAACGCTTTCAGCGCGTTCTTGAGCTGCGCGGAGTCGAGACCGCTGGGCAATGCAGCCCCCGGCTCGCCCGACCGCGGCGTGTCACTCGTCATGGTGTGCTCCGGTCAACACGGGAACCAGAGCAGAATATACCACCCGGGCCGGGCTTTCGAGCAGCGCGTTTTCGCTGGCGTTGTTGTCGATCGCCAGGTCGCCGTCCGTCGTGTACACGGTCAGGGCGTCCCACTGCTTGAAGGCGTAGGTGATCGCCTCGCCCAGGGGCGGCGAGGCCACTGGCGACGTGCCCCCGCACCATCCGCCGCCCAAAGGCCTCCTTCTTCAGATCCCGTCTCGTCCCGCGCGCCATACCCACCTCCATCTGTCCACGCGGGCATCATACTCAAGCCGATTATCGAATTGAAGAGGCGCTGTGCTCGTCCACCGATTCTTGCGCCGCGCGAGATGGGCCATGGTGCCCTCCCGTGTAAGCTGTTGGGCTGAGTCTCAGCAGCCCGGGAGGCGAGATGGCCAAGCACGAGAATTCACGGGGAATCCCTCGACCGCGCGGTTGGTCCCGGCATGTTGAGTCGGCCATCTTGCACGTTTACGCGTTGGGCCAGTAACGCCGAGGCTGCTGCGATCGACACCTGGTACTTGCGCCTATCATCCTAATGTTGTGCCCAAGCGCCAGTAGCACTGTAAGTTGTTCCCCTTGAACGAGCGGCAGCTTGAGTGTTAGGCAGGAGCCGCAACAGACGTGCGTCACATTGCCTCGGGCGCAGCACGCAGGAGCGGTATGCGCGTCCCGTAGGTGAGGCTGCGCCACAGCCATTCCAGCGGCCCGAATTGAAAGCGCCGCAACCACAGCAGGCTGAACGTGACCTGCAACAGGAACAGGGGCAGCGTAATCAACAGTAATTCCAGCGCGGTCAGCCGTGCATGGAGGCCGAATCCGGTGGCGTAAAAGAGAAGCCCGTAGACGACGGATTGCAGCAGGTAGTTCGTCAGCGCGAGGCGGCCAAGCGCCGCAAGGGCGCGCACGGCGAGGGCGTCGGGATGGCGCCTGCAGAACCTGGCCAGGGCGGCGGCGTAGCCAGCGGCAAGCAGCACAGAACCGGCGATGGCCACCGTCCGCGAGACAACGCCCGTGATCTCCAGCAGAACGCCCACCAAAATGGCGGGCCAGACGAATCGTCGCAGGGAATCGAGGCGATCGAGGACACGTGAATCAACAAGATACATGCCAAACAGGAAGAGCCCCAAGACGAAGAGCCCCAGGAAGGTCAATTTGGCGGGCAAGAAGAGCAGAAGATACGCGTACGCACGATGCTTCGTGATTTCACTCCAGGTGCCCTCCTGAAAGATGCGCTGCTCGTCAGCCATGAAACGACAGAAGTCCGCCGAGTCGGTGGCAAGCTGCCGGAGCGCCCACCCGACAGGTGCGGGCAGAGTGCCCTCGCCGCTGGCCAGGCGCTCCCAATCCGGCGGCCAAGCCGAGTCCACTCCGAATCCGGCGACGAGCAGGCCGATCAGGAAAATGGCGATCGCGGCGCCAAGCAGCCGACGGCCGGATAGTCCCCGGAAAGCCGTGGCCGCCAGCGCGATCAAGGCATAAAAGCTGAGGATGTCGGCGGAATATAGCAAAATGCCGTGAGCGATGCCGATGGCAAACAGGATCAGGAGACGGCGGGCGTACAGACGAGCGAAGCGGCCTCCTCGCTCGGCCACTCGACGGCTTTGCAGCATGAGACCCATGCCGAAAAGCATGCTCAGCATCGCGTAGAATTTGCCTTCCACCAGGATCCCGACTGCGACCTGGACGACGCGGTCAGCGGCGCCTGCACCGCGCAGCGCGGCAATCTGCGGCGAGGAGGAGACCATGGGATACGCGAAGGTGAAAACATTAGCGACGAGGACGCCGACGATGGCGAGGCCCCGGAGCGCGTCGAGCACTGTTCTGCGCTCGCCCTCGCCTACGGGGCCGGTCAACTCCTCCGCCGATCTGTGCGTCTCAGCCCGGGGTCTCACGCCGAATGCAACTCCTCGATCCGCCGCACTATCGCTCCGCAATGCCGCCGCGCCGAGTCAGCCAACGGGCCTCAAAACGGCGGTCCCTCCCGTCCATTCCGTCCTCCATGCCACAGCAGGACTTATGCGCCTCGCTGGTTCAGGCCTGCGGCGCTATGATGCAGCCTTACATAAACCGAATTGATGGGTCACGATGCGCGTCGTGAGCGGCATTAGCAACTCCCGGCTCTGCTACCGGCGCTTGCGCCTAATCCGCCACGTTGAAAAGTAGGCGACCGTCTCGCTTTGTTGCAGGACTGAGTGCCTGCTTCCGAACGCCGGCTTCCAGGTCAAAAACACCCAGATTACCCCAGGTCGTGCCTGTCACGACAGCGTACCCATCGGCGGCAAGATGCGCGTCGAAGACCCGATCTGGCGAGCTATGTATCGTCGCCGTTCAACGAGCGAGTCGCCGGGGGCAACCTCGCGGTTTCCTCGCGGTTCCGATGTAGCGAAACGGAGCCAAAAGGACTTACAGCGTATCGAAACGGACTGAAACTGCTCGAACGGCGGCTTGAACGTATGATGGCCCGTCGCTGTAAGTAGCTGTCTGGAGGTGATTTATAGCGGGCGATGGGATTCGAACCCACGACGTCCAGCTTGGGAAGCTGGCAAAGCACCAAGTGTACTCCTAACTTCCTACGAATAAGGCAGTTACGAAACGCCACCTCGCGGTTTTCTCGCGGTTCTGCGCGGTGCCAGGGCTTCAGATAGCGGTACCGTGTTCTTTCGCCGTAAATGTTTACATTGTAGTCGACAGTAGT
>Ga0307380_10006870_pt1 | contig 14881 bp, 25 predicted proteins | sample UN3MG_FD_202239 | JGI IMG/M metagenome (GOLD analysis project Ga0307380, IMG submission 202239) | Soil microbial communities from Risofladan, Vaasa, Finland - UN-3 | ecosystem: Environmental > Terrestrial > Soil > Coastal area > Acid sulfate soil | place: Finland: Risofladan, Vaasa | collected... | reverse complement strand
TAAGAAATAATAAACTTAAAATTTAAAAATAAGCCTGGGCATTTAGTCCAGGCTTTTTTATGTTCTAGCTTCAAGCCTTAGAAATCCAAATATATAACTTATAAATAAGCAATAGATATGGCCTCGATAATTAAAAGAATAGAATATTTAAATAAGATATTTAGTGGAATTGATTTAAATATTAGAAGTAGAATATCAGATGAGATTGATGATATGTTTACTAATGAAAGTGAATATAAGGATTTATATAGAGAACCTACTGATGAAGATTTAATGATAACATTGAGTGTATTAGAAGAAGCATTAAAGGAAGCAAAGAAAGAATACAGGGCAGCAAAGAAAGAATTTAAAGATGGTTCACTAGACTCTGATGATTTATATGAATTTAAAAAAATAATAGATGATTTAGTATTTCAAATAAAAGAGATAAAAGATAGTTTAAATGGATAAGAAGCTTAGTCCTATTTGGTTTATAGAAAACCATATAGATTTTGAATATCAGAAATATATTTTATTAGATTATTTACAACATGTAGATGGTTTATACGAACAGGGCTTATTATATCCAATATTTACAGAAATTGAATATCATTATAAAAATCTAGAATCATTTAAAACTACAAGAGAATTAATCCTAAAGGGTAACAGGAAATTAATTGGCATTGACTTTGATAAAATGACTTTATTATATGATATGCCACAAGATACACCCGATTTTATTATAGTTAATAAAATAGTTAATTACGCAGAAACTAAGTTTCACGAATACTATAATAAAGGAAAGTCTATTTATAATGAAATTGATGCTAATATAAATATGAAGTATATTGGCATAATACCCAAAGAAAGAGATAAGGGCTATTTAATAGTTGATATAGATGATATGGCTCGTATCTATAAGTATGAGATAGGTAAGATATATCTCGAAAACGAAAATTATATCATCCTAGATGAAATAGATATACAAAGGGTAAGTTTAACCAATACGTATGAACATATAAAGATTAACATTCTCAGTAAATATGATGATTATGCTAATCCTGCTGTTTTAGCAGCCGATATTTTTAAAACATATCCATTAAAAGAAGGTATAATACCTGTACTGAGACGTAAACTGGCTGCCTATCTAAATAAGAATTTATAATATGAAGTACTTTAAACAATATGGTGATTTTATCTTTGAAAAAAAGATTAATGAAGACGCAAAAGATTTATTTAAAATTTACTTGGCAGTTAAGCGCTCAAGTGGCCACAGATGGTGGACATATAAGGGATTCGCAGCCGATAATTTCTTTCTTCAGATAACTGAAGAGAATATCGATAATTATAATGTAGATTCAGAAATGCCAATATTAACATATTCTACAGAAATAGTAAACAAGCTTATAGACTCTGACAAGATTAAAAAGGAAAATGTGATTAATGATCCAAAGTTTATAAAACTTTCAGGTTCTAAAAAAGATTTCCATGATTTTATAGGTGAAGATGAGAATATGCCCAAGACAGTTTACACTCAAAAAGAAGCTCATGCTTTAAATTTCCCAATTATTGCTAAACCAAGTGCAGGTCATTCGGGTTTAGGTATTCAGGTATTTCAAACTCCTGAAGAATTATCTGAATCAGATGAAAGTAAATTTGATTTATATTCAGAGTTCATCGATAAAAAAGAAGAACATAGATTTTTCAATTATAAAGGCAAGCCAATATTTTGGATGGAAAGAAAGCCAATTAATGATAAAGCCAAAAATGGTAAAGGTAAAGCTGACGAGCAAACAATGTTCCAATATATTAAAAGAAATGTAGATGATATTCCTGAAGACATGTTATCAGTACTTTCTAAATTTTGTGATAAGCTTAAAGATTTACCTTATATTTGTTTTGATATAATGAGAGATAAAGATGATAAGATTTATATTATCGAATCTAACAGCCAACCAGGAGTTCCATTTGATTCTACTGTAGTTATTTATAAAGCTTTATTTGAAGATATCTATGGCAGACCAGTTGATGAAGCTACTAATGATGTACTTAATAAATATTCAGAAGAGTTAATTAAGAAAACATTAGCAAAAGATAAAGGTAGATTTAAAGATGAATCTAATAAAACAAATGAATCTTTAAATGAAAGTGCTAAATTAGAAATTGAGAAAATAGCAAAGAAATATTTTAAAGATGTTAAGTGGGATGAAAAACAACACAGATTCAATGCGACAACTGAGCCTAATAAAAAAGATAACTGGGATAAACCAGAAACAGCCGAAAAATTTGATAAAGAAGTTAGTAAAAAATATTATTCAAGCATAGGAACTATCGGATGGGACAATGAAGGTAATATTACAATAGGATTAAGATAATATGAAATTTAAAAGATATACACATTTTATTAACGAAAATAAAAACATGAAAAAAGTTTTTTTAGGTGGCACCTGTAATGATAGCCAGTGGCGCGATGAATTAATTAAAAAATTAAATATCGAATATTTTAATCCTGTTGTTAAAGACTGGACTCCGGAATGTCAAGAAGAAGAAATTAAACAACGAAATAATTGCGACTATTGTTTATATGTAATAACACCAAGAATGATGGGTGTATACTCAATCGCAGAAGTTGCCGATGATAGTAATAAAAGACCTGATAAAACAATTTTCTGTTACTTGGATAAAGACAATGATGTTAATCCATTTACAGAATCACAAATTAAATCATTAGACCAGGTAGGTAAAATGATAGAAAATAATGGTGGTAAATTCCTAAAGTCTTTAGATGAAGTTGCCGATTATTTAAATAATTAATATTATGAAACTTAAGAGTCTTAAAGAATTTATAAATGAAAGTAAAATCAATATAGCCCCAGAGCTTGATAAAGAAATAGAAGAGTTAATTAATTCTATTTGTAAAAATCCTAAATGTAATCAGATTGATTTAGGATATGTTGAAATGGAAATAGACTGGGAAGTTAATCCTAATTCTAACAATGAAGAATGGAAACGCAAAATAGGCATTGTATTCTTCCCTGAATTATTATCATACGGGGATCCTGAAAGAAATAATAAAGTTCAACGTGTACCATGGATTGCATGTAGACTTACTTTAGATAGTGATTCTTCTGTATATGTAAATGGCGAAGAAGATCAAGATGTTACAGGTGAAATATTAAAATTAGTATTAGATAATATTAAAGGAGCGGGATATAAACCATTCATGGATGAAGACGCAACATGGAATCATTGGAAGCGTGAGCAGAAAAAATACTATACTGAATATACGTGTTTTGTTAATCCTAGTTATCCAGATGGGTTTTGGGAAAATCATGCATTAGAATAATTATATTATGAAATTAAAAACATTTAATCAACATATTTACGAAAAGTTTAAAGGCGAACACATGTCCGTTTTTGACGTTGATGATACATTAGTAGTAACAGCTGCTAAAATAAAAGTATATGACCCGCATAATAATACAGAATATGGTTTATCACCATCTGAATTTAATGATTATGAAAAGAAAGCGCATCATCATTTAGATTTTAGTGAATTTGATGACCCTAAGTTATTATTAAATGGTCGACCAATAGAGTGGGTATTAAATATACTTAAGAAAACTATTAATAAAGAAAAGGCTGTAGGTATAATTACAGCAAGGGGTGATAAGAAAATTGTAATTGATTTTTTAAAGAAGCATGGCGTTAAGATTAACCCTGATTTTGTATTTGCAGTCAATGACCCTAAATCTAAATTTAAAGGTAGTAATGCTGAACGCAAGAAGCAAGCATTTAAAGATTTAATAGATATGGGTTATAAAAGCTTTAGATTCTTTGATGATAACTTAGATAACTTAGAATATGCTAAGCAACTTGAACATGAATACGATGATGTAAAAGTTGAACTAAAGCATATACAAGATAAATGGATTCCAAAATTTAATGACTAATGAATCAAGTATCTGCAGGCATATTATTTATTTATAATAACAAGCTATTATTAGCTCATCCTACTAATAGAAACTGGCACAGTAGCTATGGTTACCCTAAAGGTGGATTAGAACCAGGTGAAACACCATTCGATGCAGCTATTAGAGAAACAGAAGAGGAAATTGGTATTAAAGTATCAAAGAGTATGCTTAGTAAAGCCCCACATGAATTAAATTATAATTTTAATAGAAAGGGTACCAAGATATATAAAACATCATATTATTTCATATGTAAAGTTGATAAACTTTCAGATATAGGCTTAACAAGTGAAGTAGTACCTAAGAATCAATTACAAAAAGAAGAAATTGATTGGGCGGGATTTGTAGATTATAAAGAAGCTAAAAAGAGATTAGGAAGATCATTTTTACCTCTATTAAAGCATTATAATACAAATGAAGATATTGCTGAGTTTCCGGTATCAGTGCCAGTAACTCAGAATTTTATGTACATAAAGACCTTTGAGGAATTTATGGACGAGCAAGAAAATAATAAAACAAAAGAATAATGAAACGTTTTCCAACATTTAAAGAAGCAACTAGTATTAATACTGATGACTTGGAATTTATCAATTTCATGAACAGAGATGCCCATAAGGAAATCTTAGAAGCCATTGTTTCAAGTAATTATTATAGTGAAGATGATGGCTATATTAATTTTTTAATTGAAACTGTTCTTAAAAATGATTTACATCATAAAGTATTTGAAGGAACTTTAACTAATGATGAAATGTACCCTATTATTTTAGAAAGATATGTTACTGAAGGTAAGATTAAAGACTGGATGGACAAAAAGATAGAAACTGTAAAAACTTGGGTAGAAAAAGGTGCTGAAAAGGCAAAAGAAGCTGGTACTAAAATAATTGCTAAACTTAAAAGCTTTGGTGATGTTGTTAAGATAATTAAAGATTCTGTTGCAGGTTTTATTAAAGCTGCATGGGATTATTTTAAGAAGGCTGTTACTGGTAATTTATCCAAATTTAAAGATGATTTAGTTTCTAAGTGGAAACATTGGACGGAAAAGGATGAAGATGGCGTAGTAGGTGAAGTTAAACATTTTGGTCAAATGGGTAAAGCAACAGTATCATGGGCTACTAAAGGATTTCCTGGCGAAACTACAAAAGCTGCAAATAATGTTGGTAACGAGGATAGTGAAACTAAAGATAAAGAAGAAAAACCAGAAGCACAAAAAGAAAGTTATAATTATACAGATGTTTTAGAACAATCTTTATTTATAGCATTTGCTGAATTAATTAAAGAAGATTCTAATATATTAAATGAAGCTACTGAATTTTCTAATATGATGAATGATGATGAAGCAAGAAGTATTTTAGAAAATAAAAGTATTAATTTTTTAGAAAATTTAAATGAAGAAGAAGGACACGGCGCAACTATTGAAATTCCTTTTATTGGTAAAATAGTACATAAGTTAGCTCATATGAAACCATTTGTATATTTATCTAAAATAGAAAAATGGGTAGGAGATAAAGTAAATAACATATTCCATAAAATTTCAATATGGGTTAATAAGTTTGCAAGTGGCCCAAGCCCCTTCGAATATAATTATCTAGGACAGTGTGCTGGATTTACAGCAGGCGCTAAAATTAAAAGTGCAGTAAAAGATTTAATTCATATAATAGGTAAAGCGGCAGTCGGTGTCGCTATAGCATCTATGGTACCAGGATTAAGCTGGATATTAACAATGCTTAAATATATTGCAACTGGTATATGGTATGTTGAAGTTGGTCAATTAGGTATTACTGCTGCAAGTGAAACAGCTGCAGCTGCTGTTAAAAAAATTAAAAAAGATAATAGCGAAGAACCTTCAGGTACTGATAGTTCTAATGACAATGAGCCTAAACAACAAGAGGCATAATCAACGTTATATAATAAAAGCTCTCTAAAAATAAATTTTTATAGATGATAAACAATAATAAATGGGTATGTCCCATAATCGCAACAGTGATCGGTAGTATATTTGCTTACTACGGTAACTGGATTCCAGCCTATAGCTTTCTAGCTATTGGTACAAGAAGTATAATACAACTTATGGATGAAAGTGACGTCAGTGTTAGCAGTCTGTTGCGAGAAGTGCAAACTAAAGCGTAAAGTGGACCTCGAAGCCTCAACTGAAATTGAGGCTTTGGGGGGTCGATATATTATGTTATATTTACTTAAATAATTAAAACATGCAAGATTCAGAAATTAAAATTACAGGTGATATGTACGCAAATTCACCAGAAGAATTTAAAGCAATTAAACTCGCAGCATTAAAATTAGGCTATACTGGAAAAGAAATGACCAGTCATCCAGAAAATAAAGTTACTGGTCGAGGTCAATTTTTAAAAATGGGAGAACCTAACTTTGTTCGCAAAGGTAAATGTGGTTTCTGTAATTCATTAATCGATGTATATGGTATTTATGGCCATAATCGTAAATGTGAGGTTTGTAAAAAGACAATATCTAGAAATTATTGCGTAGGAGATTTAATTACATTCTTTTTCAGAAATGAACATTCAGTGTGGAATGATATTACATTACGTATACACAGTATGGATGAGAAAGCAAGAATTATGAGATTTGATTCAGCTATTCCACGTGAAGGTAAATATAGAAAACAAGACAGAAAGAAAGTTCTAGAAGCTTTAGCTCAAAATAAAGATGCTTATCAAGAAATTACAATTGGCAAAAAGAAAGTATATTCATTTTATTACCCATTTAATGGTATGATGAACGAACTTACTAAAATTAATACATCAGAAACTCGTAATAGAAAAGGAACTGGTCGAGCTGGATTCAAACACTGTTCAGTTGTAAATATAATGTTTGGACAAGAATATAGTGAATTCTCTTTTAAAGATGAATACCCAATGCCAGAAACATTCCACATTTATCGTGATTGGAAAGTAGAAAAGACTATTCATGAAATGTGCCGAAGAGCTAATATCAATTCACGTCCTGAATATTATTCTGGCCGTCCTGCTGGAGATATCGAAGCAAAGCATTTAACTAAATTATATGATTTGATTAAAAGGTTTAAAGGCGATGAAGCTGCAAGTAATTTTGTGAAAATGATAGAAGGTACTCAGGATATGGCTGCAACGAGTTTAACTAAAAGAATACTTAAACTTGACTCATTAAATTACAAATGGGATGCATCTCTAAATGAAGCTCAAAAAGAAAGCGACAATATTGAATTAGACGGAACTCCAATGCAAGCATTAGGAACTATGATGTCTATGGTTAGTAAAACAGGTTTAGGTGCAGTTATCTATGGTGGAATTGGTGGAGAAATGAAAGGCGACTTTAAAGAAGTATTTAAAAGTGTAAATGGTATGATGGAGTATAGTCGTTCACATTCTATTAAAACTGATTTTTTAAATTCAATAAACTAATAATATGAAAAAAGTAATATCTAAAGGTTACACGATTACAGTTACATCATGGGAAAACGATGGTGATAATTACAGAACAAAATCAATGACCGTCGAGTCAGAAGATGAAGCAAAAGCGATTACAGAAATGTGTAAAACACTTTTCAAATCATGTAATAATCGTGGTTGTGGAATAGGTAATATGATGGATGATGAAGCAGACCAAGCCAAAGAGGTAATTGCAGAATTTATGATTAATCATCCAGTTTTAATTAAAGAATTTTTAGAAGAAAATCCAGGATTAATAGATGGATTAGATGTTGAAGATATCGATGAAACCAGTTTAGATCGTTTAGCCGACATTTGTATGAAATATAATAATTCACTAATGGGCGGTTCAGAATGTTATTACTCTAGAGTTTGTGAGAAAGTTGAAGTAACGTATTCTGACAAAGACGTATTCTTGGAAGAAGTAAAATTTTAATCATGGGATATAAATCACAAGGACCAACTGTACATGACCATCATAGTGCGATGGAAGTATTTTCTAAAGAATTATTAGAAAGAGGTATTAAGAACATATATCTTATTTTTAATATGGGCGACTCTATTAATGCAACTAAGTTTCGTATACCTGACAAGTTTTTAAAAGATTTTACTGAAGTAAATTTAGGTGACGATATTAACGACGAACATGGTCGCCCATGGTTCATTTCAAACTTGGCTGAATTTCTAGAATTATTTGTAGTTGAAATGGAAGCTACGAGTATTGTATTTGAAGACCAAATAGATTATTTTATTAAAAGTTTACAAGATGCTAAAAATGGACCTGCCGAAGAAATGGAAGGTTATTAATTATGGGAAGAAAACGACATACAATAAATAGAAATTACAGTAACTGTAAAATTTACCATCCTTCAGGAAAACTGATGTGTGTGAATAGTGAAAAGAAGGGACGTTGGTATGTTGAGAAAACTGGAGCTAAAGTTATAAGTCTTAAAGAAGACGGAACGTTAGCAGAAATTCAATTAACGTTTGAGCCAAAGGGAATGGGTTATGATGAAGATGACGTATTTGGTTTAAGTATACAAGAAACAAGATGCGTTGTAAGTGGCGTTAAGGATATTAAGCAATTGACAAAGCACCACATTGTGCCTATTTCATTTCGCAGACATTTTCCATTAGAATATAAAAGTCGCAATCATCATGATGTAGTTTATATCACAGAAGATTTACACGATGATTATGAGCGTATAGGTGATAAATTCCGCGATGAATTAGCTAAGAAATATGGAGCAATGACTTATAACGAGGCTACTACGTATTTCACTAAAATGATGGATTCTCCAGAAGTAAAGAGAATGAGAAAAGTAAAGGGTTGCATAGGAGCTTTGGAAGATTGTGAGGACAGCTTACCTGATACTAGATACAGAGAGATGCAAGAGTTAGTGTTATCATATATCAAAAACATATACTCTGTAGAAACAGATTCTATTACTGAATACTGGAGTGAGCGTGTCATAACTGATATTGATATTGAACTTGGTAGATTACGAAATTTATATAAAATAGACCCATATAAAGATTTAATTGATAAAGTAGGCGACATTGATGCTTTTGTTAAAATATGGCGCCAACATTTTATTGATACTATGAAGCCTCAGTATATGCCAAAGGGTTGGTCAATAAATTACAAAACAAAGGTTGATATATGAGGGCATCTGATATTAAGAAGCTTTATATCAATGGCGATTTTAGAATTTGTTGTTCTAGAAATTTATATGGTGCTTGGAATGGATTCATATTTAAAATTTATAAATTAATAAGTAAGAAAATGGTAAAAGATGCATTAGGAAATGAGATTATAATTGGCCAAAAATATGGTTATACAATTAATCAAAATGGACATATTCAAGTAATAGTTGGTACTGCTAAGAGTTTTAATAAACTTAAAGCTACATTAGAAAATATAGAAGAGTCTACTGGCATTTATGGCGAACCAGGCCCATTCAAGAAACAAGATAGAGCTCGCAGTGCATATGGTTGTAATATGTTTCCTGTAAAGTAAATATCTTTGGGATATTAAATTAATTTGTTATATTTACTTAAGATGAAAAAGGTAGTTATTTTAAGTAAGCGTGTTTTTGATAAAACAATGCGAGATAATAACATTAATATCGATAATGTCGAAGTAAGAGATAAGGTGGCATTTATTTCTATTAACGATACTACAAATCCTCATATTCACCCTAATAATACAGTCATGAGAATTTTAAAGAATATAAAAAATGAACGAGAGGCTTAAAATATCATTTGATTTTGATGGATGCTTGGCTGATAATAAATTTGTCCAGTTTATCGCAAAATTATGTATTAATGCTAATCATGATGTTTGGATAATAACTTCACGCGATCCATCTCAGTCTAATATTGATGTTTGGACATTAATGGAAGATTTTAATATACCTAAATCAAATGTAATAATGACTAATGGTACTTTAAAAGTACATTCATTTATTAAACACAATTTTGATATGCATTTTGATAATTCATGGGATGAAGTTATACCCATTAATAATGCATTTGATAATATGCCTAATAGAAAGAATGAGAGCATGCCAGCATTTATGGTAAATTTAGATTCTGAAGAATTAGGTTTTGCAATTAATACAATAACTAGTAGATAATCAATATATAAACAAAAATTAAGATATAGTGTGGCCGTTTAAGTGTAAAGGATTAATTATCGTAGAATGCGATTTTCCAAGGTTCCACCATTCTGACCATCCTTTTATAATAAGTGGGCTACATGATGATTTGAGAAAATCATTCGGTTGTTGTTATAAAATAGAGATAAAACAAGGTAGGCCTGATAAAGTAATAGTACAAGGTTGTAAAGAAGGACCGATAAAAGAAAGGGCTATTAGAATTGAAATTCATAAAAGAATAAATAAGAATAAATAAAACACTAAAGCCTCTTAATAGAGGCTTTGGGGGGTCAAAACTTTATGTTATATTAACATATAATTTAAAACTACAGCCATGGCAATATTTAAAAGACTATTCAAGTTCTGCGTGAACTTATTCAAGAAAAAAAGTAAACACGAATTTGAAGATGAATATTGCCCAGAAAAACACATAGGAATATAACAATGAAATAATGGAATTAGCATTAATAAAAGAAATAAAAGAAATTGGAATTGACGCAGTAGCTGTAAAATATAAACTTACAGTAAAAGATTACGGGCATAAAGTTTTAATTAAATACGATCAAATAGATTCACCAATGAGTGAAGAAGTTGTACAAGATGCAAGGGGTATTATTTTAGAAAAGGGTACTTGGAAAGTTATGTCTTTGGCTTTTAGAAAGTTTTTTAATTCAGCTGAAGGTCATGCTGCTAGAATCGATTGGTCAACTGCACATATCTTAGAGAAATTAGATGGTACATTAATCCAAATGTATTATGACTGGGTTAAAAAAGAATGGTGTGCTGGTACTACTGGTACTGCAGAAGCTGATGGTGAAGTAAATAATAAATTTGGAACTACATTCGCAGATTTATTTTGGAATACTATAGGTAAATATCCTGGTAAATTCCATGGTGTTGGTAAAATGTCAGCTACTGAACGCACTGTACATTTAAATCAATTCTTAAATTCTGATTTCTGTTTTACATTTGAGTTAACTACTCCATATAATATTGTAGTTAAACCACATGCTGAATCGAACGCTACATTACTTTCAATGAGAAATGTAACAAATCTTATTGAACTTGCATTTATAGATGTAGAATCAACTGCAGTTGAAATTGATGTACCAATTGTAAAGATGTTTAATATCAATGCATCTAATGCCGGCCATGTTATTGCAACTCTAGAAGGTATGCCATATACTGAAGAGGGATATGTTATAGTCGATGCAGAATTTAATCGTATTAAAATAAAGAATCCAACATATGTTGCAGTTCATCATTTGAAATCAAGAACTTCAGAACACGCTATTATGGAAATTGTCAAGACTAATGAAGTTGAAGAATTTGCAGCTACATTTCCAGAAAGACATGATGAAATATTCAAGCTTAAAGAAAATTACGATAAACTTAGAGATGAGTTACATGTAACTTGGGAAGAACTTAAGGGACGTTTGCCACGTAATATAACTAAAGAAGAAAGTAAGAAATATGCAATGGCGGTATTTGAAGTTACAAAAAAGAGAGAAGTAGCTATGCATACAGGTCTATATTTTGGTCTAAAGGATGGTAAAGTAAAAACAGTTGAAGAATATCTTCACAATATGGATAATAAAAAATTATACGAAATACTATAAACATGGAAGAAAAAATAATACGTACAACATTTTGCAATGCCGGATTACCAACAGGTAAAATGTTATCATTTAGTAAGACAGAATATCGTCAGGCTAACCCAGGTCACGAAGTTTATTTTAATGCTAATATCGTGACAACAAGTAAAGGTAAAATATGGTGGGGAGATTTAGATGTAACAATAGATGGCCCTATGCTTGAACAGGTTGCAAGAGAATTAAACGAAGAAATTTATGTTCTACGTGAACTTGATGGCCGCTTTGAAAATGAAGAATTTTCTGGTAATGAATTAAAAAGCAAATCTGTTTGGTCAACTAAAATATTTAACTAATGAGATTATTTAGCAAACGTAGATACTTTATAGTATTTTATACAGGAAACTCAAATGATGGTAAAGGCCAAACAATAGGATATGCAAGTCTATATAGAGATGGTTATTTAAATAAAGAAACTCTAATCAAAGACATTGGTATTATTTCTAATATTAATAATCCAGTATTAACAAATATAATGGAAATTACCAAGTCTGATTACGAAACATGGAATAAAAAAGAAAACGATGATACAAACTAAAGCAATTTACCCAGACTCTGTACGTGAGCGTGCATGTGAGATATTCAACGGATTAAAAGATTCAGGATATACTATTGATATGGATGTTGAATTATTTTTTGAGAATTTATGTAAGTTCTTTTTAGAAAAATGGTTAGCAGGAGATGAAGTAATGGAAATTACTGAAGATGAATGTGATGAAATATTTATATGTTCCGGGATTGATTCAGGTTTACAGGAATTAATTGATAGAGGGTTACTTGACACGATAGAAGATGAAGATGGTAATGAAATATTATGGGCAACAGAAAAAGGAAAAAAAGAAGGATATGAATTTTAAGAAATATAACGAAATAGAAAACTCATATAGAGAGAAGTTTATAACTAACATTAATGCTATGTTAGCTTCACGTGAGATTGAGAATGAATTTGTTGTTCTTGAGAAAGTTCATGGTGCAAACTTTTCTTTTTGGTATGATGGTAACGAATTAAAGACTGCTAAGAAGTCTGACTTTGTAGGTGGTGATGGGGAAGACTTTTACAATTCACATTTGATTAAAGCCAAGTATTCTGATAATGTCAAAAACTTATTTGAGCATTTTAATCGTAAATTTGGTAAAATCGATAACTTAGTAGTATTTGGTGAACTATTTGGTGGTCATTACCCAGATGCTGAGAAAAAAGACAAGTCAATTAAAATGGTACAGAAAGGTATTGCATACTGCCCTGACTTGGAATTTTATGCTTTCGATATTATGGTTGATGGTAATTACATCAATGCAGATGACGTAGAATATCTTTGTAGAGCATTTGATATATTCCATGCTAAGATATTATATAGAGGTAAATTAGAAGATTGCTTAAAATATCCAAATGAATTTGTAACTTTAATTCCAAAATGGTTAGGATTACCAGACATTGAAGGTAACATATGTGAAGGTGTAGTTATCAAGCCAATTAAGAATGCATTCTTTAAAAGCGGTAGTCGTGTAATTATCAAAAATAAAAATGATAAATGGAGTGAAAGAGAAAAGAAAGCGCCTAAAGAAAAGACAGTAACTATTCTTTCTATGGAAGCTAATCGTCTATTAAGTGAAGCATTAAATTTTGCAACAGAGAATAGATTAAGAAATGTTCTTTCTAAATGGGAAGGTGATATTACATCTAAAGATTTTGGACGTCTTATGCAATTAATGAACTTGGATGCTTTGGAAGATTTTAATAAGGACTTCAAAGAAGATTTTGATAAATTACCAAAGGATGAACAGAAGTATATCAATAAAGCCCTAGGTGGTAAAAACTCCGATATTATTAGAAAGAATTTTTTAAATATAATCGATAAAATATTTTAACATGAGTTTAAATTTTAATAAAATGAGAGATTGGTTAGATAGCCCAGAAGGTCAAGCTAGCTTAGATGAATGGGCTGATGGTATCAAGAAAAAGCAAGATGTTTTAGAAAAGAGACTTGTTAAAGTTGAGAAATATCTAAATGAGAATGATTTTGATAAAATCATGGAAAGATTAATAGAGGAACACAATGACGAATATTGCGATAAATGTTATAAAAAGGGGTATGAGCCTTATCCTAACAATAAGCTCAGTCTTTTATATTCCTATTTGGAAAATAATTACGAACACATTGAGAACCATCTTATCCCACAAGATTTTTTAAGTGTTAGTTATTTCTTTAAAGGGTATTGGTTTACTGTGTATTGTGGACAGGGTTGTTTCAATAGAGTTTACAATAATAAACTAGAAAATATATTACAAACATGATAATTAATTTATATGTACACAAAGAAGACTTAGACCATTTAAATCTTCTTATTAAATCTCCATTTTTAGATGAAGATATAAAATTCTACGAAATTGAAGTTTATAGATATCGTGAAGCAATTAAAATGTCTGCAGAAGAAATGATAGATAGGAGAACAACTGAAATAGTAAACAAGTATTTTTTAGTAGGTATAAGCTATGAAGACTTTATGAGAATTGAAGACTATTTGCGATTCCTATAATATGAAAGAGACTGATTTTCTATTTATGAATAAGAATACACTTGGTCATATAATGGATTGGTGTGTTAATGAATATGGGCATTCTAAATATGTAACACATGGTTTGCTTAAATATAGGATAGCCCCAAGAGCTACTGCATTAGGTTGGTTTTACCCTGAAGAGGTTTTAATTGAAGTTAATCCTAAAATACATAAAAGCCTTGTTGACTTTGTTCATACTGCAATTCATGAATATCAACATTATTTACAAGACCAGGAATTATACGATGAATATGCAAAAACAATGGATGAGAGAAATAATCCATTAGAAATTGAAGCTGATTTAATAGCAGTAAAAGATAAAAGACGATGTTTAAGATATATTAGAAATAAAATTGAAGAAAATGAAAGATAGTTTAGGCGACAGGATAAAAAGTAACTATGAAGACAGGTCAAGATACTTTCTTCCTCGTAGAACATATACAATTATTAGATTAGATGGAAAGGCATTCCACACATATACTAGGGGTTTAAATAAACCCTATGATATGGATTTAATTGAAGATATGAGTGAAGCTACAAAATATCTTTGTGAAAACATACAGGGTTGTATTCTTGGATATACACAGAGTGATGAAATTTCACTTTTATTAGTTGACTTT
>Ga0307380_10006869_pt1 | contig 14881 bp, 17 predicted proteins | sample UN3MG_FD_202239 | JGI IMG/M metagenome (GOLD analysis project Ga0307380, IMG submission 202239) | Soil microbial communities from Risofladan, Vaasa, Finland - UN-3 | ecosystem: Environmental > Terrestrial > Soil > Coastal area > Acid sulfate soil | place: Finland: Risofladan, Vaasa | collected... | reverse complement strand
CATAATTAAAGTTCCAGAATGGATTTCAACCTTAGAAAATTTAATATATCTAAATATAAAAGGAAATGAAATAGAATATATTCCAAACTCAATCAAGAGTTCCAAAAAAATAAAATTTCTTTACTATTAAATTATTCTAAAAGAAGCTATAATTACATGACATTCCCAAATTTTCCAAATAAATATGAAGAAAAACCACTCTTAAAAGCTAAGGATTTTTGGGATTATAAGAAAAAAATTGGTAGCGTTCCTGAAATAGATCCTCCAAATGGAGTGATCCTATGTTATTCTCCTACGTTGCTTAATTTTATTATTAAAAATCATAATATAAAAAAGGTAGAACATGTTGTTGGAAATTTTTTTTATATTTTAGACGAAGGAGATTTTCAAATTGGAATATGTGGGGGATTTGGGATTGGAGGACCAATCGTTGGTATATTACTAGAGGAATTAACTGCATTTGGTATAAAAAATTTTATCTCAATTGGAGTTGCTGGATCCCTACAATCAGATTTAAAATTAGGAAGTATTATCGTATGCAACAAAGCAATACGTGATGAGGGCGTTTCACATCATTACCTACAACCTGAAAAATATGCTTACCCTTCTGAATCTCTGACTAAGCGATTAGTAAATGCAATTAAAAAATTAAACATCGATTATATTAAAGGATCAACTTGGACAATTGATGCTCCTTATAGAGAGACTACTGCAGAAGTGAAACACTATCAAAAAGAAGGTGTTTTAACTGTCGAAATGGAAGCAGCATCGTTATTTGCAGTTGCTCAACATTTAAATGTAGAAGCAGGCGCTATATTGACAATCAGTGATTATCTTTCAGAAAAGGTGTGGGAACTACACTTCCATCTAACTGAGGAACACTTAAAGATATTATTTTTAATTGCCAAAAATACCCTAATGAAATGATATTTATTTAGTATTTAATTAGCTTATATGTGATAAAATATGGATTATCAAACGATTGAATTTGATTTACAGGATAATGGAATTGGAATTTTAACATTAAATAGACCTGAAAGATTAAATGCCATTTCTTTTCAGATGGAAGAGGAACTACATTCACTCTTTGATTCACTGACGACGAATTTAGATTGTCGAGTAATTATCTTAAGAGGAAATGGTAGAGCATTTTGTGCTGGTACCGATTTACAAGAAGGTCTGAATTTGAATGCCAAGAAAGTACCGAATGGATATGAAAAATACTATGTGCTTAATACTCCAGAACCTTTAAAGAAAAAATTGTATCATCAATGGCGAATAAGTCAGATTTATGTAAAAATGCGCAAAATAAGTCAACCTATAATTGCCATGGTACATGGTGCTGCTGTTGGAGGGGGATTTGGTTTTGCTATGGCCTCAGATATCAGAATAGCTACTGAAGATGTGAAATTCATCAATGGCTCTATTAATTTAGGTCTAACAGGTGCTGATGTGGGTGGAAGCTACTTTTTACCACGATTAATTGGAATGTCTCGGGCCTCAGAAATATTATTAAGTGGAAGAGAAGTTAGAAGTAAAGAAGCAGAAGAAATTGGTCTTGTTTTAAAGATTGTTAATAAAGATGACTTAATGGATTCTGCGCTAGAGATTGCAAATGATCTCCTAACCAAAAGCCCTTTAGGTCTAAGAATGACAAAACAAGCGATAAATTTAACAATGGATTCTCCTAGTTTAGAAACAATTTTGCAATTAGAAAACACTTCAATTGTACTATCTTTTTGCTCTAAGGATATGAATGAAGGTTCCGCAGCATTCATGCAAAAAAGAAAACCAAAGTATCCATTGAAATAGGAGCGAATTCTTCTTTTACTTCTTTGATTTTTAAAAGAGAAAAACGTTATAAATTATTCACTGAAATAAATATATAGCAAAAAATCTTTTTTATTGTGAAGGTGAAATTTATACTCGATCATAAAAAACAAATCATCACACTAGTTATCATCATATTACTATTAAATCTCCAACCAAATAGTCATTTAGAAAATCGAAGTGTTTTATTCTTAAATGACGATACGGATAATTCTTGGACAAGAATTTTAATGCAAGAACAAGAATTATTACATCCTGACATGTACTTAATGAATGATACCATTATCATTTTAGGGGATTATGGAGATAACGTACATACATATGAAACCTATGTTGCAAAATATAATACAAATGGTTCAAATTTATGGGATTTCAGAGTGGAAGATGAATTAGATGTTAAATATCAAAAAAGTGTTGTCGATTCAGAGAATAATATTTATGTATCAACTTTAGTTGGAAACAATTTTGGAGGGAAAATAATGCTATTGAAATTAGATCAATATGGTGAACAATTATATGTAAAATTTATTAATGAATCTCTTGAATGTACTATAGACTCAATGACAAAAGATTTGAATGATTCAATTTACATTACAGGTCATGATTTACAAAATGATAAGGGATATCTTTTAAAAGTAGATGTTGATGGTAATTTATTAAATTCAATATTCTTAAATGATACTGCTTTCTATCATGAACTCTTAATTGATGATTATAACAATCTTTATGTGTCTGGTTCACTTCCCGACGTTTATGAAGATCCTTGGTGTTCTGGGGCACCTCTCTATAAATTTAACAGTACTTGTTCATTGTTATGGAAGTTAGAATTACAAAATTCAAAAGATAGTTTCAGATTTTTAAATATTGATGAACAGGAAAATGCATTGGTGGCATATTATCAATTCTCTAGTATCTATTCCAGATATAATCTATATATCTTAAAACTAAATTCTACAGGGGAGATTAACCGCGAGATAAAAATTCTATCGAATTATAAGGAACGTGGTATAAACTGGAATTGCTGGGTTTGGTACATAAATAACACGTATCTTTTCTATAATACATTTGATGAAACATATTTGGTAAATATCGATAATGATTGTAATCTAAAATGGAATTTATCAATTCAACAGTATCTTAAAACGGAGTATTTTGCTCCTGAAAGGTTTGGTCCGCCGATCGAATCTGTTTATGATTCAAATGGAAGCATATATCTCATCTATAGATATAGATCTAGTGAAACTAGGGGAGATTACCAGAGAGATATAGGGATTCTACAATTAAATAAGCTCGGGGTGGTTAATTCTCGTTATTATTGGGGCGGATCTTACATTGATGATGTTTCTACAGTAATTATAGATTCTCAAGATAATTTGTTTTTAATAGTGGTTTATGAATATATTAATATATGGAATGCTTATTGGTATGTTTCTATTTTTATCAAAAATCCCTATTCAGGATGGTATCCTCCTTCTCTTGAAGAATTCGATATAGGTTTGATTTTTGTTTATAGTTTTTTAGGAGCAAGTAGTGCCCTTTCAATTGTAATTGCTATTAATATAATAAGAAGAAATATAGATAAAAATCTAAATAAGAGCAGGAATGAATCCAATCAGTCCAATTAAAAAAGAAAAGATATTTGCTAGGGTAGTTCCCTCCAATATTTGTTTTGATGGTAAAGCCCTATCGACAATTTTGTGAAGTTCTAATTTTATTAATTTCCACTCAATAAAAACAATTCCAACCTCTAAAAACAAAATAATAATCAGAAAGTATTCTATAATAAAAAGGTAAATTATGTAAGCAAAGAGCTGAGTAATGGGATATGTTACTAAATTAATTTTTATAATCGAACGTGATAATATTTTATTTTTTTCATCAAGATAAGTGGTAAATTTTTTGAGATAATTTTTGAAGAAAACATATTCAACTGCAGTTCCTATTAAAAAGAAGATTGTGAGAAATATGATTCTAATGTAAGGATTTTCAACGGGGTAGATAACAATAGGATTAGCTCGAACAAATCGTGCAGAAAAAAGAATAGATAATACTATTGCTATAACAATCTCTTTAATTATGAGTGAATTGCCCTTTTTCATATTTTAAAAATAGATAAAAGTCTTAATATATTTTACTGTTATTAAATTTCGTATATGGATTAGGAGATATTAAAATGCTAAAATTCAACCCATTTACTATCAAGTTTATTATTTATTCACATAAAATAAAAAAAGAAAGCCAAAATATCCATTGAAATAGAAAATATAGAATCTATAATCTTCTAAGAAAGCTCTTCCATTATTTTACCATTAGGAAGCATGTTATCAGGATGAACTTGACCACGTTCTTCCATTTGATATCGATTACAGTTTTTATTTCCAACCAAGCAATAATCTTCAACCCATTTGCGTTCTAGATTATTATTATCAACAAAATACTTAATAGGACAAATTGGATACCAATGACATATTTTTTCCTTTTTTCTCAATTTAGAAACCAATAGTGGTTATAAAAATTAATTAATAATAAAAAAAAATAGTAAAAACATAATTATTTCCTTATTTGTACTTTGGGGGTTATTGGTGAAGCTCCGCCCAAATTGGTGATAACTGGACAATGAGAAAGTACTTTATCCATTAACTTATTGATTTTTTCATCCGAAGCATTTGCCTTGATTCTAATTATTGGTTCTAATTTATCATACCCCGCTAATTTCGAATCATCAAGTCCAAATATGGCACCTAAGTTGATATGTCCACGAGAAAAGACTTTCAATTCTACAATTTCTATATCCATAATTTTTGCCCAAAAGCGAGTGACTGCAACAATACAAGCTCCAATTGAAGCCAATATTACTAATAATGGAGAAGGACCTTCGTTGGTACCATCTAATCCCGGAGGAGCATCAATTATGAGTTCAAATGGTTTTGCCCCCATGGTACATTTAACTTGCATTCCATCGGGGGACATCTCACACTCTACGTTAAAATTTTTCTCACCGGCATTCCAATCTGCTTTTATAGCTTCATACGTTTCTTTAAAACTTGGCATTTTTTTCTCATCTTAGTTTATATAAAATTTTTGATTAAATAATCGAATGATTATTCATTATTATATATAATCATAGAATGGTATGCGTTAAAAAAAAAAAATTAACCGAAGAATTCGGTTAAATTGAATGTTATGATTTTGATCTTTTCCTTAATTTTAAGTATATGAAAGAGATCCCCATCATTGTTGACAAAATCAAGCTATATATCTCAAATCCCGGGATGCTAAATTCGAATTCCAAATTATCAATTGAAATTATGTTTAGACCACATCCCATGGAAACAAATACCAACAAATTACCAAGAGTCGCGTCTTCGTATAGTTTTGGATACATCGCATAATATAAACCTCCGTCGCAATAAATATCCTGATAATCGTCATAGTATCCTATTGGTTGTAAAGAGGATGGATTAGTAACATCAATAACAGAAATCCCTTCTGCACAGGCTCCTGAGAATAATTTATTTTTATGAAAAGCTAATCCTACCCCGTTGATTCCATCGATGAAAATATTTGATAATAGGATCAGATTAGATTTATTGGTGATGTCTATTGATTTAACATGGGCTCTATGAACTCTTTCTGGTGAAACAGTTTTTGTACTATCATAACCTGAGGTATATAATATATTTCCTTCAACATGATAGCTTTGAGCGTAATAGTCCCCTAAGTCAAACGAACTTATTAAATTTAAATTTGAAGGGTTAGTAGTATTAACAATTTTTAGTTGGTTGGTTGACGTACAAATGTAAACGTAATTATCAATGAATGTTAATGATTCGCCAACGTCAGTCAAATTAAGTCTATCTAATTCGGCGGGGATATCTACATCTGAAAAATTAAAAGATATAATTTCAGTGAAATTATTTACAAATAGAGTAGTTTCTGAAGCGTCAAATCCCCTCGCGTAGCCTAAATCTAATAATCCTTTATAGGTGGGATTTGTTGGCGAGGAAATATCGAAATATTTGATATCGTAGTCTTGATCCACTACTCTTAAGTATGCAACATCGTTAGCGATTTCAATTTCGTAACTGTTCGTTCCGGTTACTGTTCTTGAAGCAATAAGAGACGGATTAGAAGGATTTGCCAAAGAGATCACCCTTAAACCAGGTAAATTGGCGTCTGATACATACGCGTACGTACCATTAATTTCAACGTCTTCAAACATTACATTTACTCCTGACGGTTGATAATGTCCAACATGAGCATTGATAATTTGTTTGAACTCTGCGGCATGTGCAAATTCAATTGAAACACACATATAAAGGGAGGAAATTATGAGTGCATAAAGAAATATTGATTTTTTTTGTTTCATATTATTTATTTATTGCTCGTTCACTTTAAAAAACGTATCGTAAAATTCATGTTTATTCGAATGTGGTCGATTGGCTATGGCTTTATTCTTATAAATTAAAACGTAAAATTTTATCATTATATTTCATCTATTATTTCCTAATTAAATGAGAAGGTGATAAAAATTGGATATAAAAACGGTTGCAGATTCAAGGGTGGAAATTGCACAAGTAATGTACCCTGAACACGCAAATCCCGCTGGAAACGTACACGGGGGTCATATTCTGAAGTTGGTTGACCAAGCAGCAGCTATTGTTGCTTCGAGGCACACACATCAGAATGTAGTAACAGCTTCAGTAGATAGAATGGACTTCATCTCTCCTGTGTTTGTTGGTAATTTAGTATTTGCTCAAGCATCTTTAAATTACGTTTCCCGGTCGTCGATGGAAATTGGAGTGCGAATTGAAGCAGAATGCCTAAAAACTGGAACTCTTACTCATGTTGGTTCAGCTTATTTAACTTTTGTAGCATTAAATGATGATGATAAACCAATAGAAGTGAATGAGCTCATTCCAGAGACAGTAGATGAAAAAAGGCGTTTTGAGGAAGGTAAAAAAAGGAGAGACACAAGAATAGCTCTAATTAAATCACGTAAATCACACAAGCATAAACCAGAAATTTGCATCGCTAGACCAGAAAATTTAAAGAAAAATTAAAATTCTGGATTTATTATTTATTTCAATTACTACAATAAATTTTAATTAAATCTAAAACACAACTATTGAAAAATTCATTAGTAAAATCGTTTGGAATAAGTTATTATTATGAATGAAGAAAAAAAACCAGCACTAAAAAGAAGAATCTCACTTTTTGGTATTACAATGTATGGCGTGGGTAATGTTTTAGGAGCAGGAATCTATGCGCTCGTTGGTGAAGTTGTTGGTATAACCGGAAATATCTCTTGGTTAGCATTTGTTCTAGCTTCAATCACTGGTGCTTTTACAGGATTATCTTATGCTGAACTTTCAGCAATGTACCCTAAAAGTGCTGCAGAATTTGTGTATACGGAAGAAGCTTTTAAAATTAGGAAATTATCTTTTATATTAGGTTGGATCATTATTTTTTCAGGAGTTCTTTCAGCAGCAACAGTAGCATTGGGTTTTGCGGGATATGTAGCTGAATTTTTAGGAATTGACCTATTGATTGTGAAAATTTTTATAGGAATTAGTCTGATCTTAGTATTGAGTATTGTTAATTTCATTGGTATTAGAACCTCTACTTGGATGAATATCTTATTTACATTAATAGAAGCTTCAGGATTGATCTTCATAATTATCATTGGAATTCCTCATTTTGGCTCGGTCAATTATGCATTATTACCATCCACGTCATCTATAGGCGCTATTTTTTCATCTGTAGCTTTAATTTTCTTCGCATATATAGGATTCGAGGACATAGCGAATATGGCTGAAGAAGTAAAAAAGCCTCATAAAAACCTTCCACGAGCTATAGTTTATTCTATTATCATTACTACGATATTATATTGCTTGACAGCAATTTCGGTTGTTAGTATTGCTCCTTATGCAGATATTGCGGGTTCAGATGCTCCATTGAATTATGTAGCTACAGTAGCTCTAGGTCCGATTGGAGGACTTATAATGACATCGATTGCAATATTTGCGACTGCGAATACAGTTTTGATCATGTTAATTGTAACTTCAAGAATGATATATGGAATGGCTCGAGATAAAGCATTACCAGAAGGTTTAAGCAAAATATCGACAAAGCACAGAACTCCAACTCTCGCCGTATTAATAACAATGATTTTAACTATTGTACCTATATTTTTTGGAGATATTTCGATTGTAGCTCATGCCACTGTATTTGGGGTATTAATTAATTTCTTCTTGGTTAATTTAAGTCTGATTGTACTAAGAAAGAATAAACCAGATTTAGAAAGACCATTTAAAATAATCCCAAATATTAGTTGGATGCCTATTATCGCATTATTAGGATGTATTGTTTGTTTTGGATTATTGTTTACATTTGATTGGTTAATTATAATCATACAGCTAATTATCATTCTATGCGGAATAATTGTATTTTATGGAATGAAAGCAAAGATTGAGACTAAAACTTCAAGATTTAAAGAATTAGAAAAAGAGAGTTAAACCAAAATCAAAGATTATTTTCCATACTTTTCTTTCCATTTTTTTTGTTTATCTTCGGGATCATCTTTCATTTTACATTTATGATGAATTTTATCTTGCATCTCCCATTGACTATCTAAATCATCATCTGAATCATCGCTTTCTTCCTTTTCTTCACTCATTTTTAATTCACTATTTCTGAATTATTTTTCTAAATATTCAAGTAAATATTCCGTTATGTAAATTGGCTTTATACCAGCTTGAGTTTTATAATTTACATAACTAAAATTAAAAATACATAAAGGGCATGAACTTATTATTATTTCTGTCTTTAGTTCATCAAATAAGCTTTTACCTATTTTTATAGAAATGCTACTATCGACTCCACGTATTCCGCTTCCTGCACCACAACAGGTCGTAAATTCTTTATTTTTTGACAATTCATGTAAGAATTTACTTGAATTACCTAATAATTCTCTTGGTTCATCAAAAATATCCATATTCTTTAATTTTCTACCAGTTCGGCAAGGATCATGATACGTAATTTCAATCTTAGACTTCCTAAATTTCAATTTTTTTTGTTGATATAACTCATGAATAACTTGCATTACATGCCTGACTTCAATATCCCAATCATTCACATATTTAGGATATATATTATTAAAAGCATATAAACATCCTCCACATGTAACTACAATTGTTTTAATACCTGACTTCTTGAAAGCATCAAAATTCTCTTGAAACATCTTTTTAGCTAATTGCAAATTTCCTGAAGAATAAACGTATTCACCACAACAAGGTTCTTTTCTAAAAATCTTAAAATTATAACCTCCTTCCTTTAAGAGTAGATAAGATGCACTTGCACTTTCTTTAACCCGAAAAGAGGACATGCATCCAAAAAATAATAGAGTGCTAGACTTTTGATCTTCAAATAACTCTGTTTTTAGGTATTCTTCTGGTATCCAATTTAGGCGATCTTCAGGATTTCCGTTTACAGAATTTTCCTTTTCTATAATTCCCAATGTGATTTTTTTATGAATGTCTAATGGACCTAATTTTTTCTCAACTAATTTTATTTTTGATTCCAGAATTATTTCAGAAATGGGAATTTCTTTCTGGCAAAATTGATCACACATGCTACATAGAGTACAAGTGTAAATTCCCTTGAGCTCATCATCTGAAATAACTTCATCATTGAATATTTTATTCGCGATTTTAAGTCTCCCATTGGGTGATTGGAGTAAATTTTGAGTGACTGCAAATGTATCGCAGACTTCCAAACATGCTTCACATTCGATACAAGAGTTGATTTGTTCAATAATTTCTTCTTCGTTCATTATTCATCAAAATTTTCATATAATTTATTAAATAAACAATATCCAACCTTATCATCTCTTAAATAAATCTTAAATGGTAAATCTAACATTCGATAACGTTTAAGGATAGTAAGTAAGGTAGCTTGTTCTGGTTTTTGAAATTTATCTTTTAATTCTTTACCAACTCCTTCCGAAAATTGATATTGTTGTAATACGAAATTTCCTTGAAAATTATTGTTTCTTAAGAATTCAATTATTTCATGAATATCATTTGGAATCATCAATTTTACTACATACGTAGTTCGAATCTCAAAATCTATATTATTAGCTTCATTTATTAGTTCAAAAGATTCTTGGATTAATCTTATATTAACTTTTGAATTTGTAATTGAAGCTATCCTTTCTTGATTTAATGGTCCTTTCAAATCTAATGCTATACGATGAATATATGGGAGTAATTTCTTAATTACATTGGGAAATGTTCCATTTGTATCCACACTCACGTATTTACCGATTCGATTTAATTCCTGACAAAGTAGGGGCAAATCTTCCTGTAATGTAGGTTCACCACCTGTAATGCTTATGCTGTTTGCTAATACGTTGGAGTTGATTTGTTCGACTAATTTTGGAATCAGAACATCTTTTCCGGCACTATGTGATAATAAATATTTATTATGACAAAATTCACAATTTAAATTGCAACCTACTGTGAAAATGACCATTGATGATTTATTCGGGATGTCTACCGTGGATACATCAATAATACCGCCGATTCTCATCATTATTCATCCAACGTAGAATATAACTCATATTAATTTAAATTTTATTTATTTCGTAATTATTTCGTAAAAGCGCTAAATTAGAGCATAATCTTTTTCGATTAGGTTTTCAACATCTTGTATCGAAAGATTAAAGGGACCGGGAGATTCCATTTTTATTGAAGTTAATGCAGCAGAGAATCTGAGGGCTTTTCTTGGATCATGGGAAATTCTTGCACCTAAATAACTTATAAAAGCTGTATCACCTCGACCCGTTCTCCCGATTGATGATTTATTTTTCCATGGAAAGAAATAAAACTTGTTTTTAATTAACAGACTTATCCCTTCCTCATGAGTTATGAGTATTTCCTTTAAATTATCAAAATTTTTTGCTAATTTGAGTGCTCCGCTCTTAATGCTTTTTTCATTTGTTAATACATTTAATTCAGTCTGATCCACCTTTAAAATATCTACTAAAGAAAGTATCTCAGATTGTAAGGACTCATCCATTTTTCTATACAATATTTTATCATTTTCTCTCATCCGAATAAATCCTTGAATGTCTAAACATAATTTATGTTTGAACCGTTTTGATAAGAATTTCAATAGTCCAATGTCAACTTCTCCAGCAAGAATCGAACCAATAACAAAGAATCTTGGATTGATTTCAGGAATTTCAGATTGCATAAATGATCCCGCGAATCCTAGTGGTTTATAACTTCTAAACTCCATGTTTTGAGAAGAATATATATTATGAATACCTGAAGTTTCATTAGCGGGATGAGTATAGATTGTAATTCCTTCTTTTCTCAAAGTGCCCAAGATTGGAAAATCTTCTTCTCTTAATCGAGTGATGATCGCAATTTTTAAATTCATGCGACTTCCTGTAAGCCCACCATAGTAAACTCCCCCTCCTAATGAAGGTTTTGATATTCCATCAATCTCAATGATGTCCTTAGCGATATGTCCTAAGATCGCTATATCAATATCATTATCATTATATTTAGACATAAGTATATATAATTATTTTTTTTAAAGCTTTTGAAATTAACGCTTATCACGGTTAAAAATAGAGTGTGATTTTTCCTTGATTAATTAAAAATTTAAATATCTAATATAAAAAGTTAAAAATGAAGAAATTTATAATATATCTTATTAATTGGATAAATTAATTATTCATATACGTATAATGAGTTAGCCTTCGAATTGCCTAAATAGCTCTCGATAATCTTTTCCTCAATCTGACATAAATTTGAGTCTATTGTTGATATACAATTCCAATCATGATATTTTCTGGAATCTTCAAACACGACACCATGAGTTATTATGTTATCATTACATTCATGGTAAATCTTACGACCATATGAATACTCTTTGCCACATTTCTCACAATTTAGCACTTTGTTTTCATCACCAATGTTTTGTTTAATTTTGTTCGCTTTTAATAACGAATCGTTTAATTTCATTTTTTTTATACTTTAGTTATAATACTCAAGATCCTATTTAAATCTTGCCCAATCTTTTCCCATTTATGTGAATGAGGTGTACAATCTTCTAAATTGGCAAAAATTATTGGAAGGAATAGCAAATGAAAAAAATTCATCGAAATGAATGTAGAAATATTAAAATGTTCATTTTTTAGTTTTTTATATTTAAAGTAATTTTTTTTTGTGAAAATCTTTTAGTTGTGTTTGTAATGTCCTAATTTTCACAATTTTGATATTAAAGAGTGAGACAAATATCTGCTGCTAACCAAAAAAATCTCTCGGGGAAGGATGCATATTTTTTTTGCAATCGTAGGTCCCATGAAAGACCACTAACATCATCTTCAGCAGCCACAATAAACCCAAGTTGAACTTTTCTAAATTGTGCTACTGCCATTAATGCAGAGGCTTCCATCTCTACACAAATAGCACCCTCAGCTTTTCTCCTTTTAATTTTATTAGGTGTTTCTCGAAAGAAAGCATCAGTTGTCCAAGTTTTTCCCAGTAAGTGTTCTACATTAGTTTTCATTAGATATTCTTGGATTAATTTTACCATCATAGGGTTTGCTTCTATTTCTCTACTCGGGGGAATATAATGAAATGATGTTCCTTCGTCTCGAATTGCACTTGACAAAATGATTAATTTATTTCTAGCAATGCTAGCATCTAGAACTCCTCCTGATCCTATTGCGATAAATTTTTTACATCCCATTGCAATAGCGAGTTCTAAATTTCCTGCCGCAAAAGGAGCTCCAAAACCAGGAGTCATTACTGCTATGCGTTCATTTTCATAAAACATTTCATAAAGGTGAATTCCAGAAACTACAGTGGAATCAAAGGACATTAATTTATGAATGTGTCCCATTTTTTCAAATTCAATAAAAAGTGAGCCATAAAATGGAAATATGCATCGTTCTGGTACATCACTAGTATCAAGCTCAAATTTTGGATTTATGATACTAATTCTTTCCGGATCATATTCTATTAAGGGAATATCTCTAAAAACCATGATTTTTACACTGAGAATTATATTATTAATCTAATAATTTTTCTATTGATGTAGTGATGGTATTTATAAAATTTTTTGATAGTTTATAGTCTTGTCGAATATATTTAGCAATCTCAATTTGGATTGCGCTAATATTTGTTTGATTATAAAATTTTTGAGTAATATATCCTCCTGAATAAGATAAATTGAAATCAGTTAAAGCCATCCCATCATCTAGTGTAAAATGTTTTGAAATTTCTTCTTCAAGTTGTGCACATCCCCAAAATTGGCTACAATCTTGAGTTTTGTTATTATTTTGCGTTTGGAGCGTTTTACCAAAAATATGTCCAAAGACAATATCCGGATATTCATCTGTTGGCTTTGTAAACCCATGTAAATCAATTAATAAGCATTTATTATGAATCGATGTGCATTCTTGCGTAAATTTTATTAATTTATCATGATAAGCATTGTGGATGCTTCGAGCCTCATTTGATTTTTGGTTAAATGCTGACTCTGATGCTGGAGGTCTATTGAGATCTAGTTTACTTCTGTGTATTTTACTTAATATGTAATAAATTGCATGATTTTTTTCTTTTAAACTATTTATTAACCATTTTGCGATCATGTAAGTATTTTTATCAGCAATTTGAGGACCAATTTTCTTATTTAAAATTGATTTAGGTTTTTTATACCCTCCATGAGAGCAAGAAAGAACAATTGGAATATTACCCATTCCAATTTCAAAATATTTTCTGAGTGTCATTCAGGATAAAGAATTAATTTCAGATTATAAGTTTTAAGACAATATTTTTTTGATCATCAAGAGGAAGGAGAAATACATCTGATAAAACATTGTAATTAGATATTGTAAGTAAAAATCATTCCTAATCGATTAATGTCGCAAACATGATAATATAAATACAATAATATTGATGGTTGTTCTTCGTAGTCGGGTAACAAAAAATATCATAAACTTTTTTAATTCTGATCATTTTTATTAATTACAAATTAGTAAAAACCTTACTAACTAGTGTTACCATTTCGAGGTACGGGATATATGGCTATTGACGAGTTAATTAATTTTATGAAACGAAAGGGTTTTAGGGATACGTTAGAAGTATTGAGTCAGTTTAAGAATTTTAAAACCGATAAACATACTTTTTATAACGAGCTAAATAAGTTTAGCTACTATAATTCCTTTTTTCGAGTTAAAGACGACCTTCTAGAAAAAGGTTTAATTGAAATTGAACATAATAACAAGAAGAAATACGTTAAGCTCACTGATAAAGGTTTAGATGTGTATAACAAGTTAATCGAAATAAATGTGTTGATTAACGGAAAATAGAATTAAATCAATTCTTTTATTCTTTTATTTGCTAAATTTCAATAAAATTTGCTTTTCTTCCAATTTAAAGATGTAATAGGAAAATGATTTTTAAAAAATTAGTTGTAGGACCATTAGCAACGAATTGTTATATTTTTGGTTCAGATGTAACTAAGGAAGCTGTTATCATTGATCCAGGTGGTGACGATGATAGAATTATTGAAACAATCGAGGAATTAGACGTCAAACCTATAGCAATATTATTGACGCATGGTCATTTTGATCATACCCTTAAAGTTGGAAAAATTCAACGACATTATAAGATTCCATTAATGTACAACAAGAAAGAAATGGAATCTGGGATCTTTTCACATAAAGATGCTGATAATTGGTTAAAAGAAGGGGATCTCATTGATGTTGGAGAAATGAAATTACACGTTCTTGAAACCCCAGGGCATTCACCAGGTTCAATCTGTTTTTACAGTGACGATGTGCATGAATATGATAACCAAAAAATTGATGGAATTCTTTTTTCAGGAGACTTAATTTTCAGACAGAGCATTGGTCGTTCGGATTTTGAAGGAGGAGATCAAAAATTACTTTTTTCAAGCATAAAAAACAAAATAATGCATAACAAATCACTCACAGACAATTTTCTCATTTGTTCTGGGCATATGGGCC